>Ga0074044_10001318_pt1 | contig 22652 bp, 20 predicted proteins | sample BogForMeECP23OM1_FD_94443 | JGI IMG/M metagenome (GOLD analysis project Ga0074044, IMG submission 94443) | Bog forest soil microbial communities from Calvert Island, British Columbia, Canada - Bog Forest MetaG ECP23OM1 | ecosystem: Environmental > Terrestrial > Soil > Wetlands ... | reverse complement strand
GGGCGACCACAACCGGTTCATCGAAACCTACTTCACGATGTATCCGAACATCTATTTCACCGGCGACGGCTGCCGGATTGACGAGGACGGCGACTACTGGTTGATGGGGCGCATTGACGACGTGGTGAACGTTTCCGGCCATCGGATCGGCACGGCGGAAGTCGAGAGCGCGCTGGTCAGCCATCCGAAGGTGGCCGAGGCCGCCGTGGCACCCATGCCGCACGACATCAAGGGGCAGGGACTTTACGCCTTTGTGACGCTCAAGGACGGCATCAAGGAAAGCGACGAACTCAAGAAGGAGCTCATGGCGCACGTCCGCAAGGAAATCGGCCCGATTGCCGTGCCGGACAAAATCCAGTTTGCGCCCGGCCTGCCCAAGACGCGTTCGGGCAAAATCATGCGCCGCATTTTGCGCAAGATTGCCGAGAACGCCGTGGACCAGATTGGCGACACGTCCACCCTGGCCGATCCGCACGTGGTGGAAGCGCTGGTGAAAGGGAAACAATAAGATGGTTATTTGAGCCCGCCCTCACCTTTTATCCTCTCCCCTTGGGAGAGGAAAGAGCAGGCGACGATTTTGAGTTTTCAAGCGGAAGTTTGGCAAACTCAGATGCTGGTCGTCTTGTAAGACGGTGGCTGATTCTCCCTCTCCTTGGGGAGAGGGCCGGGGTGAGGAAGGACGAATGCCGTGAATCGTCCTTGACAATGATTTTTTGCGTGCGCCGGAGCCATACTTCACTTGGCTGAAGCCGGGTGGGGATGGAAGATGTTTGTGCCAATTGCCGGAAGGAACAGCCAACGATGCTGCCAAACGCGTTCATAGACAAACCGAAGAAGCCCCCCGCGGCGGAATTGACTGCGGCATTGGGACCGTCCAAAGCGCTCTGGGACCAATTGCTGGCCGGGTTGGCCGACGAGCACAACTTGACTCAGGAGTGGAATTCTTACTCACGCAAAGCCGGCTGGTCACTGCGGCTGAAGCTCAAGGACCGGAATATTCTGTACCTCACTCCATACCAAGGATGCTTTTTCGTGTCCTTCGCTCTTGGCGACAAGGCGGTGCAGGCAGCGCGGCAAAGCGGTCTTCCTCAAAGCGTCATTAAAATCATCAACGAAGCCAAACGGTATGTGGAAGGAACCGGCGTCAGGATTGAAATGAAGAAACCAAAAGACATCGAAATTGCGAAGAAACTTGCCGCCATCAAGCTGGCCCATTGAATGGATCGAAAATGAACCATGTAGCGTCGAGCCTGTGGCTCGATCCAATCGGCGCATAGCGCCGACACTACAACAAAATTAAGCCAATTCCAAAAACCCAGAAAGAACCCAACCATGACTGACACAGCAAGAATTTCCAAGCCCCCCATTCCGTTAAACAAATCAACTCCCACCATTATGAGCGAACCAACCGTCATTCAAATCAAAGATACCACCGCGAATCCAGCACCGCTCGGCCTGCTCGGTTTCGGCATGACGACCGTGCTGTTGAATTTGCACAACGCCGGCTTTTTCGAGCTGAACGCCATGATTCTGGCAATGGGCATTTGTTACGGCGGCATTGCGCAAGTCATCGCCGGCATCATGGAATGGAAAAAGAGCAACACCTTTGCCGCCACCGCTTTCATTTCCTACGGTCTCTTCTGGCTTTCACTGGTAACGCTGATTGTCTTGCCGAAATTGAATCTGAGCGCGTCGGCGGATGAAACCGCCATGTCCGCCTATCTCGCCATGTGGGGACTGTTCACCGGGGTCATGTTCCTCGGTACGTTCCGCCTGAACCGCGCCTTGCAGGTTGTCTTTGGCACGCTGACCATTCTTTTTTTCCTGCTGGCGTATGGCGATTTCGCCGGCGCGGGCGCGGGTTTCAAACATTTCACCGGCTACGAAGGACTCGTTTGCGGCTTTTCGGCGATTTACACCGGCCTCGCGCAGGTTCTGAATGAACTGTACGGGAAAATTGTGCTGCCGCTCGGTGTGGTTAAAAAATAAATCTTAATTAACGGCAAAACCGCCGCAATTTTTGGTGGGGCGAGCGTCCCCGCGAACCGAAAGGTAGGGTCGCACCGCCGGGGCGACCGTTTTGTTCGGACGGCTCGGCGAGCCGTCCCTACCACATCAATAAACCAAAACAAGGACGGCGGCATTCTGCGCCGACTTCACAACGTCCTCAAACTTCTCATCTTTCGTGTTCGGCGTTTTGAGTTTGGCAGAAACCGCCGGCACGGATTCGAGGAAGCTCAATCCCGCCATGCGGGACTCTTGACCGCGTAATTCACATTCTCCGGCAACGTCCCGCTCGCTGCCAGCGCCGCCGACGCATTCAGCTTGGCCGACACGATGCCGATGACGTTGCCCCGGTCATCCACCAGCGCCCCACCCGAATTGCCCGGCTGCACCGGCACGCTGATTTGAAAATAGCGCGGGTCATCCCCCGCGCCGGACAGCGACGCGATTTCCCCTTTGGCCAGCTTGGGCGCGAACCCCTGCAAACCGATGTCGGGAAAACCCACCGTGGCCACCGTGCCGCCCAGATTCACCGTGCGACTGGCGGCAATGGGCAGCGGTGCAAACTGCCCGTCCGCCTTCAACAAAGCCAGATCATTGGCCGCATCCACCTGAACCACTTTGGCGTCAATCAAACCTGCGCTCATGACCAAACAAACTTTCGTCGCATCCTTGACCACATGATAGTTTGAAATCAAATAACCATCGTCCGTGATGAAAAAGCCTGTGCCGCTGGCGAATGGGTTTTTAGATGAAGTGGAATTTTTAGAACTCGATTCTTTGTGGGGTTTGAATTCACTCGATAATTGTTGCGCCTCGGCAATTTGTTCCGATGTCATTAACCTTTCAAGGTTGGGCAACGCTTTCTTGGCATCATTATTTCCTTGAGCTGAAGCAAGAATATTCCATTTACATGCTTCAACAAAATTTTGAGGGACACCATCTCCTTGCCAGTAATAAAGGCAAAGGTCATATTGAGCACCCGCAAATCCTTGTTCGGCAGCCTTCCAAGACCATTTTATGGCTTCGGTGATGTCCTTCGTTACACCAACACCTTCCCGATAGCTGAGACTAAGGTTAAATTGAGCGTCAGCGAGATTCTGTTCTGCTGCTTACCCCTGCGAAATTCGGAATGCGGATTGCAGTTGTAGCGTCGAGCCTGTGGCTCGAACGAATCGGCGCACAGCGCCGACACTACACGTCCCGTTTGCAATTGAAATTTGAACCGGGATCGGCAATCTCCTGCGAGGAACCGCAGCCAAATGAAATTGCCCAACGCAGACAAGCTTGTTATTGAGCGCGAAAAAATCTTGGATTATCTGCTCAATCCCACGCATCGCTTTGGCGGAAGCAAGGCGCGGTTTTTTGACCGGTTCGGGTTCGAGCCGGAGCATTGGCAGCGGCTGGTCGAAGCATTGCGGATTCATGGCCAGACGCATGAGGTGAAGCGCGTTCGTGAAACCGGTTTTGGCCCGCGCTTTGAAATCGAAGGCAGGTTAAATGCGCCGGATGGCCGCTCTCCGCACGTCCGTTCTGTCTGGCAACAGGACCACGGAGCAGTTGCGCCCAGGCTGATTACCGCTTATCCTTTGGAGGAATCGTGAATATCAAAGAACATGATTGCGTGGTGTTGACGGCCAATCTTCCCAAAGAAGGTTTGCTGGCTGGTGACGTAGGCACAATTGTTCACATCCACAAAGGCGGCGTGGCTTACGAAGTGGAATTTATCACCCTGACCGGCAGGACTGTTGCCGTCGCCACAGTTGAAGCATCACAATTGCGTCCGGTGAGCCGCAAGGATATCAATCACGTCCGAGAAATGGTTCCCGCCTGATTTTTCGGCCAAAGTTTAACGGCTTGCTCATAATTGGCTGCTTCTTCGGGCAAGCGTTTGTCAAACTTCATGACGGGCCGGTCAGATCAAGTTTCTCGATGGCTGCCTGCAAAACGGCGGCGGACTTCACCAGGGCGCCTTGCTCGTCGGGCGGCAAAGCCACCTCCAAAACTTTATCAACACCCTTTTGGGAAACGATGCAGGGAACCCCCAAACTCACACCGCTCAGGCCGTATTCCCCTTCCAGCACGGCTGAAACGGTGAGCACACCGCGTTGATTGCGCAGGATGGCCGCGGCAATTCGCGTCAAAGCCAGCCCGACGGCGAACCAGGTGGCCCCCTTGTAATCAATGATGTGATAGGCGGAATGCCTCACTTCCTCTGCGACTTTGCGGCGTTGTGCCTGCCAGTCGTCGCATTTCAGACACAGATGGCAGAACTGTTCGATGGGCATGCCGGCCATGTTGGTCATGGACCAGGCGGCAAATTCACTGTCTCCGTGCTCACCCAGAATGTAGGCATGCACATTATGCACATCCACGCCGCAGTGCTGGCTTAACAAGTGACGGAAGCGCGCGCTGTCCAGCACGGTGCCGGATCCGATGACACGTCCGCGCGGCCAGCCGGATCGTTGGTGGGCGACATACGTCAGGATGTCCACCGGATTGCTGACGATCAAAACCACCGCCGGCGATTTCTGAAGCACGATTTCATCAATGATATCGTGGATGATTTTGACATTGCGTTGAAGCAGCTCCAGACGCGATTCGCCGGGCCGCTGTTTGGCCCCGGCCGTAATCACAATCAGGTGCGCATCCGCATAATCCGCCGCCTGGGCTTCACGAATCTGGACGGAAGGGAAAAACGCCTGGCCATGAACCAAATCGAGGACCTGCCCCAAGGCCAGTTCGTGGTTGGCATCGCGCAGGGCAATCTCATCGGCCAGACCGCTCTGGGCCAGCGCATAGGCAAAAGTGGAACCCACGGCACCCGCGCCAACAATCACCACTTTCCTCGGTTTCCAAGGTTCATCATTCATTTTTGCTCCTCCGTTGTGGTGCAGATTGTCTTTAACAATGAAAACGTCAAGCCTTTGCCTAGACTTCAGATTGCCAGTTGTGTCCGTACCTTCGCGCTTTTGTTTCTTTGTTGTTCAAATTTCCGATGACCCGTCTTCGCCTGGCTTCCGTCTTCGTCCCGCATTGCGGAACTACGCCGGGACAAGCCGGTGGGCAGGCGAGAATGAGTGGGGGGAAGCAACGAATGGTGCTTCTTTGGCAAAAAAGGTGAGGGTGTCCGGGCGGCGTTAATTTAATCTGATTTCAGGGTCGTCGGGTGCCGGGGAAGTTCTTATGAATTGACCGACGTGACGGCCATTTTCGATGTCGCAGTGATGTTTGATTTGTTACATTTTTCACCGATATGAGCACAAGATCCAAACTTACCGTTGACGCCAACGAAGGCGTCGCCAACGTAGCCTACCGCCTGAACGAGGTGATGGCCATTTATCCCATCACGCCGTCATCGCCGATGGCCGAGTTTTGCGACCAATGGGCGTCCGAGAATCGAAAGAACCTCTGGGGCACCATCCCGTCGGTGGTGGCGTTGCAAAGCGAAGGCGGCGCCGTGGGCAGCGTGCACGGCGCGCTGCAGACCGGTTCGCTCGCCACGACGTTCACGGCGTCGCAAGGCCTGCTGCTGATGATTCCCAACATGTTCAAAATCGCGGGCGAACTTGCACCCGCGGTCTTTCACGTCACCGCCCGCGCCATCGCCACCCATGCGCTTTCCATCTTCGGCGATCACAGCGACATCATGGCCTGCCGCTCGACCGGCTGGGGCATGCTCGGCTCGGCCAGCGTGCAGGAGGCCATTGATTTCGCGCTCATCGCGCAGGCGGCCACCCTGCGCTCGCGGATTCCCTTCGTGCATTTCTTTGACGGCTTCCGCACGTCGCACGAAGTGCAGAAGATTGAGATGCTGACGGACGACGACCTGCGCGCCTTGATTGACGACAAATTGATTGCGGGGCTTCGCGCGCGGGCGATGTCGCCGGACCGGCCGGTGTTGCGCGGCACGGCACAAAATCCCGATGCCTTCTTCCAGGGCCGCGAGGCGTGCAACAATTTTTACACCGCCTGCCCGCAAATCGTGCAGGATGCCATGGATCAATTTGCGAAGGTGGTGGGCCGTGCCTACAAGTTGTTCGATTATGTCGGAGCGCCGGACGCCGAGCGCGTGATCGTGCTGATGGGTTCCGGTTGCGAAGCGGCGCATGAAACGGTGGATTACCTCCTCAAAAAGGACGAGAAAGTCGGCGTGCTGAAAGTGCGGTTGTATCGGCCTTTTGACACGTGCAAGTTCGTCGAGGCGCTGCCGGCGGGCGTGAAGTCCATCGCGGTTCTGGACCGAACCAAGGAACCGGGCGCGACGGGCGAACCGCTTTATCAGGACGCCGTCACCGCGCTGGCGGAAGGATTGATGAACGGCTTCGGCAAGCTGAAGACGATGCCGAAGGTTGTCGGCGGACGGTATGGTTTGTCGTCGAAGGAATTCACACCCGCGATGGTCAAGGCGGTGTTCGACAATCTCAAGCCGAAGCAGCCGAAAAATCATTTCACCGTCGGCATCACCGACGACGTTTCCCACACCAGCCTGCCGGTGGACCCGGAATTCTCGACTGAACCCGACAATGTGATTCGCGCGATGTTTTACGGCCTGGGCGCGGACGGCACGGTGGGCGCGAACAAAAATTCAATCAAGATCATCGGTGAAGGCACGGAAAATTTCGCGCAGGGTTACTTCGTCTATGATTCCAAGAAATCGGGCAGCATGACGGTGTCGCACCTGCGGTTCGGGCCGGAGCCGATCCGCTCCACCTATCTCGTCAGCCGCGCCAATTTCGTGGCCTGCCATCTGCCGACGTTCCTGGAGAAATTCGACATGGTGAAACCGCTGATCCCCGGCGGCACGTTTCTGCTCAACACACCTTACTCGAAGGATGAAGTCTGGTCGAAGCTGCCGACGCCGTTGCAGGAGCAGCTCATCGCCAAGAAGGCGAAGTTTTATGTGATTGACGCGACGAAGGTGGCGCGCGACAGCGGCATGGGCGGACGCATCAACACCATCATGCAGGTTTGTTTCTTCGCGTTGTCCGGGGTGCTGCCCCGGGACAAGGCCATCGAGTCCATCAAGTATTCCATCAAGAAGACCTACGGCAAAAAAGGCGAGGAAGTCGTGGCCATGAACCTCAAGGCGGTGGACAACACGCTGGAGCATCTGCACGAAGTGCCAGTGCCGAAGAACGTGAACGGCAGCGGCGGGTTGTTGCCGCCGGTCACGTCCAACGCGCCGCAATTCGTGAAGGACGTGCTGGGCAAACTCACCGCCGGCGAGGGCGATGACCTGCCCGTGAGCGCGTTTCCAGTGGACGGCACGTTCCCGACCGCCACGGCGCAATACGAGAAGCGCAACCTCGCGCTGGACATTCCGGTTTGGGACGAGAAGGTTTGCATCCAATGCCTGAAGTGCGTGGCCATCTGCCCGCACGCGACGATCCGGGCGAAGGTCTATGAACTGGCGGCGCTCAAGGGCGCGCCCGCGGCGTTCAAGAGCACCGCCGCGCGGGTGCCGGAGTTCAAAGGGATGAGTTTCACGCTGCAAATCGCCGCCGAGGATTGCACCGGCTGCGCGCTGTGCGTGGATGTTTGCCCCGCGCGCAACAAGACCGAGGCCAAGCTCAAGGCCATCAACATGCGTCCGCAGGCGCCGTTGCGGGCGCAGGAGCGGGACAACTGGAATTTCTTCATCGCCTTGCCCGAATTCGACCGGCGCAAACTCAAGGTCACGCAGCTCCGCCAGCAACAGTTCATGCGGCCGTTGTTCGAATTCAGCGGCGCGTGCGCGGGCTGCGGCGAGACGCCCTACGTCAAGATGTTGTCGCAGCTTTTTGGCGACCGCGCCATCATCGGCAACGCCACCGGCTGTTCCTCGATTTACGGCGGCAACCTGCCGACCACGCCTTACGCGATGGACAAATCCGGCCGCGGCCCGACGTGGAACAATTCGCTCTTCGAGGACGCCGCCGAGTTCGGCCTCGGCTTCCGCGTTTCGATTGACAAGCAAAAGGAATTCGCCGCCGAACTGGTGAAAAAACTCGCGTCGCAACTGGGCGACGACCTTGTGAGCGGCATCGTCAATGCCGGGCAGACCGATGAAGCCGGGATTTACGAACAGCGCGAGCGCGTGGCCGCCTTGAAGCAGAAGCTGGCGAAGCTGGACGCTCCCGAGGCGAAACTGCTGCTGCCCATCGCCGACACGCTCGTCAAAAAGAGCGTGTGGATTCTGGGCGGCGACGGCTGGGCCTACGACATCGGCTACGGCGGCCTGGACCACGTGCTGGCGAGCGGGCGCGACGTGAACGTGCTGGTGCTCGACACGGAGGTTTATTCCAACACGGGCGGACAGATGTCCAAGAGCACGCCGCGCGGCGCGGTGGCCAAGTTTGCCGCCGGCGGCAAACCGATGTGCAAGAAAGACCTCGGCCTGATCGCGATGACCTACGGCAACATTTACGTGGCCAGCGTCGCGATGGGCGCGAAGGACGAGCAGACGCTGCGCGCGTTCGTGGAGGCGGAATCGTATCCCGGTCCGTCGCTCATCATTGCCTACAGCCATTGCATCGCACACGGCATCGCGGTGGACATGGGCGTGGGCGCGCGCCAGCAGAAGCTCGCAGTGGAAACCGGCCAGTGGCTGTTGTATCGCTTCGACCCGCGGCGGGCCGCAGCGGGCGAGAATCCGCTGCAGTTGGATTCACAGGCGGCGAAAACCAAACTGCAGGATTATCTGCTCTCGGAAAATCGTTTCAAGATGCTCACGAAGAGCAAACCCGAAGAGGCGAAAAAGCTCTTCGCCCAGGCCCAGGTGGATGCCGACCACCGTTGGAAATTCTATCATTTTCTGGCGGAACGCGACACCAAGGCCGGCAGTGGCCAGCCCGCGTCGCCCCAGGCCGCGGCCACGGCGGACCAGCAACCGTGATGGAAAAAACCGAATGCCGAATGCCGAATGCCGAAAGAAATCCGAATATCGAATTCCGAATGGAACATTTCGGCATCAGCTTGCCGGGGCGAATTCCGTCCGGCGTGGGTTCGGGTTTCGGGTTTCGAACCTCTTTCGGAATTCGGATTTCGGAATTCAATAAACATTGACCTATGGATCTGACCACGACTTATCTCGGTTTGAAACTGCGCACGCCGCTGGTGCCGTCGGCTTCGCCGCTATCGGAGGAAATTGACAGCATCAAACGCATGGAAGACGCCGGGGCGTCGGCGGTGGTGCTGTATTCCCTGTTCGAGGAGCAACTGCGCCAGGACCGGCTGGAACTGCACCATCATATGGAAAGCGGCACGTTCAGTTTTGCGGAGGCGCTGACGTATTTTCCGGAGCCGGAGGAATATCACCTTGGCCCCGAGGAATATCTCAAGCATATCGCCACCGCGAAAAAGTCCGTAAAAATTCCCGTCATCGCGAGCTTGAACGGTTCGTCCCCCGGCGGCTGGACGCAATACGCCAAGCTGGTTCAACAGGCGGGCGCCGATGCGCTGGAGTTAAACATTTATTACATTCCCACGAACCTGAACCTGCCCGCCGGGGAGGTCGAGCAGACCTATTTTGACATCCTTAAAGCCGTGAAGTCGGAGGTCACGATTCCGGTGGCGGTGAAGCTCAGCCCGTTCTTCACCAACTTTGCCAACATGGCCAAGCGGATGAACGAGGCCGGGGCGGATGGGCTGGTGCTGTTCAACCGGTTTTACCAGCCGGACATTGATTTGGACACGCTGGAAGTCAAACCCAACATTTTGTTGAGCACGCCCATGGCCATGCGCGTTCCGTTGCGCTGGATTGCCATCCTTTACGGTCGTCTCAAATGCAGTCTGGCGGCCACCAGCGGCATCCATCGCGCGTCCGACGTTTTGAAAATGCTCATGGCCGGCGCGGACGTGACCATGCTCTGCTCCACACTCATCCGGCACGGCGTCGGGCATATCAGCGTCATTGAAAAGGAACTCGTCGCGTGGATGGAGGAGCATGAATACGAATCTGTCGCGCAACTCAAGGGCAGCCTGAGCCAGAAAAATTGCCCGGCGCCCAGCGCCTTCGAGCGGGCGCAATACATGCGGGCCATTTCCACCTACGCCGTGCCGTAATCAAGTCCGACCCGTCGGGAAGGCAGACGCGCTGGCAAAAACCGGGATTGATTTGAAACCCGAAGCCCGAAATCCGAATGCCGAAAGAAACCCGAATTATAAGGTGAAGTGAAGGGAGGGAATTTCCCGTATTCCGGTGCCCGCTTTCGAATTCGGTCCTCGGAATTCTTTCGGATTTCGGCCTTCGGATTCCGGTTTTTTCAGAACACTTCCGCTTTCAAGCCGGACACGTGACGCACGGTGTGCGCGATGTGGGAAAGCGTTTTCAACGGCAGATGCCCGCACTCCGCGTGAAACATCGGCCGCGTGGCGGAGTAAATCTGCACGAGGGGAATGTCCGCGCCCGCCGTTTTCAATTCCTTGAGCCGATGCGCGTATTCCTCGATTTCTTTGGACAGCGGCTCTTCGCCGTTGATGGCCGGGAACAGGCTTTGGATGATCACCGGGCGCTGGCGGGCCACCAGCAGGATGTTGGACAGCACTTTCTCCAGCGGCACGTCCGACCGGTCCACCCGGTTGAATAACGCCTGCGTGCCGCCATCGAGCTTCGCCCAGATTTCGTCGGACTTCGTGAAATGTTTCAACCCCTGCTGCACCTGGGGCCGGTCCAGCCCGGTGGCATTCGTAATCAGCACGATTTTGAAGAACGGAAATTCGCCCAGCGCCCGGATGTGCACGATGGACTCAACGGCTTGGGCAAAATTCGGCGCGAGGGTCGGTTCGCCGTCACCGCTCAACGCCACGTGGCGCAGCGTGAACAATTCCTCCGGCAGCGCGGAATACCACGGACGTTCGTGCAATTTTCCCGCCAGCACGAACGCGAGCGTTTTGTGAAGCTCGGCGGCCATCGCGTCCACGTCCAGCTTCGCCTCGCGCGGAGGATTCCGGCGGTCCACCTCGCAATAGAGGCAGTCGAAGCTGCAGTATTTGTCGGGGCTCATGTTCACGCCCAGCGACAAACCATGGGCGCGTGCCGAAATCACCGCATACACAAAGCGGTTGTTGAGAAAATCGCGCGGGCAGCCGAAGGCCGTCTCCGGAATCGCAAGGCGTTCTTTCCCGTTCCCGTTGAATGGTCTGGTTGCGGTCGAGTTCAAGTGTTTTTGAATGGCTGCTTCCACAATTCTCACCGGCACATTAAGTCCACGGCGGAAGTGTCACTACACGACTCTTGGCAAAATGCCCACATTCCTTGCCCGGCGGTGGAAGGGGGGATGCGCCGGGTGAAGAATCCCCGGCCTTCATGCGGAAATTCCAAGTCAATTCGCGCCGGTCGCAACTACTGGTGCGGCTTGCGGTTACGTGGGGAATTCAGCCCGGCGAGGGTGCGCTGGTAAATTTCCTCCGGCGTGCCCTCGGCCTCGATGGTCACCAGCAAGCCGCGTTGCTGGTAGAAGTCGGTCAGCGGTTTGGTGCTCTTTTCGTAAACTGCCATGCGCACGCGGACGGCCTCGGGCCGGTCGTCCTCGCGCTGCTGGAGTTTGGTCCCGCAATGGTCGCAAGTGCCTTCCACGCGCGGCGGCAGCGCGGTCACGTGGAAAACCGCCTTGCAATTCGGGCAGGTGCGCCGGCCGCTCAGGCGCGCGACAACTTTTTCGATGGGCAAATCGTAATTCAACACGGCGTCGAGCGGGATTTGCTCCTGCTCCATGATTTTGGCGAAAGCCTCCGCCTGCGCGACCGTGCGCGGAAACCCATCGAGCAGGAACCCGCCGCGGCAGCGGACGCAACCCGTGCGCTCGCGGACGAGATCGAGCACGGTCTGGTCGGGAACCAGGTCGCCGCGCCGCATGTAGCCGAGCGCGGCTTCCAGCGCCGGGCTGCGCTCGCCCTCGGCGAGGCATTTGGCGGCGCGGAAAATGTCGCCGGTGGAAAGGTGGCAGGTGCCCAGCCGTTCGCAGAGCAATTCGGCCTGGGTTCCCTTGCCCACGCCCGGCGCCCCGAGGAGCACCAGACGAAAAAGACGCGGTGGCAGCGGCGGGAGAATTTCGCACTTGGCCGCGCCGCCCTGAATCCAGGCTATTCGAACTTTTTGTGCGCTCATATCGTTTCCATGGAAAATCTTCATCCCGCCCGCACAACGTGTTGTAAAGACGGTGCTAATTCAAGACATATTTGAATCCAAGCCAATTAATACACGGTCTTTGCAAAAATGGGTGAAGGAAGGGTGGGTAATGGCTGCGCTGGTGAAATCCGGCCGTCAAATCGGGGAGCCGCGGCGGCGCGCAACGGGGCAAGATTTGATGCAATAAAGCCAAACTTTGCTTTTCAGCCGGGTGGCGGGTCGGTTATAAAATGGCGCATGCAAACCATCGCCGCCTGTCCCCGACCGGCTTTCGCAAAGTTGCATTTGTCTTCCAACGGGCCGCACTCCTTTGAGTCGCGGGCGGTTGCGGTTTCCCTGGTTTCCAAATTGAAAGAAATTCCACTATGAAAAATTACGTTCCAGCAGACATCCGTAACTTCGCCGTCGTCGGTCACGCTTCGTCCGGCAAGACGATGCTCTGCGAGGCGATGCTCGCGTGCGGTGGCGTCATCTCGCGCATGGGCCGCATCGCGGACGGTTCGACGGCGTCGGACTATCACGTCAGCGAAAAGAACCGGCAGATTTCGGTCTCGGCGTCGCTGCTGCACACGGAGTGGATGGGGAAAAAGTTCAACGTCATTGACACCCCGGGTTATCTCGACTTCATCAGCGAAGGACTGGGCGCGTTGCGCGTCGGCGATTTCGCGCTGGTGGTGATTCATGCGCAACACGGGGTCGGCGTCGGCACCGACCGGGTGTGGGATTACGCGACCCGTTACGGCATTCCGAAAATGATCGTGGTGAACGCGGTGGACAAGGAGAATGTGGATTTCGACGCGATGGTGCGCCAGATGCAGGAACGGTTTGGCCGGCACGTTTTTCCGTTGAGCGTTCCGATGAATCCCGGCCCCGGCTTCAACCGTGTGCTGGACGTGTTGCGCAATGAAATTGTGACCTACGCGACCGATTCCAGCGGCAAATACAAGGAAGAGCCGGCGACCGGCGAATGGGAGACGAAGGTCAAGGAATTGCACCGCCAATTGATCGAACACATTGCCGAGTCCGACGACGAATTGATGAACAAGTTTTTCGAACAGGGCAGCCTGTCGGAGGAGGAATTCCGGAAGGGCATCCACGCGGCGGTGCAAAAGGAACAGTTGATTCCGCTGTTTTGCACCTCGGCGGAAAACAACATTGGTGTCGCGCGCCTGATGGATTTCATCGCCAAATACGGCTCGTCGCCCGTGGACCGCAAGAAGGTCAAGGCGGTCAATTCCAATGACGCGGAAGTGGAGGTCGGCTTGGACGATCCCGAACCGGTGCTTTATATTTTCAAGACGATGTCCGAGGCGCATTTCGGCGAACTGTCGTTCTTCCGCGTTTACTCGGGGTCGGTTTCCACCGGCATGGATTTGTACAACAGCGACCGCAAAACCAACGAACGCATCGGGCAGATTTACCTGCTCAACGGCCAGAATCGCGAGGCGGTCAACACCCTCGGGCCCGGCGACATCGCGGCGGCCGTCAAACTCAGGGACACGCACACTGGCAACACGCTGTGCCACGCGAAGAAGGCCGTGACGTTGCCAAAGGTCGTTTATCCCAAACCGAACATCCACGCGTCGCTGGTCGCCAAGGTGAAGGGCGAAGAGGACAAAATCGCCTCCGGCCTCGCCGCGTTGCACAATGAAGACCCCACGTTCATTTACGTCGTGGACGCGGAACTGCACCAGACCATCATTTCCGCCCAGGGCGAACTGCACTTGGAAGTCGTCGCCGACCGCCTCCGCCGCCGGCACAATGTCCATGTGGAACTGGGCGAACCGCGCGTGCGTTACCGCGAAACCATCAAGTCCAAAGGCGACTCGAAATACCGGCACAAAAAACAGACCGGCGGCGCGGGACAGTTCGCCGAGGTCTGGATGCGCATCGAGCCCAAGCCGCGCGATTCGGGCGTCGAGTTCACCAATTCGCTGGTCGGCCAGAACGTGGACCGCGTATTCGTGCCATCAGTCGAGAAAGGGGTCAATCAGGCCATCACCGAAGGCATCGTCGCCGGCTGCCGCGTCACGGACGTGAAGATTGATTTTTACGACGGCAAGATGCACCCGGTGGATTCCAAGGACATCGCGTTCCAGATCGCCGGTTATTTCGCCTTCAAGGAGGCGTTCACGGCCGCCAAGCCGTGCCTGCTGGAGCCGATCAACAACATCGAAATCCAGATTCCGGAGGATTGCATGGGCAAGGTCATGGGCGACCTGTCGTCCCGGCGCGGCCGGATCCAGGGCATCGAGGCCGACGGCGGGTTCCAGGTCATCAAGGCTCAGGTCCCAGCCAAGGAACTGTACCACTATTCCAGCACCCTGCGTTCACTGACCGGTGGCCGCGGCGTGCATTCCGAGGATTTCAGCCATTATGAGGAAATGCCGCGGGACGCGGCGGAAAAGGTGATTGAAGAGGCGAAGAAAAGGAAAACTGCCGCCGAATCGCATTAAAGCGACAATCAGCGGCGCCGGCAAAAGCCGGCAAAACCTGACGCTTATTGCGCCACGACCGTGGCGCGGCTGACTGCGGAATAGAGGGCGTCCTTGAGTTTGGCGCGTTTGAACTTCAGTTCGTCAATCTCCTGATCGGTGGCGAACTCAATTTCCTCCTCAATCCGGCAGACGGCGTCATCCAAATGGTGGTATTCCTCAAACATCTGGCGGAATTTGTTGTCGCTCAGGCGCAGGTGCCGGACGGTTTCGCGATGTTCGGGGAATTCACTCAGGAAGGGATGATGTATGTCCATAGACTGTTCAGTTTCAAGTTTGACAGTTTACTCGCTGCTGCGTTTAAACTTAAACAATAAATTCTAAATTTTTTCTGTCAAGTGCCTTGCCAAAGATTGGCGGAATTTTTTACGCGGATTGGCCATCATCACCCGTCCAATGCGCCGGATCTGGCCGGAAAAACGGGCGCAACAATGCGTTTTCATTGGTAAAACCGCGTAATGTTCCAGCCCGCCCGGTTCGCAACTGCTGTCGCCCAGGCCGGATTCGGAGTTCGGGTTCAATTCGCATCGCGTTGCTGGTCGCATCGTCAAATTATCGGAGGAGCAAGCTCGACAAGCCCCAATTTCAAGGTGTCGCGGAATTCCACCTTACCATTTTTGGGGGGGTGACCAGCAGATGCGTTTGTTACCGCGCAACTTCCATTGCTGATTGCCGCGCCCGCAGTTTGGAAGTGGAGCCAGCTGTCAGGATTGAACTGACGACCCACGGTTTACAAAACCGTTGCTCTACCGCTGAGCTAAGCTGGCGTCTCCACAGCCAATATCTTTTGCTTTGTCCGGTTTCCTGTCAAGCTTGGTGGAGCCAGACGATATTTATTATTCAGGCGCGTATGGCTGTAACCACCAGTTTCAGTTGTTGAATTGAACTGGAATACGGGTTCTGGGAGCGCCGGCGTCCCGCCGGCCTGGTTGCCTGATGACGAACCGATCCGCTCGCCGGCGGGACGCCAGCGCTCCCAGGAGAGGAGAACGGTGGCAGTGTCAAACTGCGCCTGCTTTATTCGTTGCCCCAGGTGGTTTTGACGTGGGCGATGCCGCATTTGACCGCTTCAACGGGCAATGACGGATTGAGTTCAAGGACCTTGATGTGGCCCGGTTTCACAAACGGCTTGAGCGCGGCGAAGTCAACCGTGCCGGAGCCGGGCGCAGCATGATCGTGCGCGGGAAACTGCACGTCGTGAATGTGAAATCCGGCCAGACGCGCGGCGAGCGATTCGAGATGCTGTGTGTGATGAAGGAAGCCGAGGTTTTCCTTGATTTGCGCGTGGCCGGTGTCGTGCCAATAAACCACGTTCGGGCTGTCAAACTCGCGGAAGAAAAACTCGAAGTCGCCTTCCAGCGGAATTTCCTCGAGCGCCTGCCGGTTTTCGATGCCGAGTTTGAGGCCGCGCTTTTCAGCTTCGGGCAGAATTTTGCGCAACGTTTCGTAAGTGTGCTCGACGGCTTTTCCCTTATTGGCTTCGCGTTTGGCGGCGGCTTCGGCGCGGAGTTTTTCGTATTGGGGCGATTTTTTTCCGTCGCGTTCGAGCATGCCGGTCAGTTTGCCGGTGTAATCCTTCAAGTCCATGCTGCCGAGGTGCAGCACGACGGCCGGCGCCTTGACGCGCTGGGCGAATTCAAAGGTCTTGAGCGTGTACTTGACCGCCAGTTCGCGCTGGCGCGCCCGCTCGTCGGAAAACTCGTAGAGATTCGGCGAGGCATGATTCACGCCCAGCGGCAGCGGACAAAAATTATGGAGGCTGGAAATTTTTATCTCGCCCGCGTCCACGGCTTCAAGGATGCCGGGCAGGAGGCCGAGCCGGATGCCGTGGCCGAGTTCGGCGTATTCAAAGCCGAGGTCGCGGATTTCGCGCAGCATGGCGCGACCGTCCGTGTGGCGATTGGAATTCCAGCAGGTGGAAAGCGAATACATGGTTCCGATTGGGGTGTTGCAGTGATGGAGTATTGGGAATCTGCGTCACTCCAATGCTCCCTTGAAAAAGGCCGGGCGTGACCGAAATTCAGCCGCGACCGGCCTGACAAAGCCATCCAATTACAGGTCGGCGTAGCGCGCGGTCAACATCGCGGAAAAGCGCGCGGCTTTTTCCTTGCGGCGCCGCTTTTCACTCGGCTTTTCAAAATGCCGGTGATTGCGCACAACCTTGAGGGTTCCTTCGCGGTCGACTTTTTTCTTCAGTCGCCGCAACGCACGTTCCACTGGTTCGCCTTTTTTTAATCTAATTTCGGTCAACGCAACTCACTTCCTTTCTGGGGGCGAGAAAATCCGCTCACGGGCGGGGCTCGCAAATGGGCGCGTAGTATGATTTTTCCGCCGCCGTTGTCAATGCGCAAAAGCGGACGGTTGCTTTTACCCGGCGCAAAGTTATTCTGCCCGCATGATTAAAGGGAACAGGACGGCCAGATCCACCGCCGATTTGGAATTGCAACGCCGCATCCAGGAACTCATCGCCTTCAAAGGCGGCGGCCACAACGAAAACGAGGTCGCCGACATCGTCGAAAATGCGCTCAAGCTGCTGGCTGATGTGAAGGAGACCGGCGACGTGCGTGTGATCCAGACCGCTCTGCGCGAATTGCGCTACGCCTTCCGCCTCTTCGCGCCGTATGCGCACATCCGCAAGGTCACCATTTTCGGCTCGGCCCGGACGCAATCGGACAAGGTGGAATATCAACAGGCCGTGGATTTCGGGCGCAAGATTGTGAAAGCCGGCTTCATGGTCATCACCGGCGCCGGACCAGGCATCATGCAGGCCGGGCACGAAGGCGCCGGGACCGCCAACAGTTTCGGGGTGAACATCCGCCTGCCTTGGGAACAAAGCGCGAATCCGGTCATTCGCGAGGACAAAAAACTGGTGACGTTCAAATACTTTTTCACGCGCAAATTGATTTTCATCCGCCATTCGGACGCCATCGTGCTTTTCCCCGGCGGCTTCGGCACGCTCGACGAGGGATACGAGGCGCTCACGCTCATGCAAACCGGCAAGAGCCAGCTCATGCCGCTCGTGCTCGTGGATTCCCCCGGCGGCACGTATTGGAAGACATGGGACAAAAACATCCGCGAACACCTGCTCCGCAACCAGTTGATTTCGCCCGACGATTTGAATCTTTACCAGATCACCGACGACACCAACGAAGCGGTGAAAATCATCACGCGCTTTTACCGGAATTTCCAATCCACGCGCTTCGTGAAGGATTTGTTCATCATCCGGCTCAAAAACGCGCCGTCGGATTCCGCCCTGGCCGCGATGAACGAAGACTTCGCCGACATCATCAATGGCGAGCCCATCAAACGCATCAAACCGACGCCGGAAGAAGTTGAAGGCCGGGACAGCCTGGACCTGGCGCGAATCGCCTTCGGCTTCAACCGCCGCGATTACGGCCGCCTGCGGCAATTGATTGATGTGTTGAACGGGTTGTGAGGGTAGGGCGCGCAGTCCCCTGCGCGCCCTACCAAATTTCCTGCGTACTCGACAGTTCACGCTCCGGTTGCTAGCGTTTAGCCATGAATTTCCTGGTTACCGGCGGCGCGGGTTTCATCGGTTCGCATGTTTGCGAACGCCTGTTGCATGACGGCCACGCAGTCTGGACGTTCGATGACCTCAATAATTTCTACGACCCGCAACTCAAACGCCGGAACCTTTGCGACATCCAGTCGCTCGCCAAACCGTTTGAATTCGTCCACGGCGATCTGACCGACCGCGCCGCGCTCGACGCCCTGTTCGACAGCGTGAAGTTCGACCAGGTCATCCACCTGGCCGCCCGCGCCGGGGTGCGGCCCAGCCTCGAAGAACCGGCGCTTTACCAGCGCGTCAACGTCGAGGGCACGGTCAACGTCCTCGAAGCTGCGCGGAACCATCACGTCAAAAAAATCATCATCGCCTCGTCGTCGTCGGTTTATGGCGTGAACTCCAAGGTGCCGTTTAGCGAGAGCGACCCGATTTTTTCCGCCATTTCGCCCTATGCCGCCAGCAAGCTCGCCTGCGAAGCGCTCGGCCACGTTTATCATCACGTTTACGGCATGGACGTGGCGATGCTCCGCCTGTTCACCGTTTATGGTCCGCGCCAGCGGCCCGACCTGGCCATCCGCAAGTTTGCGACGCTCATTCACGCCGGCAAACCGATTCCGGTCTTTGGCGATGGCAGCATGGAGCGCGATTACACCTATATCACCGACACACTCGACGGCATCGTCGCCTGCACGCAAAAGGAATTCGGCTTTGAAATTTTCAACCTCGGCGAATCACAAACCGTGAAGCTGAGCCGCGTCATCGAACTGCTCGAAGCCGCGCTCGGCAAAAAGGCCGTCATTGACCGCCAGCCGCTGCAGCCCGGCGACGTGCCGGTCACATTTGCCGACATTACGAAGGCACGCGCCCGGCTGGGCTATCATCCGCAGGTCAAAATCGAGGCGGGCATCAAATTATTTATAGATTGGTTTCGGGAAACTGTTTAGACTCCCGGCATGAAATCGGAAGCGCCGTTTACACGCCCCCCGTTGCAGGAAGCCCTCGACGCCTGGAAAAAGGTGCTCGCCGAACGCGGTTTCGCGACGGACATCATCTGGATTTTCGCGGAAAATCTTTGCGTTGAAAAATCGCACGCCGAGCCGGGCGGCTTTCATTTTGGTTTTCAAACCCGGTTCACTCCGCCGCCCGAGGATGCGCTCGACATTGCGTTCGAGCATTTTGGCGAAACGAACGCACCCATCGTTTTTTACCGACTCGGCGGGCGTCCGGGCAAGTCCGTCTGCATGCTGCTGTGCGATTCATGGTTTGCAAACCGGCGCGAGGCCGACGGGTTTTTCAGCCGCGACGAATGGCGGGTCTTGTTTTATCCCGGCCCGAAGGATGAAATCGAGGAAGTCACCGATCTGACCCGCTGGTTGCGGCGCGTCAAGCGTGGCCGCGCGTTTCACGACCTGGATTTTGGCATGACGCTGGAGGCGATTGACGAAATGAAAATGTACGGCCGGTCGCTCGCGCCTTACGAACGCTTCGCCGCAGTGATGCTCAACCGCCTCCGCCGGTTTTTGGGACAGCCCGCTTGACACCGGGCGCCCCGGCGCGTTTTTTTGCTGTCAAATCCCAGGACAAATCCTGTCTTGCGCGCCTTTTCCGCGTCATCTTTTTGTTCATCCTCCACCGGCATCCGGTGGCCCGGCCCATGCTCGACTGCATGGCATGACCAAAATTGCTTACAACGTGAGCAGGAAGAGCCATATTTTTAATACTGCGCTCGTCCCGGCCAACCACTCGGAAGAAGCCCGGTTTGGCCCGATTGATGGGGCAGTCATTATCTTCTTTCTCCTCTGCGTCGCGGGATTCATCTGTTTCCTCGTGGCCTGAAGGCTTCGGGATGGGGTGAGATCGCGGAAGGCGCTTGCTTCGGCCTGAAAAATGGCCGCCGGCGGCCTCACAAAAAAACTGTCCTTTCATCGCTGCGTCGCTACACAATTCCCGTGATGAAGTGCGAGCAAGCCAAAGCCAAAACCCGTCACGCCCGGCTCGTGGAGGAAATCCGCAAGCACGACCGCGCCTATTATGTCGAAGGAAGAGAAATCATTTCAAACTACGAATACGACCAGCTTTTCAAGGAGCTGCAGGAGCTGGAGAAAAATTCCCCCGACCTCATCACGCCCGAATCGCCCACCCAACGCGTCGGCGGCGCGCCCAGCGAAAGTTTTGCCCGCGTCAAACATCTCGTGCCCATGCTCTCACTCGACAAGGTCGAGGCCAGTGATCATCCGACCAAAGACGAGGAACCCAACCGTGAGAAACGCAACCGCGCCCAGGACGAAAACACGCTGGCAGAACTTCGCGCCTGGGACGCCACCATTCGCAAACAGCTTGGGCGCGACCGCATCGAATACGTCCTGGAGCCGAAGGTGGACGGCGTGTCCATCAGCGTCCATTACCGCCACGGCAAGCTCGCGCTCGGCGTTACGCGCGGCGACGGCACGGAAGGCGACGACATCACCACCAATCTCAAAACCGTTCGCGGCATTCCGCTGGAACTGAATCTGAAAACCCCCCCCGCCTTGCTCGAAGTGCGCGGCGAGGCTTACATCTCGAACAAGGAATTCGACGCGCTCAATGCCAAGCTTGCCGCCGCCGGCGAAAAACCATTTCCCAACGCCCGCAACGCCACCGCCGGTACGCTCAAGCAACTCGATCCGAAGTTGGTGGCGCAACGCCCCATCCGCGCTGTATTTTACGCCACCGGCAAGGTGGACGGCATTGAATTCAAGACACATTCCGAAATGCTCGAAGCGCTCGCGCAATTCGGCCTGCCCACGCAGAAACGCTGGTGGGTCTGCGACGGCATCGAGGAGGTCCTGAAAATTTACACGGACAAGGTGGTTGCGCATTACGATGAAGACCGCGACCTGCGCCGTCAATTGCCCTACGAGATTGACGGCATCGTGCTTAAGGTTAACACGCTTGCCGACTGGTCGCGCATTCCCGGACGCAGCCGCGCGCCCGGTTACGCCATCGTCCACAAACCCGTTCCTTGGATCACGCCCGCCGAAACCGTGCTCAAGGCCATCACTGTGCAGGTCGGCCGCACCGGCGTGCTCACGCCCGTGGCCGAGCTCGAACCCGTTTTCGTGCAAGGCTCCACCATCTCGCGCGCCACGCTCCACAACGAGGACGAAATCCGCCGCAAAGACATCCGCATTGGTGACACCGTGGTCATCCGCAAGGCTGGCATGGTCATCCCGGAAATTTTCGAGGTGGTGAAAACCAAACGTCCGCCCGGTACGAAGGAATTCGATCTGTTCAAACACGTCGAAGGCAAATGCCCTGTCTGCAAAGGTACGATTGCGAAGGAAAAAGTTTCCGCCGGAGACGCCGAGGAAGTCGCTTGGCGCTGTCAGAACATCGCGGGTTGCCCGGCGCAACAGACCCGACGCGTGGAATACTTCTCCCAGCGCAAGGCGCTCGACATCGAATCGCTTGGCGGCGGCGTCGCCGAAAAACTCGTCGAACGCGACCTCGTGAAGGAACCGCTCGATTTATTTGATCTGAAACTCGAACAGCTTGGCAAACTGAATCTTGGCACGGACAATGAACCGCGTGTGTTCGGTGAGAAAAATGCGACAAAGATTCTTGACGCCCTCCAACGCGCCAAAACCGCGCCCCTGTCCCGCTGGATTCAAGCGCTGGCGATACCAGACATCGGAGAACAAACTGCGATTGATCTCGCCGGATTCTTTCCAGACCTCTCGACACTGGCTTCTTCAAGTTTACTTAAGGATACTGCTGAACTCGGCAAATTGCGGCGGGTATTTGAAGAAAATAAAGTGGGAGAAAATGAAAAATCGCTCACAGAAGTTGAGAAATCTGCGCGCAAAAGGCGCCAAGCAGAAGCAAAACAACTGGGCAATCCGATTGGGAAACGGTTGATCGAAGCCGGCTTCGCTCGCCCTAGTGCTCAAAATTGGCAAGCGAGAACCTTGATAGGTCCAGTTTCAGCCCAAGCGGTTATTGACTGGGCCGCTAGCGCTCATGGACAGAAGATCTTGCAGCGAATGCAAAAACTCCATATCGCGCCAAAAGGAAAGGCAGAAATATTTGTGAGTGACGTTCGAAGTCAAACCGGCTTGTTGGCTGGCAAAACTTTCGTTCTGACTGGCACACTACCGACGCTTTCTCGTGACGAAGCTTCCGCGCTCATTCGTGATGCTGGTGGCAATGTCACTGGCTCGGTCAGCAAGAACACAGATTTTCTGCTCGCTGGCGAAGCAGCAGGCTCGAAGTTGGATAAGGCAAAAGAGTTGGGCGTAAAAGTTCTGACGGAGAAAGAATTCTTAGAAATGTTAGGTTTAAAACCAAAGCCGGAACAGAAAGCTAAAAAGCCACAGAACGAACTCTTCTAAAATGTGTGCGCGAGAAACAAAAGTTGGTTCCTCGACGATTTCAGTGGAATAGGGGCTGAGGGTTTGTGCAGGCTGGAAGGATGACACCTGAAGCGACATTTCATCAATTGTTGGGGCTGGGCCAGAGTTGGAAAGTGATACGGACG
>Ga0074044_10001317_pt1 | contig 22656 bp, 22 predicted proteins | sample BogForMeECP23OM1_FD_94443 | JGI IMG/M metagenome (GOLD analysis project Ga0074044, IMG submission 94443) | Bog forest soil microbial communities from Calvert Island, British Columbia, Canada - Bog Forest MetaG ECP23OM1 | ecosystem: Environmental > Terrestrial > Soil > Wetlands ... | reverse complement strand
TGTCTGACGGTTCCCGAAGTTGCGGAAGCGGCGGTGGTGCCGGTGGCGGACGAGATCAAGGGCCGCGTGCCCGAGGTCTATATCGCGCTGAAACCCGGTGTTCAGCCGAGCCAGGCGATCATTGACTCGGTTAACAAGGTGATTGAAACCATGATTGGCAAGATCGCGCGTCCGCGGCAAGTCCACATTGTTCCGGATATGCCTAAGACCCGTTCCGGCAAACTCATGCGTCGCATTCTCGCCGCCCTCTCCAACAACATGAACACTGGAGACATTACGACTCTCGCTAATCCCGATGTGGTCGAAAGCATCCGGGTACTGGTTCAGGGCAAAGAGGCGGTGGCGTTGGCCGACGGTCCCGAAGACCTGAAAAGATTCGGAACCGAAGAGTAGGAACGCGCTTCAATTACACGGTGGAGGGACGGGAGTTTTGCCCGACCCTCCGCCGTTTGTTTTTGCCGCCTCTGCTGAATCCCTTGTGCTGAAACCCTTTCTCGCCCGGCCCAAAATTAATCGAAATAAATCCAGATCCGCTGCGACTCTCTCCAGACAATTGTCATCCAATAGAACCGCGCCCACTTTCGCACGCGATACTGGCATCAGATCGAGGCCGTCGAATGCGTGTAGCAGAATCGGTTTCAAAAAAAGACGCGGCAGTGATGGAGGAGCTTCTGGAGCGCATCTCTGATGCCCGCCATCGCAGCGATGCACTCTTCAATCTGCTGCGCGATGGCCCATCGGGCAGCGCATTTTATGAGCGGCCGATTCCAGAGCGTCATCGCATCATCTTTTATGTGGGTCACCTCGAAGCATTCGATTGGAATTTGCTCAGCCCGTTAGACCCTGCGAGCGAGAGCACTCATGCTGAATTTGATCGGCTCTTCGCTTTCGGCATCGACCCGGTCGGTGGCGGGTTGCCCACCGATCTGCCCTCGGACTGGCCGTCCATGGCGGCCGTCCGCGATTACGTGCGCGATGTCCGCGACACGCTTGACAGCAATCTCGCGAATCTGGTTCTCGAACCAGACTCGCATACGCGGGATGGTTTTCCACTCCCCACCTTGCTCAACGTGGCCATCGAGCATCGCCTGATGCATCTGGAAACGCTGGCCTACATGTTCCATCAGTTGCCGCTCGATAGGAAAATGCGGCCTCCAAATTTGCTGAGTCTCTCTGGAAACCCAGTCGTTCCCGGCCCAGTCGTGATTCCTGCTGGGCCGGTGACGCTCGGTCTGGCTCGCAGTTCCGAAGACTTTGGCTGGGACAACGAGTATGAATCTCACACGGTCGACGTTCCATCGTTCGAGATTGATCGCTACGAGGTGACTAACCGCCAGTACCTCGAGTTCATCGCTGCCGGTGGTTATGAGACGCGTGCATTCTGGACCGACGACGATTGGAACTGGAAGGCCACTCGCGGAATTTCGCATCCCTTGTTCTGGAGCAAGGAAGGTTCGCAATGGCTCTGCCGCACTATGTTCGACGAAGTGCCGCTGCCCCTGGACTGGCCGGTTTATGTCAGTCATGCGGAAGCCAGTGCGTATGCGCGCTGGGCAGGGAAGTCGCTCCCGACCGAAGCGCAGTGGCAGCGCGCCGCCTACGGCACTGTTGACGGAGACACCAGACCCTACCCGTGGGGCAACTGGGCGCCCAATGCGAACCTGGGCAACTTCGATTTTCACTCATGGGACCCGGCGCCGGTGAATTCTTTCCCCGACGGCCAGAGCGCTTTCGGCGTTCACGACCTGGTTGGCAATGGCTGGGAGTGGACTTCCACCGTTTTCGCTCCGTTTCCTGGCTTCGAGCCATTTCCTTTTTACCGCGGATACTCCGCTGATTTTTTCGATGGCAAGCATTTCGTCATGAAAGGGGGCTCGGCGCGCACGGCCAAGTGCATGCTGCGCTCTACGTTTCGCAACTGGTTCCAACCGCACTACCAATATGTATACGCGGGTTTTCGCTGCGTCAGCCGCTGATGTTTGAGCTTCACCGAGTTAACGATGAAAGGGGATTCAGAAATGGTGGCTCACGCGATCAACTTTCACGCCCTTAACAATGTCGCTTATGAGCTTGCTGCCGATGTTCGCGCAGGACTCACCCACCCCCATCAAAAGGAACTCCCCTCCAAATACCTTTACGACGAAGTGGGCTCGGCGCTTTTTGAAGTGATCAGCCATCTCCCCGAGTACGGACTCACTCGCGCCGATGAACGTTTGCTGCAACGCCATGCCAGTGAGATCGTGAACTGCCTCGACGGCCGTCTCGGCGTTCCCATCGCTGTGGCTGAACTGGGCAGCGGCAGCGGCAAGAAAACTCGGTGGATCCTGGAGGCGCTGAGCCGCCGGCAGCCGACGTCTTATTATCCGGTCGAAATATCGCGCGCCGCTTTGCTTATGTGCCAGCGCGAACTCAGCGATATCGATTCCATCAGCATCGTGGGTTTCGAGCGCGAATACCTCGACGGGTTGCAGGAGATGGCCGCTTACCGCAAGGCCGGCCAACACGTGTTGGTATTGTTTCTGGGCAGCACCATCGGCAATTTCGATCGACCCGCAGCGGTGAAATTCCTGAAAGACGTGCGCCAAATTCTAGTGCCCGGAGATTCCCTCCTGCTGGGAACCGATCTGGAAAAGCCCAGTGCGCAATTGCTCAAGGCCTACGACGATGAATTGGGAGTGACGGCTGCGTTCAATCTGAACCTGCTGGCCCGCATCAATCGCGAGCTCGATGCGGATTTTGACGTGGGCCAGTTTGCTCACGTCGCCCGCATCAATTGCAAATCTCGCAGCGTCGAGATGCATCTCCAATCGAAGCGCCGCCAGACCGTGCGCATTCCGGCAGCGGATCTGCGCGTCGAATTTGCCGAGAGCGAGACGATCTGGACCGAGAGCTGCCACAAGTATTCGGCGCAAGAGGTTTTCTCCATGGCGCGCGCTACAGGCTTTTGCTGCCAGGCGCAATGGATCGACCAGGAATGGCCGTTTGCCGAGAGCCTGCTGGTTGCGAAATGATGTTGTTCGGTCGTGGCCAAACCTAACAGGCTGAGGAGAGAGTCGATGTTGTGAGTGTGGCTTTACAGTTTGCTGAAAAAGTCGGTTACACGCCTGCGTCGGTTCCCTCAGCGGCTGAAGCCAGCACAGAAAATGGGGCGTTTATCGCAGCGGTAAACCGCTGCGCCACCCAAGAGCAAAAAACCAACATCGGGTTTTTCAGCAAACTGTGGCCGCTGACGTAACGTATTCTGTTGGGAACTAGTTTTTCCGTAGCCTGCTAAGGAGGAATCCATGCCCCAGCTTTGCAGTCACCTTAACCAGATCAAAGTAAAACAAACGACTACCCACGTATGCGAGGAGTGCATTAAGAGCGGCGACATGTGGGTTCACCTGCGCATGTGTATGATTTGCGGCAATGTCGGCTGTTGCGACTCGTCCAAGAATAAGCATGCGACCAAGCACTTTCATAAAACCAAGCATCCTCTTATGCGCTCCATTGAGCCGGGAGAGTCGTGGATCTGGTGTTACGTCGACGAAGTCGAAGCGGGTGAAGTTGCCGCCTAAACGGTGGGACCTCCCACCGGGGAGCACGGGCGAAGCCGAGCTGCGCTCTGCATGGAAAAAACCGCTCTTTCATCTGGCGTCCGCACACGCTCTTGAGTATTCTCTTGACGATGGCTACCGTCTCGTTGAGCGAACTGTTGGGCTCGACCGTTTACGACGCCTCTGGCGCGGCTAGCGGCCGGGTGCGCGAGGTGGCCCTCGCCCCGCAGGAAGACCGCTCCCGTGTCGCCCTCCTCATTGTCAAGACCCCGGCGGGTAATCGGGTCTTGCCCTTGACGGCCGTTTCCGCCATCAACGGCGGCATTCGCGCCTCCACGGCGGCTGCGGAATGGAGCGCGGCCGATGGCTCCGAAGGGCTTCTGCTGCTCAGTCGAGATTTGCTCGATCAGCAGGTCATCGACGTTCACGGCCGCAAAGTAGTGCGCGTAAATGACGTCGATTTTCATCAGGACACGTCACAAAATCAGCCCGTTCTGAAAGTTGGTGGTGTCGATGTGGGCGCGCGTGGCGCGGTTCGCCGCCTGCTCAAAGGCGTGATTCCAGCCGCCGCCCTGCGCCTATTGCTCGTCCGCATCCCTCCACGCGACATTCCCTGGGACTTCGTTGATCTCATCGAGACCGACCCACTCCGTCGCGTCAGGCTGAGGATTTCGCACGAGCGCCTCGGCAAACTCCATCCCGCCGACATTGCCGACATCGTGGAAGACCTGGCTCCCGATGAGCGCGAAGCCGTCTTCGAAACCCTGGACGAAGGCGTCGCTGCCGATGCCTTGGAAGAACTCGAACCTAAGGTGCAGAAATCGGTCCTCGAATCACTCGATTCCAACCGCGCCGCCGACATTGTCGAAGAAATGGAACCAGACGCGGCTGCCGACCTTCTGGGCGACCTCTCCGATGACAAGACGGAAGAAATCCTGGTGCAGATGCAGCCCGCGGAGCGCCAGGAAGTAACTGATCTGCTGGAGTTCAAGGAAAACACCGCTGCCGGGCGGATGACCACCGAGTACATTGCGTTGCCGGTGACGGCCTCAGTCCATGACGCCATCGAAGCCATGCGCACTTTCGAAGGCCGCATGGAGAGCATGAGCATCATTTACCTCACCGATTCTCATGGAACTCTGGCGGGCGCGGTGCCGCTGGTGAAGATCGTTCTGGCGCCCGCCGCAACTCCCCTGCTGGCGTTGGCGCAGGAGCCTCTTATCTCCTGCCACGAAAACGCCAAAGAAAAGGAATTTGCCGAACTGTTTGACAAGTACAACCTGCTCACTCTGCCGGTGATCGACAAGCAAAGTCATCTCACCGGTGTGATCACTCCAGACGACGTAATCGCCATGCTCCGCGCCAAACTGTAGCAGGCTGCGGGAAAACTAGTTCCCAAGGAGAAAGCGTTACCTCAGCGGCTAAAGCCGCATTCAAAGCAGTGCACTTACCGCAGCGCTGAAGCGCTGCGCCACCCAAAACCGCAGCGCTGAGATGCTGCGCCACCCAAGACCGCGGCGCTGAGATGCTGCGCCACCCAAAATCAAGTGCAGGGTCGACATTTTCCGCAGCCTACCAGGTGAGTGTGGGTAGCTGCCGAGCTGTGCTCGGCCTGGGCGGGCGAGGGCGCCCGCCCTACAGGAGCGAAGCCGCCCTACACGAGCGAACCTACAAAATTTGCGCGCATTTGCAGATTCATCTACCCGGAAAACGCGTTCAGCATTTATTCTGATCGTTCTGTTTTCGTCAATTTGAACCATCCTGTGGCCTGTGCGCATGAAATTCCTGAGATCCTGGAAGTTCCGGCTCCTGCTGTTCTTTGCCGTCGTAGGCCCGGGCTTCATCACCGCGAATGTCGACAACGATGCCAACGGCATCTTGACCTATTCGCAGGCCGGCGCGCAGTTCGGATACATGCTCTTGTGGACGATGATTCCAACCACGATCGCCCTGATCGTTGTGCAGGAGATGTGCGCCCGCATGGGAGCGGTGACCGGCAAGGGCCTGAGCGATTTGATCCGCGAAGAATACGGCCTGCGCATCACGTTCCTCATGATGCTCGGCATTCTGATTACCAATTTCGGCAATGTGGTGGGCGAGTTCGTCGGCATCGCGGGAAGCATGGAGCTGTTTGGCATTTCAAGGTACTACTCCGTGCCCGTCTGCGCGGTGATTGTCTGGCTGATTGCCGTCAAAGGGCATTACAAGAGCGTTGAGAAAGTCTTTCTCGCGGCTTCGTTCTTCTATGTCACCTACATATTTGCCGGAGTTCTGGCCAAGCCCGCCTGGATCGAGGCGCTGAAGGTCACGCTGAAGCCTCCGGGGCTGGGGATGTTCAAGCAAGGGCCGTACGTGTACATGGTCATTGGCGTGGTCGGAACCACGATCGCGCCCTGGATGCAATTCTATTTGCAGTCGTCGATTGTTGAAAAAGGAGTCACGCGGCGTCAGTACAATGCCTCGCGGCTCGACGTGATTGTGGGCTGCATCTTCACCGATGTGGTTGCCTGGTTCATCATCGTGGCCTGCGCCGCCACCCTTTACCTGCACGGCAATCGTGACATTCGCGACGCTGCCGACGCTGCTCAATCATTGCGTCCACTGGCGGGAGACTGGGCGTACATTCTGTTTGCGCTCGGACTTTTCAATGCGTCGCTGTTTGCGGCATCGATTCTGCCGCTCTCGACCGCTTACACCGTCTGTGAAGGATTAGGTTTCGAATCCGGAGTCGAGCGCAAATTCTCCGAAGCTCCCGCGTTTTACTGGCTCTATACCGTGCTCATCGCCGCCGGAGGAGCAGTCATCCTGATCCCCGGTCTTCCCTACATAAAGATCGCTGTATTTTCGCAAGTGGTCAACGGCGCAGTGTTGCCCTTTGTGCTCATCTTCATGTTGCTGCTGATCAACAAAAAAGAACTCATGGGCGAATACATCAACAAACCGGCGTTCAACATTATTGCCTGGGCCACCACCGTAATCATGATCCTATTGACGGCGCTGCTGCTCTACGGTCAGCTCCGCGGCGGGGCGGGATAGGTCAGAAGCATTGAACCGCAGAGATCGCGGAGTGCGCGGAGAAATTAAAGAAAACCCGGTGTTTCTCTGCGTGCTCCGCGATCTCCGCGGTTGAAGGGCTCTTTCGCTCAGAGGATCTTTCCCGCCGCCAGATCGTTCACCAGTCCCAGGTCGGCTTCCAGAAAATCCAGTCCCAGCAATTCCTGCCGGGTCGCCCAGCGAATTTCGCGAAAAATTCGGTTCTCGATTTCTCCTTGGTACTGGCGCACTTCGAAGAACCGCAGTTCCACCGACCCGCCCCCCGGATATTGATGAACAATGCGCGCGACTTCCACGCCCACCTCCGCCTCGATCCCCAGCTCTTCCTCCAACTCCCGGCGCATGGCATCGCGAGGCTGCTCGCCCTCTTCGATTTTGCCTCCCGGAAACTCCCATTTCAGCGGCATAGGCTGGTGCCGCGTCCTCTGGCAAGCGAGGATGAGATCATCCTTGACGATTAGCGCGGCGACGACTCGTTTCATTTCTTCTGCCATCCTGAGCGAAGTCGAAGGGGAAGCACCTATGCATTTTGCTTGCGCTGCCAAACTTCTTGCCGGTTCCGGAAACCCCGCCTTGACTGTGCTCACCAATTTCCGTGACACGACACTTAGAACTGGTTTTATAGATAATTCCCCGGGAAAATAGCCCGGCCCTCAGGGGCTAAAGCCCGCTTGTTATCGGTGCTGAACGGCACGGCTGAAGCCGTGCCCTACCCAAAACCAATTATGAGACCAGTTCTAGGATCGAGTTGCTGGAAGCTGGAGCGTTCGTTTCAGCCCTTCTCCAGGCGCTCGCCCACGAGCCGAGCGCAATACTCAACCAGTTCGCGGTCATCGGAGCCGAATGCCGCCGGGAAGTGACTGTCAATATCGAGTTCCCCGACCACCTTGCCGCGCACAAAAACTGGGACCACGATCTCCGACTTGGTTTCGAGCGAGCACGCCAGATAGCGTGTATCCTTCGTCACATCGTCCACCACCACCGTTTTCCCCGACGATGCCGCCGCGCCGCAGATGCCCTGGTGCAACGAAATGCGCGTGTGCGGAGTCATTGCTCCCTGGTAATGTCCCAGCACCAGCATGGGATTGGCGCCAGTTTCCAGCATGTAGAAGCCCACCCAGTTGTACTTCAGCATTTCTTGGTTGAGGAGAAGCGTGATGCTCTCCATCAATTGATCGGCCGTGAGTGCTGCCGCATTCAAGCGCTCCACTTCCTTACGCACTTCGTCGATCTTGCGAGTCTTTGCAATTGGCATGACAGTAATCCTAAACCAATTTGCCGCCGTTCAGCTTTGCTGCAATGCTGCCGCTCGCGGTACCTGCGAAACTCTACGCAGACCTGGCTGCGGTGCAAATACTTCTGGATGAATCGCGCCTGCCAGCGCGTGCAACCCCGCCACCAGTGTGGGCGCGGGAGTATTCAACAGTTCGTCGGAGATGCAATACACCTGCGAATTACGCACGGCGCGAGTATTCGCCCAGCCTCTGTCGGAGGCGATCTTGATTAGCGGCACTCGGTCTCCAGCCCCGCACCAGGCGGCGATGATGACTTCCGGATCGAGTCGAGCGATCTCTTCCGCCGAGCACTGCTCACCCGGCTTGCCCAGGAATTCGCCGCCCGCAGCCTGCACCAACTCTGCTACCCAAGGCTGCGATGCGAGGATCGGCTTGCCCCACTCTTCCGCGAACACGCGCTTTCGCGGAAGGCTTGCGGTTTGGCGTCGCACGTCTTCGATCGCCGCTTGCATGTCGGCGATCACTTTCGCACCTTGCGCGCCCGCGCCAACGCAGCCCGAGATCACCGCGATGTCGGTGTAGATGTCGTTCAGCGTACGCGGAGCCAGACCAAGGAATCGAATGCCCGCCTTTAGGATCTGCACCACGGCCGCTTCCTGATAGGGGACCGCAGCGATCACCAAGTCAGGCGAGGCCGCAAGAATCTCGCTGGCCTTCGAACTCCACGAGTCGGCAATGATCAGGCGGCGGCCATCGTGCAAGTCTTCTCGCACCTCAGGAACCACGTCGGCACAGTACTTCGTGCATGCGACAACCCGGTCCAGTTCGCCGACGGCGGCCAGAATCACGGTCGCGCTCGGCTGCAGACAAGCAATGCGATGAGGAAGGCGCGAGTCGGGCATGCGCCTATTGTAGGAGCACGCGATCTCCGATAGTGGGGCAAATTCATTACCACCAAGGACACTAAGGAGCACGAAGGAAATCTTGGATGAGTTGTCTCAGCGCATTACAATCGCCCTGTGTATTCCGCCGAACTCCTCGACCATTTTCAGAACCCGCGCAACGCCGGAGAAGTCGAATGTCCCGACCGCATTGCGCGCCTCGAAAACCCCGCCTGCGGAGACATTCTGGAACTGACTGTTCGATTGGAAGGCGACAAACCGGAAGGGACGCGGGTCGCCGACATTCGTTTTCGCGCCAAGGGCTGCGTTCCAGCCATGGCCTGCGGATCGGCGATCACGGAGTTGATCAAAGGTAAGACTTTAGACGAAGCGCGGCATGTGAGCAGGGAAGAGTTGATTCAGAAAGTGGGAGGGCTGCCGCACGCCTCCATGCATGCCAGCCATCTGGCGATGGACACGCTCGCCGCGCTGTTGCGCGGACTTTGAGCGATCCGTGTTGTGCAAAATATAACACCGACGGTGGGCGAACAACAGGCGAAGTGTTTTTCGGGTCGGATGGCGGATGGTAGGGGTCCTTCGACTCCGCAGAGACTTCACTTCGTGAAGTCCCTGCTACGCTCAGGATGACAAAAGTTGTTGGCTACCAGCGTGATTCGCCTCCGGCTGATACACCTTCCAGCCCTTGGCGAGCGCGATCTCTTTCAGACTTGGATTGGGGTTGATGGCGTAGGGATGTTTCGATAGGGCGAGCATCTCGCGATCCCAGATGGCGTTGCCGAAGGCGCAATCGGGCCTGTGGTCGGGAGACGATTGCAGCGCCCGACGAATCGCTTCCACCTTGCCCGGGCCGCTCGGAACGCGAATGAGCCGGTCGGTGATGACGCCGTTTTCGATCTCGACCTCTGCGGCCAGGATGCGATTTTGCGGGATCCCGAAATAGCGCATGGCGGAGCGGATAATCCACTGGCACGAAGAGGAAACTGCCCAGATGTCGCATCCCGCGCCTTGCAGTCGTTCGATTAATTCGCGCATCTCCGGAAAGATGTTGGGGGCGATGGCCTCGGGAAAGTAGGTATCGCAGGCTTGCTGGACTAAGTCGTCGCGCAGGCCACGGTGCATGGTGACCATTTCTCCGCACATCATTTCTTCGGCTACCTTACCGGCTCGGTAATCGGCGTAGCGCGCGCGCGCCCATTGCACGATCGGTTGCGAGACCAGACCTTGATCGAGTTCCCAGGAAAAGAAGCCTTCGCCGGCGTCTCCGGACCAGAGCGTGCCGTCGCAGTCGAAAGTGGCGACTCGCGGGTTGAGGTTGAGTACGCTTTCGATGAATTTCGTTTGGCGGGATGTTAGAGGCGTCATGAACTATGGGGCCTTGGCCAGGGTTAAATCGAGGGCAGAAACGGCGATGGCAGATTTGTATTGACACTCGTATTGACACTCAAGGCAGCATACTGTTCCGGCGTGTCCACGTTGAGCGCTACCAGCAGGTCATCCACGGAAACGTATTCGATCTCGCTCTGATGCGCGTGCTCGACCTCTTGCGCATTCGAAGTTTCGGGAGCGGCCAGGAACGCGGTCAGCATCTCGCGGCCCAACAGAATTGGATGGCCATGTTTGCCCTGGTATTCGGGGATTACCGCCCATTTTCTGTGCGCGGTCGCCCGTTCGAACGCGGCTCCGAGCGTTTCCAGCGTCTCCGGACGAACCGGCGGGCGATCAACCAGCGTCACCATTGCGGCATCGCGGCCGCGGTTGAGAACCTCTTGCAGTCCGACCCTTAGGGAACTGAACTGGCCGCGCTCCGGCTCGGGATTGATCACCAGCGCTGCTCCATTCGCGTACACGATGGGAGCCAATGCGGCTTCGTTCTTGCCCACGACTACGAGCACTTCATCGACTTGCGGAAAGAAGAGGCGTATGGCGGCGGAAAGAAACGTCTCGGCGGTCATGGCCACATTTGCCGCCACGCCTGCGGTCGCCGGCGGCCAGGGCAGCAGCGCCTTGTCGCGGCCCATGCGCGAGGATTCACCCGCCGCTAGAATTACTCCGCAAAGAGCTAAGGGCCGGCCCATGCAGGCACGATAGCAAACTGCCGCCACTCTGCCAAGGACGGGAGTCACGCGCGAAGGAAAAGATGTCGCTAAGTAAAGGTGGGCAACTTTAGCAGATCGTCGTGGGGAACGCGTTCCACGGGGTTTCCGGCTTTGCGCCAAGCGCGCAGACCACCGGCGATGACGTAGACCTTGAATCCCAGATCCTGTAGTTGGCGCGCCACCCGGGCGCTCGTGGCTTCGCGCGCTCAAGTACAGTAGAGATAAATCTCGCGATCCTTGGGGAGATGCTTGACTTCCTCAATCAGATTATTGGGTTCAATGCGGATGGAACCGGCGATGCGCTCGGAGTCGGCATCGTAGTAGCCGTGGCTGCGGACGTCGGCGATCAGCATGTTGTGAGCGGCATCGGAGGTTAATCTTTTTGCCAACTCCTCGGCCTGGACGCGGGGAATGACGTCGAGCAGACGGTACTTGCGGTAAAGCCAGATGCGATAGACGATATAGGCGCCCAGTCCGACACCGAAGACGACTTCCGCGGCAAAACCGGCGGAGCGCAGGCCGCGGGTGATGGCGCGCAGGGCGTCGCTGAAGAGGTATCCCGCGAACGAGTAGGCGCCGACGTAGAGAGCGGCTCCGATGGAGTCGAATTGCAGAAAATCGGCCGGGCGCATCTTCATGCTGCCAGCGAGCGGCGGAGACATGGTGTTGATGCCGGGAATAAACTTGGCAAACAGCAGCGTCTGCTTGCCGCGGCGGTAAAAATATTCCGCCGAGCGCAGAATGCAGGTTTCGGGATTCGCCGAAAGGCGGCAGAGAAGGCCCAGCAAAGCCCATCCGCTGACTCGGCCCGTGAAATAGAGAAGGACGTCGCCAGCCATCATCGACAACAGGCCAACGCCAAACACGAGATAGAAATGGAGATCTCCGTAGGCGGCAACCGCGCCAGCAGTCAGCAGTGCGAGCGCGGCGGGCACTGGAAGACCGATCGCCTCGGCGAAGCACACCATCGCCAGAAACAAGTAGCCATGATGCGAAATCGATGTCAGCAAGTCGTGCATGTTCTTTGCGGATTGCGAAAAGGGCTCCCTCAGTATAGCAATCGCCCTGCGAATGCTCGAGACGCAGTTGACAAGCGTCCCCAAATAGGTTACTTTGCAATGCAAAGTGAAAAGCCGATGAATGATCTGAATAAGGCGTTGGGCGACATCGGCAGTATTCGCAGGCAGGTGGCCCACAGTACGCAGTTTCGCGGTTACGGTCCGGCCACTCTTGCCAGTACCGCCGCGCTGGCCGTGGCGGCCGCCGGGGCGCAGGCGCTCTGGGTGCCCGAACCCGCGAGTCGTATGGCAGTGTATTTGGGCATTTGGATTGTGACTGCAGCCTTATCGGCTGGCTTGATCGGGATGCAAATGTACACGCGCACCCGTCGCATTCATTCGGGCATGGCCGATGAGATGATCCGCATGGCGGTGGAGCAATTTCTGCCGTCGGCTGGCGCGGGCGCGCTGATTACACTGGCCATCGCGCGATATGTTCCGGGGGTGTTCTGGATGCTTCCCGGACTGTGGCAGATTATTTTCAGCCTGGGCGTATTTTCGTCGTGCCGTTTTCTGCCGCGTGCGGTAGCCGGAGCGGGCGCCTGGTACTTGCTGACGGGTCTGACGTGCATCGCGCTCGGAGACAGCCGTGCGCTTTCTCCGTGGGCCATGGGCATTCCGTACGCGGTCGGGCAGTTGCTGGTCGCGGCGATTCTGTTCTTGAACGCGAAGGAGGATAGGGACAATGACGAAAACTAAGCCTCCCGCAGGGGAAGGGCGCTTCGCGTATGGAGGTTTGGATCGCGTGATTCACGAGCGCGCGCGACTTAGCGTGCTGACATCACTGATTACGAATCCGAAAGGATTAGCCTTCGGGGATCTGAAACAGCTATGTTCTCTTACGGACGGGAATTTGAACCGTCACCTGCGCGTGCTGGAAAAAGGCAAGATGGTTGAAATCGTGAAGAAGCATGACCGCAACCGCCCGCAGACAATGTGCCGAATCACGGCTTCGGGCCGAGCGCGCTACCTCGAATATCTCTCCACGCTCGAGCAAGTGGTTCGGGATGCGGCGAGGGGAACCGAAGAAAGGCCCGCAGTCGGCCTGGTGCACGGGCTGGCAACATCGCGGGCCTAAAATTTTTTTGCGAGGTAACTTTGCAATGCAAAGTAATATTCAAAACGGATTGCATGTCGCCATCATCATGGATGGCAACGGGCGGTGGGCCACACGACGCGGGTTGCCGCGGGTTGCGGGGCATCGTGCCGGAGTGGCCGCCGTGCGCTCGGTGGTCGATCGGGCGCCAGCTCTCGGCATCGGGCGGCTGACGTTGTACGCGTTTTCCTCCGACAACTGGCGGCGTCCGGCCGAGGAGGTGGAAAGCATTTTCTGTCTGCTGCGGGCTTACTTGCGCTTGGAGACGAAAAGACTGCGGCAGCATGGAGCGCGCCTGGAGTTCATCGGGCGGCGCGATCGTCTGCCGAGTCTGGTGGTGCGCGAGATTGCCCAAGCAGAAGACGCAACCGCCGCAGGCCGTCGCCTTCATTTGCGCCTTGCCGTGGACTACTCCTCGCGCGATGCCATTACGCGCGCCGCCGCTGGCGTAAGCTCCGCGCATTTCCGCGATCTGCCGCCCTCGGTTGATTTGCTGGGACGCGAACTTGCCCGAGCGCTGACCGCCGAGAGCGGGGAAGTTGATTTGCTGATTCGCACCGGAGGTGAGAAGCGTCTTTCGGACTTCCTGCTGTGGGAGTTGGCCTATGCCGAACTTCTGTTTACCGATCGGATGTGGCCGGACTTTGACGCTACCGATTTGGATGCCGCGCTTCGAGAATTCAACCGGCGCGAACGCCGCTTTGGCGGAGTTCCGGCAGCCAGCGCGGCTGCGGTGGAGACCGTTCGATGATCGCTCCAGGTTCGCGTCCGCTTAGCGTCAAGTTCATTCTGCCCGCCTTGACTGAGGCGACGAGTCCCTATTGGAGGCCGATTAAATATTCGTTGTTTCCGCCGCTGGGCTTGGCCACGCTCGCGGCTTATTTGTCTCCCGATGACCGCGCGGTGATCGTCGACGAGCATGTGGAACCGCTGACCATCGACGACGCACCCGATCTGGTAGTGATTCAGGTATACATCACGAATGCTTACCGCGCGTATAAGCTTGCGGACCACTACCGCAGCCGAGGGGCGTTCGTTTGTCTCGGAGGCTTGCATGTGACGTCGCTTCCCGAGGAGGCCGCGCTTCATGCCGACGCTATTTTCCTGGGACCGGGAGAACAGACGTTCCCCAAATTTCTGGAGGAGTTTCGCGCGGGGAATGCGGAGCGCGTTTACATCTCGACTGCGGGGCGGACGCTGGAACGTATTCCGCCGGTGCGGCGCGATCTCATCCGGCATAACTATTATCTGGTGCCGAATTCCATCGTGGTGACGCGCGGATGTCCGCAGCATTGCGACTTCTGTTACAAAGACGCATTCTTTCAGGGTGGTCGAGGGTTTTACACGCAGCGGGTCGACGATGCTCTGGCTGAGATCGATCGCTTGCCGGGGCGGCATCTCTATTTTCTCGACGACCATCTGCTTGGCGACCGGCGTTTTGCGCAGGCGCTCTTTGAGGGCATGAAAGGCATGGGACGGCTATTTCAGGGCGCTGCGACCGTGGATTCGATTTTGCGCGGCGACTTGATCGAGCGCGCTGCGGAAGCCGGGCTGCGCAGCATCTTCGTCGGTTTTGAGACGCTTACACCGGAGAATCTTAAGCGCAGCAATAAGCGGCAAAACCTGGGCCGCGATTACGAAGCCGTTGCCGGCCGCCTGCATTCGCTTGGCATCATGATCAACGGCAGCTTTGTTTTTGGCATGGACGACGACGAGGAAGACGTGTTTGCACGCACGGTCGGCTGGGCTATCGAACACGGCATTACCACCGCGACTTTTCATATTCAAACGCCGTATCCGGGAACGCAACTCCACGCCCGCATGGTGCGTGAAGGACGTATGTTGACGAACGATTGGAATCTTTATGACACGCGGCATGTCGTGTATCGTCCGGCGCGACTGAAGCGCGAGGCATTGAAGGCGGGATACGATTGGGCGTATCGCGAGTTTTATCGGTGGAGTTCCATCGCGCGCGCCTCGCTGCATCACGGCACGCTGAAGCATCAGGCCAAACACTTTTTCTATGCTTCAGGGTGGAAGAAATTCGAGCGCGTTTGGCATCTGATGATCCGGGCGCGGCAACTCAATCGCGCCACGCCGCTGCTGGAAGGGGTGCTCTCAAGGGTTACCCGCGCGCAGAAAGAACACAGGGAAGAGGGAAGCGGCGCAGGCGGCTATTTCTCCCGCGCCACTACGAACTCGGGGGCCCACAACAGCGCGCGCTTGATTTCCGAGTCGGGAAACGTGCAGATAGCGTTGCGTGCCGATTCGGCGTAGCGGGCGGCCTCTTTGGAGGCGAACTCCAGAGAACCATAGCGTCTGAGGATGGTCAGGATATCGGCGTGCGTGACCCCGTTGAAGGCGCGGTCGTGGAGGATGGTTTCGATCTGGCGGCGCTCGGCGGCGGTGCAGCGCTCCAACGCGTGAATCACGGCCATGGTGGCTTTGCCTTCGCGCAGGTCGCTGGCCACGGGCTTGCCGAGAACGCTTTCCGACGCCGTGAGGTCTAGCACATCGTCCACGATTTGGAAAGCTAAGCCGAGGTCGCGTCCGTACTGGCCGAGGCGTTGCTCTTGCTGCTCGGTGGCGCTCCCGAGGATGCCGCCGACTCGCATCGATACCGAGAACAGGCACGCGGTTTTGCGATAGATGAGATCGAGATGCTCCTGCAGCGAGATCAGCTTGCCCAGCTTTTCCATTTGCAGCAGTTCGCCTTCGACCATTTGCTGCGTCAGTTCGACGAGCACGTCGAGGATGCGGAAATTACGCTCCTGCACCGCGATGTTGAAGGCCTGCATGTAAAGCCAATCCCCGGCCAGCACGCACATCGAGTTGCCCCACTGCGTGTTGGCGGCTGGACGGCCGCGGCGGATCTGGGCCTCGTCAATAATGTCGTCGTGCACGAGCGTTGCGGTGTGAATGATTTCCACGACGGTCGCCAGCTTGACGGCGCCCTTGCCTTTGTAACCGAGCAGTTTGGCCGACAGCAGCAACAATGCGGGGCGGATGCGCTTGCCGCCGCCGGCGCGCAGGTATTCACCGATCTCGGTGATCGCGGCTACTTTCGAGACCGTGTCGCGTCCGAATTGTTCTTCGATCGCGGCAATGTCATCGTGCAGCAGATCGAAGATTTCTTTTCCGTTACTGGACGTGGTCGTGGTCAACGTTGATCCGATCCTTGTAAACAATCGTGAAGCGCCGAGATCGCAGAGCTCGCTGAGAAATTCGTTTCTAAATGTTTTTATTACAAGTGTTTCTCCGCGGCCTCTGCGTTCTCTGCGGTTAAAACCTTCCTCAATTGCTCCGGTAATTCGTGAACTGCAAATCGATGCCAAAATCCTGCTGCTTGACCAGGGCGATAATTTCCTGCAGGGTATCGCGATCCTTGCCGCTGATGCGTACTACGTCGCCCTGGATCGAGGCTTGCGCCTTTTTCTTGGAATTTTTCACCAGCTTCACAATCTCCCGCGCCTTTTCAATTGGGATTCCCTGCTGCAGGGTGATCTTCTGCTTTACGGTGCTGCCGGCGGCTGGCTCCAGCGCTGCATAGGTTAGGCCTTTCAGCGGGACGCCGCGCTTGACCAGTTTTTGCTGGAAGACGTCGTTGACCGCCTTGATCTTGAATTCATCGGCGGAGTGCAGAAGGATCGCGTCGGCGCCTTCCATCTCGATCCTCGACTTTGAGTCCTTCAAGTCGAAACGCGTGCTCACTTCCTTCATCGCCTGCTGGATGGCGTTGTTCACTTCCGCCAGGTCGATTTTGCTGACGATATCGAAACTGTTATCGGGCATGAGAGATCAATCCAGGTTTCGGGTGTCAGGTCTCAGGTGTCAGGAAAGGCAAAGACGGGGCTTCCTGAGACCTGACACCTCCTACGGATGACTACCCCAAAACGCGTACTCATGAGGGTAACAGAAGAGGCACTCTCTGCGAAGGCGGGAGTCGGAGCAGGAAGTGGTGCAGTTTGATGCGGCTTTGAAAGGTCAGGGACCTGGGGCTTGGGGCGAACTGCAGATCCCTCACTCCGTGAGGGATGACAAATCATCTAAGGGGTTGCCTGGTCCGATGTGCGGCTCCTAAAGGGGCACCTGAATTCAAGCAAGGTGCGGTATCGCTAAAGCGATACCCTGATACAAGACTTAGTTTTGGCAGCAATTTGTGAAGCCGAACCTTCGTTGATGACAAAATTCGTGAGATTGAGGAGTTAAACCGGGGCATCTGCAGGCGTGGGCGCGAGTCGAAAAAATTGATAGAAGTTCTTGCTGGTGCGGCAGCCGATTTCTTCTGCCGTCAAGCCGCGCAGTTCGCCGATCTGGCGGGCCACCTCCCTGACAAATGCCGGTTCGTTGCGTTTTCCGCGATGCGGAATCGGCGCCAGATAGGGCGAATCGGTTTCGATCAGCATGCGCTCGAGCGGAATCATTTGCGCCGCGTCGCGAATCGACTGCGCCTTGGGGAAAGTGATGTTGCCGGCGAAAGAAATCATGAAGCCCATGTCGAGCGCCCGCCGTGCGTGCTCGACCGTTCCGGTGAAGCAGTGCAGAATGCCGCCTAATCCGCTGGGACGCCAGTGTTCGGCGATCATGCTTAGACAATCGTCCCAGGCATTCGCGCTGTTGTCGGAGGGACGGCAGTGAATGATGATGGGCAACCTTGTGGTTTTTGCTAACTCCATCTGCCGCAAGAAAACGGCTTTCTGTACTTCGCGCGGAGAGTGGTCGTAAAAATAGTCGAGGCCAATTTCTCCCCAGGCGATTACCTTGGGATGCCGCGCCCATTCGAGCATTTGGGCATCGGCGGCTTGGTTCGCAAGGCTCGCTTCGTGCGGATGAATTCCCAGGCTGGCCCAGATTCGCGGGAACTCTGGCTTGGCATCGTATTTTTCCGCCAACTGAATGCCGCAGTTCGCCGTGTCGGGACCATCGCCGTTGCCGATGGCGAGGTAAGCCTCGATGCCGTTTTGCTTCGCACGCGCCAAAACCTGCTCGCGATCAACGTCGTAGCGTTTGCCTTCGAGGTGGGCGTGAGAGTCGATGAACATCAGTGGTTAGTCGTGACGATGAGAAATCGCCTTCAGTCTCGAACCTTTAAGTTTTGAAACTTTGTAGTGGCGCATATTGCCAAGGCGTCTACCACAAAGGGCACGAAGGTCCACGAAGGAAAAGCCGGAGAACAAAGAACTTCGTGGTACTTTGTGGGCTTCGTGGTTCGGGGTTTTAAGAGCGCGTCAAATTGAGCCACTAAGTGAAACCTTGAAACCTTGCACCTTTTCTATTTCAGTCTCGTGCCTACGGGCACATCTTCCAGAAAGGTCGCCAGTACCGGCTTGCCGCCTTCCGGCGATGCGGCGACGATCATGCCGTTCGATTCCAGCCCGCGCAGCTTGCGGGGCGCTAGGTTTGCCACGATGACGACTTTGCGTCCGATCAACGTCTCCGGCTCATAAGCCTCCGCGATTCCCGCGACCAGTTGGCGAACTTCGGTTCCCAGATCGACTTCGAGGCGCAGCAGTTTGTCGGCGCCTTTTACACGCTCGGCAGTTTTCACCTGCGCTACTCGCAATTCTACTTTCGCGAAGTCGTCGATGCTGATCTTGCCGTCGGGAATTGCGGCTGCGGGCTTGGCTGGCGCCGTCTGCGTACCCGGCGCTACGGCCGGCTGCCTCGCTTCGCTCGGCGGGACGGGCGAGACGTCCGTCGCTTCACTGCGCGTCACCACACTGCCCGTGCTCACACTGGCGCCTGGTTCTTCCATCTTCTGCATCCTCTCTATTGCCGACTTGTCGGCTCGCGGGAACACAGCTTGCACCTCGCCCAGCTTTGTGCCGAGTTGCAACTGTCCCCATTGCAATTGCGCAAGATCGAATTTCTGGATGTCGCCTAGGCCCAACTGCGCCCAGATTTTTGCGGTTGCGTCGGGAATCACTGGGTGCGCGAGCGCGGTCACGATGCGCAGAGCTTCGGCGCCGGTGTAGAGCACGGTGGCCAGGCGCGCGCGGCTCTCCTCGTCTTTGTCTTTTTTCTCGCCCAGGGACCACGGTTCATTTTCCACGATGTATTTGTCAACCGCGCCGACCAGTCCCCACGCGGTTTCAAGCGCACGCGAGAACTGAAATTGGTCGAAGAGTGTGCCGTAGTCGGCGATCGCTTTGCTTGCGATATCCGCAATCGCGGCATCGGCCGGGGTGTGCGCGGCGTTCGACGGGTACGGCACTTCGCCTTTGAAATAGCGCGTGATCATGGTCAGCGTGCGGCTGGCGAGATTGCCGAGTCCATTGGCCAGATCGGAGTTATAGCGCTGCACCAGCGCATCGAAACTGAACGATCCATCCTGTCCGAAGACGACTTCGCGCAACAAAAAATAGCGGAGGGCATCGGTGCCGAGCACGTCGACAATGGTGTCGGCGCGCACAATGTTGCCACGCGACTTCGACATTTTGCTTTCTTCAAACAGCAGCCATCCGTGGGCCGTGATGCTCTTGGGCAAAGGCAATCCCGCGGCCATCAGAAACGCGGGCCAGTAGACGCAATGGAAGCGCACAATCTCTTTGCCGATCATGTGCACGTCGGCGGGCCAGTACTTGTCATATTTACTCGTGTCGCTCGATCCGTAGCCGAGCGCGGTAATGTAGTTGGCGAGCGCGTCGAGCCACACATACACCACGTGCTTCGGGTCGTCGGGCACGGGGATGCCCCAAGAGAATGTCGAACGGCTGATGGATAGATCGCGCAGGCCGCCGCGCACGAAGGCCAGCACTTCATTGCGGCGCGTTTCGGGACGAATGAAATCGGGCTGCGCGGTGTAGAGGTTCAGGAGTTGATCCTGAAAGGCCGAGAGCTTGAAGTAGTAGTTTTCTTCGCTGACGGTTTCCGTAACGTGACCGCAGGTAGGGCAGAGGGCACCCGCTTCGGCGCCATCCACGTAGAGTTCGCAGGAGACGCAGTACTGGCCGGTATAAGTGCCCTTGTAGATGAATCCGTTGTCGCGCAGGACGCGCCACAAGGCCTGTACGCCTTGCTTGTGGCGGTCCGACGTGGTGCGGATGAAATCGTCGTTGGTCAGCCCCATGCGCTGCCAGAGGGAGCGGAACTCGGCGGAGACTTCGTCGGTGAATTGCTGCGGGGTCTTGCCCGCGGCCTGGGCGGCGCGCGCGATTTTTTGTCCATGCTCATCGGTGCCGGTGAGGAACCAGGTGTCATGGCCCAACATGCGATGGCGGCGCGCAATGGTATCGCAGGCGATGGTAGTGTAGGCGGTTCCGATATGCGGACGCGCGTTGACGTAGTAGATGGGAGTCGTGATGTAAAACTTTTTGCTCATTCCTGTCCTGGGTAATGAAGACTCTAAAGAAAACTCTATCTGAATTTTCGCGCTTAGGCCGCATTTGACGTGAGGTCGTCGGTTGCGATTCCGATGTGTTGCAGGTGGTGCAACATGTGCACGACGTAATCCTCGAACACGAACCGGAGTGTCAGCGGTTCAGAACCGGCAACGGTCAGCGTATGCGACCAGGCGGCGTCGGGAACGGATTCGGCCGCTGCCAGCAATTGCCGGTTCAGCGCCTGCCACACCTCGATCAGCTCTTTCCGATCGCGGCTCTGGTACGCATTCACTGCCACCCAGCGATTCTGGTCGTATCCGGGCAGGGCGAGTTTATCTTCCAATTGCGCGCGCACCATCCGCTGATGATTGTTAGCGGCGGAATCGAGCAGATGTCCCAGTTCCTCCTTCGGAGACCAGGTTGACGGGGTTGGCTTGCTCTCGACCGTATCCTCGGAAAGCTTTTCGAGGCGGCCTGGCACCCGTTGCAAAAGATCTCTTAGCGAAGTGAGCGCGGTCATGAATTCTCCTGAATTATTTCTGCAGTTCCGCCAGCGCGGCCAACACTTCGGCGCTGTGCTCATTGGGCTTCACATCCAAATATTCTTTCACAATCTTGCCCTCGGGATTGATGATGAAAGTGTGCCGGGCCGCGACCTTGATCAGTCCGAAGTTCATCACCGAGTCGTAGGCGCTGGAGACTTTGTGGTCGGTATCGGCCAGCAACTTGAAGTTCAGCCCTTCCTTGGCGCAGAACTGCTTGTGCGAGTCGGCGCCATCGACGCTGACTCCGAGGATGACGGCGTTTCTCTGCTGATACTGCGCGAGGTCGCGCTGAAAGTTATGCGCCTCGATGGTGCAGCCACTGGTGAAGTCCTTGGGATAGAAGTACAAAACCACCCACTTGCCGCGATAGTCCTTCAGGCTGACGGGCGCGCCCTCCTGCGAATTGAGCGTGAATTCGGGAGCCGCGCTGCCCACCGACGGAGTTGAACCCGCGAAGACGAGAAGCGGCGCCAGCGCGACAAGGGTTAGGCATAGTGCAATCGAGCTTGGAGTTTTCACGGTATGGATCCTCCTGATTAAATTAGCAGTCCGCAGAAGAAGCTTCACTGTTTTCGTTCGCCTTGTAGATACTGCTGGATCGCCTGCTGCATTACTGTGCGGAGCGGCACATTTTGCGTCTCGGCTAGCTTCCGGCAGTCTTCGTATTCCGGCGCGTAATTGGAAACGCTGCCATTCATATTAGCGATCTTGATGCGCACCGGACCCCACGTTGTAACCACCGACTCCCAGCGGCGCGAGAGGGTCTGGCGCTGTTCATCGCGGCGGCGCACGCCGAGCGTCGTGGTCTCGGCAAACATCACTTTGCTCAGGCGATTCGCATCTTCCATCTTTGCCAGCACCGTGAGCAGCGCGCCGGGACGGCTTTTTTTCATCTGTACCGGGACGCTGAACACATCAAGCGCTCCCTCGGCCAGCAAGCGCTCCATGGCATAGGCCAGTACCTGCGGGCTCAGGTCATCGAGATTCGCTTCGAGCACCGTGATTTTCTCAATCGTTATTCTCTCATCCGCGGGGCTCTGGTTCGATATTAGCGATGCACCCCTGGCTTCTGCGAGTCCAGTTTCTCCAATCGTCAGACGCAGCAGGTTCGGGTACTCGGCGAATTCTCGCGTGCCCGCGCCGTATCCTGCCTTCTCGATCTTCATCGCCGGAAACGCGGCAAAGCGGCTGCTCAGCGTCTTCACGATCGCCGCGCCGGTCGGCGTTACCAATTCGACTTTCGGCCCGGAGGAATATATCGGCGCGTCTTTCAGCAAGCGGAGCGTTGCCGGCGCCGGTACGGGCAGCGTTCCGTGGGCGCATTGGACGGTTCCCCCGCCCACGTTCAGCGGCGAACATACCCATTCTTCGACGCCCAGAGATTCCGCTCCCACGGCGGCGCAAACAATATCCACCAGCGCATCTGCGGCTCCTACTTCGTGAAAGTGGACTTGCTCGACGGTCGTGTTGTGAATCTCGGCTTCGGCTTGGCCTAGCGCCTCGAAGATGCGAATTGCAGTTGCCTTCGCGGTGCTGCTGATCGCTGCGTGGTCGATGATCCTGCGAATTTCGCTCAGGCCGCGACCGTTGCTGTGAGCGTGATCATGAGGGGTGTCCGCATGATTTTGCTGCTGCTTCCAGAAAGCTTCCCGCGGCAGATCTTTTTCTCCGTTGCTGTAGACGTCAATCTTGGTCCCGGAGATTCCTCCCCGTAGCACGCGCGAAATTTCCAGCGTCGCATCTATATTCAGCGCTGTGACCGTGTCTTCCAAAAGCTGCGCCGACACTCCTGCGTCGACCAGCGCGCCGAGA
>Ga0074044_10001316_pt1 | contig 22660 bp, 15 predicted proteins | sample BogForMeECP23OM1_FD_94443 | JGI IMG/M metagenome (GOLD analysis project Ga0074044, IMG submission 94443) | Bog forest soil microbial communities from Calvert Island, British Columbia, Canada - Bog Forest MetaG ECP23OM1 | ecosystem: Environmental > Terrestrial > Soil > Wetlands ... | reverse complement strand
CGTGATGCTGCATTCATTTCTGCTTACTACCGTCGACAACTTCGGCATCTGCAACGCCGACACCGTGTTGCCGATTGTTTCCATGTTCCACGTCAACGGCTGGGGGCTGTCATATGCCGCGACGCTGGTGGGATCGAAACAGGTTCTGCCCGGTCCGCACCTCAAGCCCGAGAGTCTGTTGGAGCTGTGCGAAAAAGAGGGCGTCACCGTTGCCGGGGGCGTGCCTACGGTCTGGCACAGCATTCTGGAGTGTCTGGACCACAATCCCGGCAAATGGAAATTGCCGCCGATGCGTGTTCTCATTGGCGGTGCCGCGCCGTCACTCGCGCTCATCCAGAGACTGCGACAACATGGATGGGACATGGTGCAAGGCTGGGGACTGACCGAGAGCAGTCCACAAGCAACCACTAGCCAAATCAAAGCGCACATGCGTGATTGGCCCGAAGAAAAGAAATGCGAAATCAAGACGCAGGCTGGAATACCGGTTCCCTTCGTGGAGAGAAGAGTCGTCAACGAGCAGGGGGAAGTTGCATGGGACGGAGAAACCATGGGAGAGGTGCAGTTGCGCGGCCCCTGGGTGGCCGCCAGCTACTACAACCTGCCGGCCGAGAACGACAAGTGGACCGAAGACGGATGGTTCCGCACCAGCGATATAGGAACGGTTAACGCCGAGGGCTATCTAAGGATTGTGGATCGCACAAAGGACCTGATTAAGTCAGGCGGCGAGTGGATCAGTTCGGTCGACCTGGAAAATGCTCTGGTCGCGCATCCGCAAATTCGTGAAGCGGCGGTGATCGCCGTTGCCCATCCCAAGTGGCAGGAGCGCCCCGTGGCGGTGATCGTGGCGCAGGAAGGCGTGACGTTGACTCCGCAAGCGTTGCGCGACTTCCTGTCGCCGAGGTTCGCCAAGTGGCAGTTGCCCGATGCCTTTGTGTTTGTGGAGGAATTGCCCCACACTTCCACAGGAAAACTGCAGAAGGCAGAACTGAGGCGCCGCTTCCGCGATTGGAAATGGGAAGGCTAGGGGCGGCTTCACAAAAGATGTGTGTGTGGTGACGGGGCTTCGCCCCGTCCAAGCGGGGCTGAGCCCCGCTTCCACATAATTATTGCCCATGGAACCAACGCCGGGATTTACTTCACCTGCAGCGATTCCAAGTACCGATTCAGATTCGCGATGCGTTCCTGCACCAGTTCCTCGTGGCCGCCACTCATCTTCCAGAACACCGGGCCCCACACCGGCATTTCCTGATCGCCATGAGGCACCAGATTGGCTTGCCCGCGCAAAATGCTGGTCACTTTGTCTGAAGGATATTTCCCACCGTTGCGCTTTGCCAGGCCCGTTAGATCGGCAGGCAAGGACTTGAGCGAGGTTGCGGCCGGCCCATCGCCTTTGGCGTCCTTGCCGTGGCAGGAAGCGCAGTAGCTCAGAAACATCTCCTTGCCCGATGCAGGAGAAGTTTGCGGCGCCGCTGCGTGCTTCACTTCAGTCTTTGCTTCCTGAGCCGTGGCAATCGTCACACTGGCGAAGGCCAGCGTTACCAGGCAAGCAAAATATCGCATGCTCATAGATTCCTCCTGTGGACCGCGCGGATTCTGTTCCGATATAGCATCGTCGCGTGAACATACTTGCAGCCAGAAACGCCAGTCAGGCTTGGCCGCTCAGAATCGAACGGCCAGCGTGTGATGCCCCCTCAAAACGAAAACTTCAACGAGAACTGCAACTGCCGCGGGTTGAACATCGTTCTCGGCAAGCCGAACGTGGCATTCGGAGAACCGGGAATCGTGACCGGCGAGAGGCCGTCAGCGAGCCAGACCAGCGGGTTTCCGGCTGCCTGTTGCGGAGCGCAAGACACCGACGCAGCGCCCTGCTGGATAGCGAGGGAGGTCGCGTCGTTGTAGTGCTTGGGAATGGCCGGACTAGTCCCGCAGAACGCCGGAGAGCCGTACACCGAACTCACTTCATCTATGTTCGGGTGGTTGAACAGGTTGAAAGCGTCGACGGCGAAGTTGAGCATCTTGCCCTCGCCCACATGGAAATTCCGCGAGAGGCGCAGATCCAGAGAATAGAGCGGGGCGCCAGTGTAGGTGTTTCGGCCCACAGTTGTCGAGCAGTCGGAGACGGACGAACAGGTCCCGGCGACGGGCGCGCCACCGACACGATCCGTACTCAGACCAGCAACATCACCAAACGTATTTTGCCCGGCGAACAAGGTGAAGGGCCGCCCGGACTGGAGGGTGATAATGCTGCTCAATTCAAAGTCGCGGAGATAACTATGCTCGGGCGCAGTCGCGGTGAAGTTCATGGTTAGATGGTTACGAAGATCCTGATTGGAGTTAGCCCGCTCGGAAGCATAGTCGAACTGGTTGGGCGGCAGGTTGATAAAGGTGGTGAAATTGCCGTTGTCGATGGTATGCGAATAAGTGTAGTTCGCAGTCATCCGGAAATACTTCAGGCGCTCGATCGCGGTAAACGTCAGGCCATTGTATGAGGCGTTGGCGACGTCGTTGTTGTAGTCGAGAAGTCCGCCGCTTAGCGTCGGGGACGAAATCGGCGCGGGAAGCCCTAAAGTCGGAACGCCAAACTCCAGCCCGCTGGGATCGAACGGAAGGAGAGGATTGGGGGTTGGAGCCCCGGGATTCACTCCATTATAGGGACCTAGAAAACTGAAAAACGGGCCCAGGCCAAAGGGCCCAATAATGGGTGACCCGCTGCACGCCGTGAGCGAGCCGCTGGGATCGAGCAACCCTTGGGCGTAGTAGGGATTGTTGGGCTTGGCCGTGCCATAAGGGCAGGGGACGTTGATATTATTCCCGCGGACCAGCTTGTGTGCCCCCACGAAGAGATAGCCGAGTTCGACCGTGAGGCCCTTCCCGAACTGGCGATCGATCTGCAAGCTAGCCTGCTCGGCATAGGGAAGGCGAGCATTGCGCTGGATTCCTCCAGAGCCAACGCCGCAGGCCCCTGTCGGCGCGCCTGTTATGGGGTTAGCCGAGCAAGAGCCGGTTAGAGTCACGGTATTGTAAGCAGTGGGACCAGCGGCAAGGATGCCGAGGGCCGTCAGAGCTGCGACGCTTATGGTCTGATTCGCGGGGTTGCCGCCGTCGGGAAGTTGCGTGCAAAGAGCAGGGGGTATACCCAAAACCGCGCAAGGGAGGGAAGGCGTGCCCGGGAAGCCTGGGTTTGCAGCCAATTGCCAGCCCCCGTTCTGCGCCCCGGTGTGCACCATCGGAACGTTGACTCCCTGCCCAAACCCGGCGCAACTGGGGTCTGCGCTCGGCGGATTGCAGAAGTACCCGGGTACCGTCTTCTGATTTCCCGTGGTGAAGAAGAAAGTCAGGTTATTGCGATCGAAGAATGTCCCGAAGCCGCCGCGGATTACCGTCTTGGCGTCGGGCGAGTAGGCAAATCCAACTCGGGGCTGGAAGCCGCGGAAGTCGGAGTTAATCGTGGTCCCCAGGCCGGTTTCGAAATCCCACCGCAAGCCGTAGTTGAAGGTCAGGTTGGGTCTGAATCGCCATTGATCCTGCGCAAAGAATCCCCAGTAGGCGTGATTCAAGTTGTACGCGAAGTTGGAATACTGATTCGTGGGGAAGGCGTTTGGCCAACCGCTGCCGAATCCGCCGCCCGTTGGCGGCAAGGGCTGGTAGCCATTGGTAAAACCAGTTCTGGGGAGCGCTACACCCCAATAGAGGAAGGCCACGCCGTCCGCTTGAGTCTGAAGCGGGCAGGGCGCAGACGGCAAAGAAGCGGTCCCATACGTGCCGGTCGTCAAGAGGCTCACGGTGTCGGAAAACGCGAACATGCAATCGAGATTCGGAAAGAGTCCCCGTTCGGGCTCGAACCCGGGATAGTTGTTGTGACTCCAAACGTAATTCCCGTCGAACCCAAACTTGGCGACGTGGTTGCCTTTGACCCAGGAGAGGGAGTCGGAGTATTGCGCCCGGCTCTCATAGATGGCGTCGTAGGTGCCGAAATTGTGTCCGAACTCCAGGTCGTTGACGACGCTCAGGTCGGGTTCTCCGGTAGCTCCGGGGAAGTTGTAGTGGCGTCTTGCGTATTGACCGAGCAAGGTATTGACCAGGTTCGGTTTGAGCACCGTGTTCAACGTGCCCACCAGCGATTGGTCGCGGATGAAGAGATTGCGCGCTCCACTGGGAGTGCCGATGCCGCCGCCGTCTTCAGTGTTGCCTATCAATTCTCCCAGATCGCGCGCATCCTCGATACCGTAGCGCAACGCGAAGCGGTTATTGGTATTGATCTGATGGTCGAGTCGGGCAAAACCGTAGTCGTTGTTGACCGTCTTCAGAACTCCCTGCAGATAGGAGAAGGGCGTGCCCGTGCAGTCCGCGGGCTTAAGATCGCAACCCTCAGGCGAAAGACCCAGGTAACCCTTGGCCTGATCGATGGCCGTGATGTTGTTGTACAGGTCAGGGGCGTAGGTGGGAGATGCACCGCGACGTCTCCCTTCGTAGTTCAAGAAGAAGAACGTCTTGTCCTTCTGGATCGGGCCGCCGAGGGTACCGCCAAACTGATTCTCGCGCAATGCGTCAGGTAATGGCGCGGGCTGCAGCAGGGAACGTGCGTCGGTGGCGCTGTTCTGCAGGTAGTCGTACACCGAACCGTGAATCTGGTTCGTACCAGACTTGGTGACGATGTTGACAATGCCGCCGAGCGCCCGGCCATATTCCGCGCCAAAACTGTTGTTCACCACGCGGAATTCCTGCACCGAATCCTGCGGAGGTGTGGCGCGCTGCACGCCAGTAATGGTGTTGACGAAATCAGCGCCGTCGACCGTAATCTCATTGCTGAACGAGCGCATGCCGCCGAAGGAGATTTGCGTAACCTCGAACTCGGTGAAGGTCGTACCCAGGGCGGTCCGGCTGGTAGCGACGCTGGGCGTGAGCAGAGCGAAGTCGGTAAAAAGACGGCCGCTGATGGGCAGATTCTGGATTTGTTTCGTATCGATGACCTGGCTCACCTCGGAGCGAGTCGTCTCCACGGCCGGCGCTTCGGTGCTGACCACAACCACCTCGTTGACGCCTGCCACCTTCAGGGTCACGTTGATGGTGGCGGCTTGGCCTACCGTCAACTCCACGCCGGTACGCGTGTATTTACCAAAGCCGGCCGAACTCACTGCGAGTTCGTAGCGTCCTGGCGGCAAGTTGGGAAGAGCGTACGCCCCGGTGTCGTTCGTGACGGAGGTGAAGGTTTGGTTGGTGTCCAGCGAGCGGACCGTGATGGTAGCCTTGGCGATGGTTCGCCCGGCCTCATCGGTGACGGTTCCATTGAGCAGGGCAAAGCTGATCGTGGCCTGCGCTGTTGCATATTGGGTTATCCCCAAGGCTAGGGACAGGACACACAAGGAGACAGATAACCTATGTGACTTCATAGACCTCCATGATTCGAGCGTACGTACGTTCGATTCAATGACCAAACCAGCCCTTGCTGCACAAAATTTACGTTTGAGCCACCTCACCAACCGGATCCCCTACCCAACTCTGCGAACCACTGGAACCGACTTGCCCCACACTTCCTGCGCCGTTTCGGCCACCAGGCGCAGCTTCGCTTCCTCGTCCGCGACCGTCACGGCATTGCCTTCAACGGTGGAGGCGAACCCACATTGCGGACTGAGGGCCAGCCGCTCCAGTTCGACAAATGCGGAGGCAGCTTCAATCCGCTTCTTGAGTTCGTCCTTGCTTTCTAAAGTTGGCTTCTTCGAACTCACCAGACCGAGCACAACCGTGCGGTCGGCCGGGACTTGGCGCAACGGCTCGAAACCTCCGGAGCGCTGGTCGTCATATTCCAGCAAGAATCTCTGGAACTTTGTGTTGCGAAACACTTTTGTGATCGGGCCGTAATCGCCGGCGGCGTAAAACTTGCTCTGGTTATTTCCTCGGCAGAGGTGCAGCCCGAAGGTGATGCCGGGATGATTCCCGATCACCGCGTTGTCCATTTCGATGGACAAATCCAGCAGCCGGTCGGGATCGTTGCCGCGCTGCCGATACCCTTCGCGCAAGTCCGGATCCAAGAGAGCAGTGTATTGCGGCGAGTCGATCTGGATGTAAGTGCAGCCCAGGCGAATTAACTCTTCCACTTCATCCCGCAGTATGTCGACCAAATCCGCCAGGTAGGAATCGACGGTCGCATAAGCGCCGGCGGATTTCTTGCTGTCATAATAAGCCGCTGCCTGCTGCGCACTGATCATCGTTGTCTTGGCCGGGTGTTTGGTGCGCGCGCGCACGTAGGTAAATTCTTCGGCGCAGAGCGGCCGTTTGCGGCGCAGCTTGGAAACCACCACCGGGCGCGGCAAGACCAGCTGCTCGCCCTTCTCGTCCCGGAAAGGAATTGCCCAGCCGCCGTACTTGTCGAAGCCTTCGACGGCGTCGATCAAGTGTCCGTAGAAAGCATAGCGGCGCACTTCGCCGTCGGTGATCACTTCCATGCCGGCGCGAATCTGCAGCTCGATGCATTCATCGACAGCACGGTCTTCCACCGGCTTGAATGCGGCATCCGCAAGCTTTCCCGCTGCGAACCGGTCACGGGCTTCCTTCAGATATGCGGGACGCAGTAGACTGCCGACGACATCGCTGCGATACACGACTACCTCCACGAACACATCGAAACAACTTGGTCCGACAACAAGGTCCGACGGCTTCAATCTGCCTCGCCGTGGACAACGAGGGCAACGAAGCGGGGAACACTGTAATCCAAATCTGAGCCGAACCACAAGTGGAAACTATTGTCCATGAAAGTGGTATGTTGCGAGATAGTTGGTTACTTTTCCGTGCCCTGCTCCGGTTACTTTGAAGTGCCTTTTAGAAACCCGTGTTGCGCGGGAGTATGATGTCGCTCCAACCGGCAGGGCACCAGGATTCAGGAGTTCACATGAATTCGAACATCAATATCAAGGCTACGGTCGTGGGAAGTTATCCGGTGCCTTCGTGGCTGGTCGGCAACACCTCGCGTCTGGTTCTTCGAGATGCGGTGATGGCGGTGTTGAAAATACAAGAGCTCGCCGGCTTGGACTTGTTGACCGACGGGGAACTCATGCGCTTCGACCCCAGCCATCCGGAAACCAACGGAATGGTGGACTATTTCGTCTCGCAAATGGAGGGGATTCGCAGCCATTTCGCGCTCTCCGATTTCGACCGCTTCCGCTCCGATCGCGCCTCGGCGGCTCGCTTGTTGACCGCGGGCATGGTGGTCGGCAAAATCGGCGAAGGGACGCTGAACCTGCCCCGGGATTACGAGGTTGTAGCGCCGCTCACGAAAAGTCCGCTGAAGTTTACCTGCACCGGCCCGCACATGCTGTCGCGCATGGTGACCAACTGCTACTACAAAGATATTTCCGAGTTGGCTATGGATCTGGCAGCCGTGCTGCGCCGCCAGATGGGATCGATTGAGGCCGAGGTAGTCCAGCTCGATGAAGCCTGCATCGCCGGCTACCCGCAGGATTCATCCTGGGCCGCCGAAGCGATCAACCATGTTCTGGACGGCATTCTGAACGAGCGCGCGGTGCACATCTGTTTTGGCAACTACGGGGGACAGCCGGTGCTGCGCGGCTTCTGGCGCGATCTGGTTCCTTTTCTCAATTCGCTGCATGCGGATCATCTGGTGCTCGAATTCGCGCGGCGCGGTTACGACGAGCTCGGCGTCTTCACCGATCTGGATCCGAAAATCGCGCTCGGCATCGGCATGATCGATATCAAGGACAACGAAGTGGAAACGCCCGACCTTGTAGCCTCACGCATCGAGCGCGTGGTGAAGACCTTGGGCGCGGAGCGTCTGCGTTACGTCCACCCCGACTGCGGCTTTTGGATGCTGCAACGCAGCGTGGCGGATCGCAAGATGCGCGCGCTGGTTGAGGGACGGAATCTGTTCGAGGGCAGAGCGTAGGTGTTGAGAAGAAGATGCCATCAGCGGTGACAGCTTCAAGCATCGGCGAAGAAGAAAAGGCACGGGTTCGCGCCATCGTCTTCGGCCACCTGGCAGGCGTAGTTCTCGCGCCCACCGTGAAAGCCTTGTGGGACCGACGCGTATTCGAACTCTTCGGCTCCGCCGGAGAGTGGGTAGATTTCGACCGAATCGCACAAGAAACTCGCGCCAATCGCGGCTACCTGCGAGTCGCGTTGCGCCTGCTGGCATCGTGCGGCTGGCTGAAACAGCAAGTCGAAAGAGGACACGCTCCGCGTTACGCACTGACAGCGGAGGGAAGAGTGGCAGTGACCACGGCGCCACTTCTCTACGGCGAGGTGCTTTCGTTTGTTGCGAAGGCGGTTTTCCTGGAAGATTTCTTGTTCGGAGCATCCGACCGCCCCGTCCTCCCGTCGCTGCAGGAACTGGTTCGCCGGTCAAGAGAGCGATGGGGCTTGCTGCCTGACGCCGACCCGGTTGTCAGCCAGGTACGAAATCAAATTCGTGAACACCTCGATGGCATGCTCGTTGGACCAGCCATGGTTGCGTTGGCGCGGGCCGACATTCTCGCGCAACTCCAGCAGCGGCCGGTGGACCTCAACGACATTGCCGCGAATCGTGCGAGCCTCAGCTGCATTCTCGATCTGCTGGCCGCGCAGGGATGGGTCGCAGTGGAATCGAGCATACGCGACAAGAATTCCGTAAGCCTGACGGCGTGCGGACGTTACGCCGCTCAGATTGCGACCTCGTACGGGGTCACCGTCTCATACCTTCCACTCTTCGACAACGTGAGCACGCTGTTGTTCGGCAATTCCCGCATTCCGCGCATGGACGAAAGTGGAGTGGAGTTGCTGGTCAACCGCGGAATGAACGTCTGGGGCAGCGGTGGCGCGCATCGGACATATTTCAAAAAGGTGGACGAGATCATCGTCGAGATCTTCAACCGGCCGCTCAATCTGCAGCCGCGCGGCATCTGCGATATGGGCTGCGGCGACGGGAGTTTTCTCGAACATTTGTATTCCGCGGTGAAGAACAAAACCGAGCGCGGCAAGGTGCTCGACCAGCATCCTTTAATTCTCGTTGGCGCGGACTTTAATAAGGTGGCGCGCCGGGTCGCCAAACAAACGCTGCGCAAAGCGGGCATTCCCGTGTATCACGTAATCCCAGGAGACATTAACCGCCCCGCGCAACTGGCGAGCGACCTGGAGGAACTGAATCTGGACATCCACGACTTACTCCACGTGCGCGCTTTCCTCGACCACAACCGGCCATACATTCCACCGGCGAATTATGCGGAAGGGACACGCATCGGAAAATCCACCGGAGCGTTCGCCCACCTCGGGGATGAAATTGCGTGTGATGTGCTGGAAGAAAATCTCACCCGTCACTTGCGGCGCTGGGCGCCGTATGTAGGACGGTTCGGCTTGCTGGCGCTGGAGTTGCACACGCTGCCTCCAGAAGTCGCCGCGGCGAATCTATCGAAGACGCCGGCGGTGGCGTACGACGGGACGCATGGGTTCTCCGATCAATATCTGGTGGAGTTGCCGGTTTTTCTGGATGCCGCCAAAGAGGCCGGGCTGAAAGCCGATCCGCGATTTCAAGCGAAGTTTCCGCCATCGGAGTTGGCCACGGTCAGCATTAACTTCTTCACCACGGGCGGCGATTCGTCCGACGCTGGGCTGTAAGGTGCATCAAATCAATGGGTCGGTCCCGGCAATCGTGTGCTCGTCAAGGCGAGCGGGAGTTGCCCGTTCGTCGCCAGCAACCGATCCGTCCGTCGCATCATTCCCCAGTCATATTCGTAGGCAATCCCACACAGTGGGCATATCTGATAGTGACGGCCCTCGGCGTCAACCCGTGGCCAGGTGAACCGATGCGAGCAACCTTGTCCGAAGAACCGTTTCAAAAAGCTCACGGCCTCACTCTTTCATTGCGACTTTTCCAGGTTTCGAACCAACGGCCAAAGAACGGCTTGGGCCGACGGCTAAGCAGATCCTGAAGCGTGGATAAAAGAATCTTTGTCGGCTGGGATTTCGACAGGAAGGTGTCCACCGCCTGCAGTTTTCTGTTCGGCAACGGCCCGTATGCGGATAACAGCAGGATCGGGACGTGTGACTTAATGCGCTTCATCTTCGCGGCAACCACGTCACCATTCATCCCGGGCATCTGGTAGTCGAGGACCACCGCGTCGACGGAGTGCGCGAGGAACAACTTTAGTCCATCGTCTCCGCCGGTGGCCGCCAGCACTTCATAGCCGTTGCTTTCGAGCAACATCTTGCGGCCGATGAGCCCGTTCCAGTGGTCGTCAATGCAGAGAATTGTTGCTTTGGGCCGAGACATCACTGTTCCACATCTCCAGTTCGGCCAGGGTTGTTTTTCGTTCGAGGGATACTTCGGTCCACGGAAGGGCCGATGTTCCCTGGTGAAGTGGTGGGCAAACTGATTTTGCTACAGGGGGAAGGTGTTTTCAAATTACGAACGTCCACTGGAGCGCCAGTTACCAAGGTCGGAGCCGTGGAAGCCCGTGCTGAGCCAAGCGCCGACGGGCGGGGCGCCCGTCTCTCCACCGATTTCGGAGGCTACTGTTTTGTTGCAGCCGCCTTCGCCTCATTCTTGCTCTGATTCGCGCGGAAAGTGACGTAGGCGCGAATGTCAGCCGCATCCTGCTCCGATACTTCCTTGCCAAACGCCACCATGCCCATCGATTGATATTCGCCGTCACGAACAATCTTGAACCAGCGTTCGTTAGCCAGCATGGCGGAGTAACGAAGATCCGGAAGTACTCCGCCGCTGACTGCAACGTCGCCGTGGCATCCAGAGCAGAAGCGTTGGTAGACAGCCTCTCCATGATGAATCGCCGTCGCGCTCGCGGTTGAGGGAGGCGGACTCAAAACAGGTTCGTCGAGCGGCGGCAGCGGCGGAAGGCTCGCCTTCCCATCCAGTTTGAACGCCAGCATCCGGCTGACGTTGCGCACTCGTCCTGATTTGAACGCAACTTCGCCCGCGACCAGCGGGAAAACTCCGCCCCAGCCCGCAAGCACCGCTACATATTGCTCGCCGTTCACGGTGTAGGTCACGGGGCCGGCCATCACTCCGGTTTGCGCATCGAACGACCAGACCTTCTCGCCCGTATCAGCGCGATACGCTTCAAAGCGCCCGGCGGCGGTGCCTTCGAAAACCAGATTCCCAGCCGTGGCCAGTGTCCCGCCATTCCACGGTCCCGGGCGCTCTACTGCCCAAGCCTGTTTCTGCTGCACCGGATCCCACGCCACCAATTTCCCTTTCACGCTGTCGAGAATGGCTTTCTTGATCTTCGGATCCTGCGGCATCCCCGCCGCGACCATGTCGATGCCGAAATTCATTGCCGAGTTCTTGAATCCGAAATTTTTCTCCGGCTTGTAGTTGAATCCAACTTCATTGACCGGAATATAGGTCAGCCCGGTCAGCGGACTGTAGGACATCGGCTGCCAACTGTGCGCGCCCAACGGTCCGGGAACGATGGGAGGTGCGTCGACCTGCGGATAGCGCGCCGTGGCGCTCTCAATCGGGCGCCCGGTCTTCATGTCGACGCCGGTGGCCCAGCTAATAAACGTAAAGGGCTTGGCGGAAATCAGCGCCCCGTTCTCCCGATCGATGACATAGAAGAAGCCATTCTTCGGAGCGTGCAGCAGCACTTTTCGTTTCCTGCCGTCGATAGGGATATCGGCCAGAATCATCTGCTCCGCTGAATCGTAGTCCCAGTCGTCGGCCGCATTTTCCTGATAGTGCCAAACGTATTCGCCGGTATCGGGCTTGAGCGCAACCACCGAGCAAGTGAAAAGATTCTCGCCGCCCTTCGGACTCCGATACTTCTCGTTCCACGGTCCGCCGTTGCCGACGCCGATGTAGAGCAGATCAAGTTCGGGATCGTAGACGATGGCATCCCAAACCGTGCCGCCACCGCCGATCTTCCACCATTCGCCAGTCCAGGTCTTGGCCGCCTGCGCCAGAATCGGCTGCTCGAACGGCTTCGAGGGATCGCCGGGCACGGTATAAAAGCGCCACGCCAGCTTGCCCGTCTGCGCGTCGTAAGCCGACACATATCCGCGCACGCCGAACTCCGCTCCTCCATTGCCGATAATCACTTTACCCTTCACAACGCGCGGCGCGCCCGTGATGGTGTAACGCCACTTCGGATCGATGGTGAGTTGTTCCCACACTGGTTTGCCGGACGCGCCATCAAGCGCAATCAGCCGGCCATCGAGAGTTCCGATGTAGATTCTTCCCTGCCAGACGGCGACGCCACGATTCACCACATCGCAACACGCGTTCGCCCCCCACTGTCGCGGAACTTTTGGATCGTAAAACCACAGGCGAGCCCCCGTCGCTGCGTTCAGCGCAAACACCTTGCTCCACGCGGTGGAAAAGTACATCACGCCATCGACAACAATGGGAGTGGCTTCTTGCCCGCGGTGAGTATCAAGGTCGAAATACCACGCCAATCCGAGCTGGGCAGCATTGTGATCGTCGATCCCGTGCAGCGGACTGAAGCGCTGCTCGCTATATGTGCGTCCGTAGGTCAGCCAATTTTCCGGCTGACTGTCGGCCTTCACGATCTGCGAATCGCTCACGTCGGCGGACGCGGTTGCCTGAGACTTCACTTCGCGCGCAGTGGAGAAGTTAGATCCATGGAAAACCAGAACACCGAGAACCATGGCGACCACTCCAACCCCAGGCTCGCGCATGCCTCTCAACCCTTCCGCCTTGGGCGCTTCTTTGTCTTCGAAAGCTTCGTCCTCGAGAGCTTCGTCTTCGAAAGCTTCCTGATCACCTCCGCGGGCAGCGGCACGCTCTTCAGTCGATGCGCCTCGGTCGGATGTGCGGCCGCCCACACATGCGTCTCCCAGCCCTCCATGGCCAGCACACCATCGCGCAGGAATTTGTGGCTGATCACAAAACTGCTGTTTTTCCATTCCGTGACCGAGGATTCCGCCACCAGTTCGTCGCCATACGTGGAGGGAATGATAAATCGCGCCCGCGCCTCGACCAGCGGAATACCGACAACGCCGTAAGACTTGAACAGTTCCCCCAGCGGAAGTCCCGCCGCACGAAACAGCGCCGAGGTGCAATGATCGAACCAGCGGAAATAGTTAGCGTAGAACACGATTTTTGCCGGATCACAATCTCCAAACTCGACCCGGATTCGAATGCGATTCACAAACATAAGTTCATACCAGTAGAGACGGGGCTCGCCCCGTCTCCTTGAACGCCGAGACGCTGCAAACAGCAAGATCGCGACAAAGTCTATCGAACGTCCGTTCCACTCCGCAAATTATTTCTTGTGTTTCGCTTACACTGGCCGCCCCGCAAACACCTGCTCAAGCTCCTAAGAGATCTTTGAGCTCAACAATAAGGATATTGATCTCCCACGGCCCCAGGTTCTCCACCGTGTGCGGCGGAAGCGGTTGCATCCACTGGGCGCAGGGAAATCTTGGTAGGTCGCCTGCCTCGCGGCTGTCGAACAGAATCTCACCCTTCTCGCCCCGTCGGATGAAATGGCTGCAACTCTGCACATAAGCGACCCCACCCCACCGATGCGTGTGCAGCGGAACTACGTCTCCTGCAGGAATGCGGGTCTGGAGGACGCGCGCCCGCTGGTCTTCCAGCAGCAGCTGATGGTGAGCCGGCGCAGCTACCAACGCGTCGAGCGAGTCCGGCCACGGCCACCGTTCTTGGTTTCCGCTCATCACCAGCTTCCTCAGACCGGAGACCTGACCTCTCCGCATCGCGAGCATTCTACTGAAACTGTGCCATCGTCGTGAGAAACGCGCGCGTTGCCATCTCTTCGAGCGGACGCGTCCGCAGTGCGGCAGACAGAACTTCAATCCCCCACGGTCCCGTGTAGCCAGCTTTCTGCATCGCCAGAACGAAGCCCCGGACATCAAACTCTCCCTCGCCGCAGAGCCGGCGGTGGTTGATCGTGTCCTCGTGCAGACTCCAGGGCGAATGCATAGTTCCATCATTCAACTCCACGCCGACCACGTATTCCATAGGTACGCGGCATACTTCTTCATAAGGAATCCCGAGCTTTACCACGTGCCACAGATCGAGCACGATTCCACCGTTCGCTGCTCCCGCGCCCTTCACCATCGCCAACGACTCCTCCAGCGTTCGGATCATGGCAAAGGGCATAAGTTCGAAGCCGATTCTGGTGCCGTGCTGCGCGGCTTCCTCGCAGAGAATCGCAAACGCATCGATAAGGCGCGGCAGAGAACATTGTTCCTGAAAAAAATCGCCAACCTTAATATGGCGCGCACCCAGCACTTCGGCGCCCTCGAACAATTTTTTTTTTCGGATATCCGATAACTTCTTTCGTTCCCCTTCGAGAAACCAGTCCGTCAGGAATTCCAACTCCACGTGTCGGATGCCGTTGTCATCGAGAATCTGTTTCATTTCCCTCAGACTGTACTTTTCGAGAACATTGTCAAGGTCGGCGTGCCAGATGCCAAAGCCCTTGAAACCGGCCCCGGCAGCCGATTGCACGCGATCTTTGAAATCGAACGGGCTATATTCCCGGTCGGTGTGGGGAAGGCCCGCCGAGATCGTCCAGTAAGAGGCCAGCAGCTCGATGCCCGGTGTCATTCCGATTCTCCGCAAGAACTAAGCTCGATCAGTATCAAAACTTAATGTCCCGCAAGTCCAGTGGCGGACGCGGGAGGAGCAGCCTTCTGCCCGAGGTTAGAGTTGCGCGCCCAGTGAAAGAAACTGCAGTGACCCATCGCGGCCCATCCGATTGTAGGCACACCGAGCCCGATTACAAGTGGGAACGCCAACGTAACCTGGTCTCCAGAGAGAGACCATGGTGAGAATTTGTTCGTTTCGGATTCGAGTGGGAAGCGTAGACTCAGGCGATCTGCCCGGGCGATCTTAAGAACGGAGTGCACCATGATTTCGGTTCTCTTCGGAAGCAGTTTGTTACGCGTCCGCATGTGTGTCGTGGCATTGGTGTTCTTAGCGCACGGGCATACGCCTGCTCTGGCGAGCGAGTCCTCCCCGAAACCAAAAATCCGCACCATCACCGCGTTTGTGCGGATTGACCCCACGCGCTACCGTCCGCAAATTGACGAAGCGGTGACCATGCTTCGTCAGGCCAAGGCTGCATTTGAGAGTCGCGGATATACGGTGCAAACCATCCGCATCACCACGCAACCCTTCTCCGGGTATGTGGGTGAACGGTCTCTGGCCGAGGCCTTGGAGTTCATCAAGGACCTTGACAAGCTATCCAGGAAAAACGCGTTCCTGCTCAACATTGGGCCGCTGGACCCGACGGGCCCAGCCGGTGCGGCGAAAATTGAGTTACTCAGTCAAGTTCTAGTAACTACAAGAGCAAACGCGAGCCTGGTGGTGGCCGGTGAGGACGGAGTACATTGGGACGCGATTCGTGCGGCGGCACAAATCATCAAATACGTCGAAAACCACAGCCCGAATGGCGTCAACAGCTTTGATTTTGCGGCGGTCGCGATGGTGCCGCCCAATGGTCCGTTTTTTCCCGCCTCCAACCATGACGGCCCCGGCCACCAGTTTGCGGTCGGCTGGGAAGCGGGTGCGTTCGTCGACGATGTCTTCGCTGCTGCGAAAGGAAATATGCAGTTAGCGAAAGAACTCTTAGCAGGACAGCTTGAGCAGCAGGCCACAGTGATCGACGAGATTGCCACGCAGGTGGAGAAGGACTCGTCCTGGAAGTACCTGGGACTTGACCCAACACCAGCGCCCGGCGTGGATTCCTCCATAGGGGCTGCGATTGAAAAGCTCATCGGATCGAAATTTGGAAGTCCGGGCACGCTCTCGGCCGCAGCCGTCATCACCCACGCCGAGCAGTCGATCTCCGTCAGGCGCGTAGGTTTCAGCGGCCTGATGTTGCCCGTCTTGGAAGACCCAGTACTCGCCGACCGGTGGAGCGAGGGAACGTTCGATTTGGATTCTCTGTTGGCCTACTCCGCGGTGTGCGGGACTGGCTTGGACACAATCCCGCTGCCCGGAGATGTTTCGCAAGGACAACTCGAACAAATCATCGGCGACGTGGCAAGCCTCGCGTTCAAGTGGCACAAACCGCTCACCGCCAGGCTCATACCGGCCCCTGGCAAGAAGGCGGGGGACCGAACAGATTTCGATTTTGGGGTGGGCAAATTTCCAAATGTCACTCTAAAGCCTGTCCGATGAATGCAAGGTCTGACGCGTCATTAGGCGTCATTATTCGGGCTCAATTGTGCATCTATTATGATAGGTGTGATCAAAACCGAGAAATCTGAGCGCCGCCGCTGAGCCTCTGGGCGCTCAGGAGATTTTTACGTTTCCGAAGGTGGTGCCTGCACAAATCGCATGGATCGCATACTGGACAACATTAATACGCCGGCGGATGTGAAACGGCTCTCGATCCCGGATTTGGAAAAACTGGCCGCCGAGATTCGCCAAGAACTGATTACGGTGCTCTCTAGAACCGGGGGCCACCTTGGTCCCAATCTCGGTGTTGTCGAGTTGACCATCGCCCTGCACTATGTCTTCAACACACCGGAAGACCACTTTCTGTTTGATGTCAGCCATCAGGCTTACGTCCATAAATTGCTGACCGGACGCCGGGAGCAGTTCCACACCATACGCACCGCCGGTGGGTTGAATGGCTTTATGCTGCGCAGCGAGAGTCCTCACGACTGTTACGGGGCTGGGCATGCCGGCACCGCGCTCTCAGCGGCGCTCGGAATGGCGGTTGCCCGTGATCGCATGGGTGGCATAGAACATGTGGTGGCTTTAGCTGGCGACGCCGCTCTCACTTGCGGCATTACCTACGAGGCCCTCAACAATATTGCGCATCACACTCGGCGGATGCTGGTTGTGCTGAACGACAATGAGTGGTCCATCGACAAGAATGTAGGCGCGATCGCGAGTTATCTTCATAAAATCGTCACCAATCCGAAGTACGATCATCTGCACGAACAAGCGGCAAGATTCGTCGAGAAGGTGGGCGGCAAGAAAGCGCTTCGGATGGCGCGGAAGGCGGAAGAAGCTGCCAAGAGCATCCTCTTGCCGAGCGTGGTCTTTGAAGAGCTGGGCCTGAAGTACTACGGTCCGATTGACGGCCATGACATCTCAACGTTGATCAAGACTTTCGAGTTTTTGAAGACCCAGGAGCGGCCGGTCCTGCTGCATGTGCTGACCCAGAAAGGCAAAGGATTTGAGCCCGCCCTGCAGAAGCAAAAACAATTCCACGGGTTGGGTCCCTATGACCCTGAGACCGGGGAAACGAAACCCCTTGGTCTCAGGACCTACTCGGAGGTGTTTGCCGACACACTGGTGAAGCTGGCTTCCATGAACGACGAGGTCGTGGCGATCACCGCTGCCATGCCGAACGGTACCGGGCTCGACCGCTTCCGTCCGCACCACCCCGGCCGATACTTCGATGTCGGAATCGCTGAAGAACATGCGGTACTGTTTGCCGCTGGCTTGGCGGTGAAGGGCCTCAAGCCATTCTGCGCCATCTATTCGACGTTTTTGCAGCGTGCCTTCGATCCCGTCGTGCACGACGTCTGCTTGCAGAATCTTCCAGTTGTGTTCTGCCTGGATCGGGGCGGACTTTCCGGAGACGACGGCCCGACCCATCATGGCCTGTTCGATATCAGCTACCTGCGCTCGATTCCAAACCTGGTGCACATGGTTCCCAAGGATGAGGACGAGCTTGCCGACATGCTTTTCACCGCCATGCTGTATAACGGGCCGATTGCTGTGCGTTATCCGCGGGGCGTCGGACCGGGTACTCCGGTGAAGGATGTTCCCAAGGCAATTCCGATCGGCAAGGCGGAACTGCTGCAGCACGGCGACCATGACCGCGTGGCAATTTTCGCCCTGGGTGCTTTGATTCCGATGGCGAAGGAAATTGCCCGTAAGCTCGAAGGGGAAGGTTACTCAGCGGCGGTCATCAATGCGCGCTTTACCAAGCCGATTGACGTGGAGATGCTGGAATTTTATGCGGGCAGCGTGGATGTGATCCTCACGCTTGAGGACCACGTTCTGAAAGGGGGTTTCGGAAGCGCGGTGCTTGAGGAGCTGAACAATCTGGGGCTTGATACGCCGGTCGTGCGCGTCGGTTGGCCCGATCGGTTCATCGAGCACGGCAAACCTGAGAGCCTGCGAGCGAAATACGGGATCAGCGTGGAAGCTGCGCTCGAGAAACTTTTCGCGCGCTTGAAGACGGAGCGGCCCTCGCATTACCCGAGGATCGTCGGGTGATTCCACTGGTTGCAATTTCAAGTTATCATTTCAGAGAATTCGTACGGTACGGCTCGTTAGAATCCGGAATCAGTGACTGATTGGGGTAGGTATGGCGATCAATTTTGTGCGGACACGTGATGGCAGCGACGACTCCCTGCGCTTTCAGCCAGTGGAACGTTTGAAGGTTTATTTCTTCGGGGTAACTGTGCTATTTGCAGCGCTTGGGATGGGGGAGGCGGTCTATCGCCTCTTGTTTTCCGAGTTTGACGGCGCGACCGATCGCCTTCCGATCGAGGCTTCGTTCGGTCTGGTTTTTGCCTGGATCGCCATTAGGTTCGTCGGCGAGGCTTACCGGAATCGCAAGCACAGGAGCGCGAGGCTTAACTTCATTTGGGCGCGCAATCATCAAATCCGCGGCGCTCTGGAAGGGATCACGCCATTGGCGCACCCGGTGAAAAACCAGCAGTCGATCCGAGTCATCCGCGAAGAGCTGGATAGGATTGAGTCGGCGTTAAAGGAGATCTTGCCGCGCTAAACCGCTCCGGCGAGCTCCATCAGCCTTCCATAGTCCGGTGAGTTAGGTTGCCGACAATTCAACCAGACGCAGCTCCTGAAAGGGTTTCAGCGTAATTTTGGAGCGGCGTAGTGGACCCCTGCAAGATTCCTGAGGCTGGCCGCCGCGGCTTCGGGCGTGATGTCCCGCTGGGGACTGGCCAGCATTTCATAGCCGACCATGAACTTGCGGACCGTGGCCGAACGCAACAGCGGCGGATAGAAGTGCGCGTGGAGATGCCATTCCGGGTGCGCTTCGCCATCGGTCGGGGACTGATGAAAGCCCATCGAATAGGGGAACGAAATCTCGAAGAGATTGTCGTAACGCGTGGTGAGTTGTTTGAAGATGTCAGCAAGACCGGTGCGCATGGCAGGGTCAAGAGATCCCAAGCCGCCGGTGTGTCGCTTGGAGAGTAGCAACACTTCAAAAGGCCAAACCGCCCAGAAGGGTACGAGGGCCACGAAATGGGCGTTTTCGACGACCATGCGTGTCCTTGCCTGCGTTTCCAATTGCAAGTAGTCACAGAGCAGGCAAGCGCCGTTCTTCTCCAAATAAGCCTTCTGCGATTCCTGTTCTTTGCGAGGCTCATTGGGAATGGTCTGGTTTGCCCAGATTTGACCATGGGGATGCGGATTGCTGCATCCCATGATCTCGCCACGATTTTCAAAAATCTGAACGTAGTTGATGTAGGGCAAAGCGCCAATCTCAGCGGATTGTTCGGCCCACATGTCTACCACGCTGGTGACTTCCGGGACCGTCATGCGTGCGAGTGTCAGATCGTGGCGGGGTGAAAAACATGTCACTCTGCAGGTCCCAGCCTCAGACTCCGACAAAAGCAGACCGCGCCCGGATTCATCTTGTCTCGCGAATTGAAGCTCGGGCTTCAGCGCCGCGAAGTCGTTGGTGAAAACAAACGTTGTCTGGTATTTGGGGTTCCGCGCTCCGCCTGCCCGTTCGTTACCGGGACAGAGATAGCAAGTGGGATCGTAGGTCAGGGCCGGGGCGGATGAAGCCGACTCCAGTTGGCCGAGCCAGGGCCGCTCGGCGCGATGCGGCGACACCAGCACCCAATCGCGCGTCAGTGGATTGAACCGGCGATGAGGGTCTTGATAGAGATTCCGTGGTTCCATTTGTCTTTTATATTATCCGCACTTTTTATATCTATATCCGAGTGGATGCTGTTGCTGCTACCACCGCCGATTTTCCCTCATCCGCAATTCGCCGTTCCTATCGGCACATCAGAAAGACACGGGGTCCGGTGGTTCGCGGAGCGGTGCATTGGACTTGTAACGCGTCAAATGAGCCCTCAGAGTATTTGCGAGCGGAAGCTTGCCCTGCTGCTCGGCCAGGGCAATAGCCCGCTGCTCGGTCTCGATGGCCTGAGGAAAGAGGCCCGCTTCCGCGTAGGCTGCGGACAGCGTGTCGAGAATTGCGGCGTCTTGTCCAGCGGTAAGCTGCTGGGCCCGGGTGGCCAGAGCGATAGCCTCAGTACCATTGCGGATCGAGGCGTCGGGGCAGGTTGCCAACAGGCTTGCGGCCAGGTTGAGGACGGAGACTCGATCGGGTTCGTCCGCAAGCGCCAGGCGCAAGTGAGTGAGTGATTCCGCGTACTTTCCTTGCAAATAAAAAGCATAGCCAAGGTTTTCGTGGCCGGCTGCGAAATCCGGTCTGATGCGGACGGCATTCGACCACGCGTCGATGGCTTCGTTTAGCTGGTTTTTCTTCACCAGCTCAAGCCCCAGATTGTAAAACGCCTCAAAAAAATTCGAGTTAATCGCAATGGCCTTCCGGAAGTAAACAATGGCATCATCAGAGCTCCCAGCAACGGACAGGGCGACAGCAAGCCCATTGTTTGCCCGCGCGTCATTGGGATCCAACTCCAGAGCTTTTTTCCACTCAGCTAGCGCAGCGGCGTTTTCGCCCTTCTTCTGCAGGTCGAGCGCGTTATCGATGATGCGATAGAGATCGGACGCGGGCACATCGATGTGCTGCATCTCGTCGGGCGGGATATTCACGAATTCGGGGAGGTTGACGGCGCGGTTGGCAGCGGTCGAGTTGTCAACGTAGATGGCCGGGCTGTCGTTGCCCTGGTCGTCGATGTGGGTAAGAAACATTTGGGTGTAGGGAGAACGGCTTTTGGATGAGAAGACCAGCCAGTGTCCATTGGGCGAGAAGCTATGCCAGGAGTTCATCAGCTTAGTGTTGGCGCGCATGCGCCGGGCGATTCCGCCGCCGGCCGGCACGATGTAGAGCTGGCTGTCCGGGCGCATTAACTGGCCGTTGCGGCATTTGACGAAGACGATCCAGCGACCGTCGGGAGAAACCTTGGGAAAGTTGTTGCTCATGCCGTTGTCGGAGGCACCGGCGATGGGCTCGGCTTGACCGCCCCTCCCCTCATTGAACGGAACGCGGTAGAGGTTGTATTGAATCTGGACTTCGTTGGGGTCGTTGGCGTGGAGCGCGGGCTTCTGCCCTAGCGGATAAGGGTCCTTCGCCTCAGCGCGGGCAAAGACGACGTATTTTCCGTCCGGGCTCCAAACTCCGTCGGTTTGAACATAGCGAGGATCATCGGCGCCGGGAAGTGGCTGCCTTCGGCCAGTTGCACGGTTGTACCAGGCAAGAATGCCACGGGTCGGATAGAAAACCTGGAGAAAGTGATAGTCCTTGAAATTGGTGACGTAATAGGAGCTGGGGATGCTCTGGTCCTGCCCGGCAAAGGTGGAAAGCACATACTTACCGTCAGGCGAGACCTGAGACATGAACCCGACGCGCGATTGCCCGACGCGCATGTCCGTGTTCCAGGAGACCATGTCTTCGTTGCGGATCGACATCTGCTTCCTGATCGGAACGACAGCATACAGGCCTTTGTCGTTCTTGGGGCCGTCGACGTCAATGCCCATCGTTTTGCCGTCGGCGGAGAACGAGTGGCAGTTGGCGCAGCTGTGCAGGTCGTGCATCACGATTCGACTCTCGGGCTGGCTGACATCGCGAAGACGCCAGTTGATAAGGTAGATCGACGACGGGGCCAGCGGCTGAATGAAATTCTTCGCGCCTTCTGAGGGCATCAGGGGGACGTCCCGATAAAAAATGGGTGCACCGACCGGATCTTTCGAAGTTGAGAGCGTGAAGCGCCCATGGGAAACCGGGCTGGCCGGAGCACTGTCGCTGAGGCCGGCAATCATTACAGCAGCCGGACGCTCTACGGAGTGCCGCTTGATCGCGGCCCACGTGGCCGCGTCCGGTATCCAGGTGTGCGCCGCAGCCTGTTCCTTGGTCAGCGACGGTGGCTCGTTGGTGCCGGAAACGCAACGCGGATCAATCTCACCAATGCGCATGGGGTCGCCATGGGACTTGACGTGGATTGGCTCCGAGCCATCGGCGAAGGTGACGTCAATACGCCACGTCTTTGCGGAAGCTTCCGCGTCGCGCCAGAGGAAGGTTGGCGGCGTGATCTCAGGCGGGAAGATGGAGCCGTCTTCGGGATAGTCGATGGCGATGGACTCGTTGCCGGAGTTCGGCGGGTGCGAATCCGCGTTAAGAAGTGAACGCTGCGGCACAACCATGAGCGCAAGCACGAGAAGCATTCCCAGGAGAGGAACACTACGTCGTGCGAGACGGTGATGGCTTGGGCTAGGCACTGGTGTTGTCCTCCCGGCACTTACGTGCCGGGCTTTCCTGTTCTGCCGCTTCGCGGCTTGACCATGGGACAGTTGATTTCTTTGGACGCACACTTCATCAAACCGAACAATTTCGTAGTGATACCGCGCACAGACTCTGCGTATTGACCCGCAACGGTTCGTTTTTGCTGGCCTCCCGGCCATTTTAAAACTGTGCAACAAAGGCCGCCGCAAAGACGGGAAGAAGTACTCAATGCGGTATCTGAAGTATGTTTTTGCCGAGCTGCGTGCCCGGCACATCATCAGCCCCTACTTCACCACATGGGACCGCCG
>Ga0074044_10001315_pt1 | contig 22661 bp, 29 predicted proteins | sample BogForMeECP23OM1_FD_94443 | JGI IMG/M metagenome (GOLD analysis project Ga0074044, IMG submission 94443) | Bog forest soil microbial communities from Calvert Island, British Columbia, Canada - Bog Forest MetaG ECP23OM1 | ecosystem: Environmental > Terrestrial > Soil > Wetlands ... | reverse complement strand
TCGGCGCAGCCGCAGTCGACGGCGCTATGGTCGACGCCCCTGTTTTCCTGCGCGCCGAACAGATTCTGCGGCGCGCGGCGCGTTTCCGCCTCCCCGCCGCCTGAAAGGCCGGCGCGTCCTAAGCGGAGCCCCTGCGGAATCCGCTTGTGCGAGAGCGACAGGCGATGTCGCCTTTGGGCGGAGTCCTGCCCTTCCCGGCCGACCCTTGAATGGCAGGAGTCCGCCCTTTTGCGTCGTCCCCGGATGGGCACCAAGCCTTGGATTTTGACCACTAGCGCCGTCGCGAAAGAACCGAACCGCGCTATTGCCTCCATGTCGCCTCAGGCAGGTCGAGCGGCGTCATAATCTCCATGCATGAGGGATTTGCTCCTGCCTACCGCACAGATCCGGGCGTGGCGCGGACGGAGCTTTTCGAACGCATCGGCATCCGCGTCGCGCGCTTCACAAACACCGAGCTCCGCGAAGACCTCGATTCGGCGCCCGCCCGCATTCGCGCTGAACTGCGCCTGTCCCTCGACTGAACCGCCGGTCCCCTCACCCCTGCCCCACTCCCGATTGGCCCGATGGGAGAGGGGTTCGCGCCTCGCCTCCCCCTCAATCCAGATAGCTGACGACGCCGCTTTCGAGATCGTAGATGGCCGCGACGATCTTGAGCTTGCCGGAGCCGGCGAAGCCGGTGATGATCGAGCTCGCCTCCTTCAGGCGCGCCGCGGTCCGCTCGGCGCTTTCCTCGGCGGTGTTGTTGACGAAATCGCCGGGTTTGTTGCGCTCCGCGAGCGCCGCCGGCAAAATCGGTTCGATCATCGCGCCGATCGCGCCCGGATAGGTCGCGTTCTTGGTCACGACGTCGCAGGCCGCCTTCACCGCGCCGCAGCTCGTGTGGGCGAGGACGACGATGAGCGGCGAGCCGAGCACGGCGGCGCCGTATTCGACCGTGCCCAACGTCGCCGTGTCGACGAGATTGCCGGCGTTGCGCGCGACGAAAAGTTCGCCGACGCCGAGACCGCCAAAAATCAGCTCCGGCGGCACGCGGCTGTCGGCGCAGGCGATGATCGTCGCCCAGGGCGCTTGATGCGCCGCGACCGCGGTCCGGCTCGCCGCAAGATCGACCGAGCAGAGCTGGGGATTGCTCACATAGCGCTGGTTGCCCGATTTCAGCGCGGCGAGCGCTTCGTCGGGAGAGAGCGTGGTCGGCGCGCCCTCGGCCGCCACCGCCCGCCCCGATGAGCCGAGCCCCAGCGCGACGACGCCCGCCGCGCCGAACTTCAAGAGATCCCGTCGCCCGATTCCACCGTTCCCGCAATTGCCGCACATGACCCGCTCTCCCTGTCGCGCCAGCTCGCGCGCGTTGGTTTCACCCCGAAAGACAAAACTGCCGCGGGCCGCGGAGGATAACGCCGCCCCGCGCAGTTGCGGTGACGGCGCATCTTATTGCCGTCGCAAGGCAAATGCGATGGCGACAGCATCTCGTCGTGAGGTGCTCGAAGGCGCCGGGTTTCACGTCCGCGGATCGGGATCGGCGATCTCGTCGTAACCTCGACCGAGGAACTGAAGAAGGCAAAAGCCGTGACCAAACGGGTCCGACAGCACGGCGATCTTGCCCCACGAGTTGACGCGAATTTCGGTCTCGGCCCGCGCGCCGGCGGCGATCGCGCGGGCAAGCGCCGCTTCGATGTCGTCGACAACGAGGTCGATGTGTACCGGCGTCCAATGGCGATCGTAACGCCGGGCGTCGGCGGCCGCGCCGATCGAACCGCTCGGCTTCTGCAGGAGGTAGAGCGGCGTCGGCAAACCGCTCAGCTCCACGACCTCGGCGCCGAGCCGCCGTGTGACGACAAGGCCAAAAGCTTGCGCGTAGAAGGCGACGCCCTTGCCGAGATTCGGGACGTCGATGTTGATCAACAAATCCATGCCCCTTAGCCTAGCAGACGGTGTCCCGGCGAAAAGGCGAAAAGCCAAGGCCTTTTTACTGTCGGCGCGCACAAAGCGGCCATGCGGAGCCTCTATCCTGACCCGCACCGCCTGCGTGAGCGAAAGCGCCGCAAGGGAGGTATGATCATGCAGCCCGCGCCCTACCGCGACCATCATCCGACGACCAGCGGGACGGTCCAGCTCAAGGACATTCGGAAAGTCCTGCCGCTGCGGGTTCTCTCCGAGGACGATTGGCGGCAATGGGCCTCCAACGGCTACGTGATCGTCCGGCAGGCTGTTCCGCCCGAAAATGTCGCTCGCCTTGTCGATCTCTTGTGGCGGTTCGACGAGAGGGACCCCGACGATCCGTCGACCTGGCGCGCGCCGCAAAGGCGCGAACACGCAATGAAAGAGCTCAACAACAGCGGAATGCTCGAGATCTACAATCATCAGCACCTTTGGGACAACCGGACGCAGCCACGCATTTACGACGCATTCGTCGACATCTGGGATCGCGAGGACCTGTGGGTGACCATCGACCGGGCCAGTCTCAATCTGCCGAAGATGGTCAAGGGCAACCCGCAGGGATTCATTCATTGCGACGTCGACACGTCGCTCGCTCCGCTTCCGATCGGCGTCCAGGGCGTCTTGAGCCTGACGCGACAGGGAGGCGACGTCGGCGGCTTTCAGTGCGTCCCCGAGCTGTTTTCCAATTTCGACGATTGGGTGAAGACCCAGCCGGTCGACCGCGATCCGATGCACCCCGATACGACCGGACTCGAGATTGTCAACGTCGACATGGAGGCGGGCGACTTCTTGATTTTCAATTCGCTCCTGGCGCACGGCGTGCGCCCAAACCATACGGACGATCGAGTTCGGATGGCGCAATATATTTCGATGCATCCCGCGGAATGGGAGAACGCGGCGGAGCGCGAAGAGCGAATCCGGCTGTGGCGCGAACGCGATTCTCCAAAGCGAGACGCGTTTCCCGGCGACCCGCGCGGATGGGAAAAGCGCAATGCGGAAACAGGGCAGCTTTCGACGCTGGGGAAGAAGCTGCTAGGCCTCGAGCCTTGGTAGGGTGACGGGTCGGCCACTTCGATTGGCCGCACGCCATGCCGTCGCCTTTCATCGGCCGCCTTCCTGCTCTGGCTCGAGGTGAACCAGGCGTAGGGGCCGTCGCCCGTCGGAATTCGCGGCCGCGGAGAATGTCGATGCCCGCGCGTCGCGAGGGCCTGCCGGAACCCTCGCTCGACCTCGTTCAAGGGATATTCAGGATGCGCCGCGTCCTAATGTACGCGGCGCGCTGTCTCGCGTCTCGAAGCGAAAGGATCTGGCGATGTTTCGAAAAATTGCTCTTGGCCTGGCGCTGGCCGCGGCGTCCGCATTCCCACTCGCAAGCGCGGCCGAGGCGGCGGTCGCGGACGGCGTCGTCTCCGCGCGCATTCTGTCGGGCCAGATCGCGCCGGTCGAAAAGGCGCAGTTCGTTTACGGGGGTCAGAACTATTGCTGGTACAACGGCTGGAATGGGCCCGGTTGGTATTGGTGCGGATACGGCTCTCGCGTGGGCTTCGGCTGGGGCGGAGGCTACGGGTGGAACGGCTGGCGCGGCGGTTACGGCTACCGTGGCGGTTACGGCTACCGCGGCGGTTACGGCTACCGTGGCGGTTACTACCACGGCGGCTACCACGGCGGTTACGCCTATCGCGGGGCCTACCATGGCGGTTATCACGGCGGATATCATGGCGGAGTCCACGTCCGCTAAGCCGCCCCTTGCCTCTCGCGCCGCTCGTCTATCGGGCGGCGCTCGGGAAGACGGGCGCCGCGCCGCCGGCCAGGACTTCGCAGGCGTCCGGCCTATTCCCAGCTCGCGCCGGCCCCCAGCACATAAAGCTCGAGCGGGCGATCCTTGCCGCGCATGGCGAGCTCGCCGAGCGGTCGGCTCGTCACGCCGGGAGGGAGCGAGGCGAGGCGGTCGAGCAAGGCTGCGACACCAGCACGCGATTGTTTGTGGCGCGGCAGGCCTCCTCGATACGCTGGGCGGTGTTCATCGTGTCGCCAATGAGGGCGATCTCTTTCTTGAGAGAGCCGAGTTCGCCGACGGCGACCGGGCCGCAGTGAAGGCCGGCGCGGAAGTCGGCGCTCTGGCCGAACGCGCGCTCGTAAGCCGGGCCTTGCTCGCGGAGCCGGTCGAAGGCGGCAAAGCAGGCGCCTACGCATCCGGCCTCGTTCATCCCTGGAGCGAGCCGCCAGGTCGCGATGATCTCATCGCCGACGTATTTGTGAATTTCGCCGCCGGCTTCGGCGACGGCGAACGACACGTCGGCGACGAAGCGGTTGAGGAAGTTGAGAAAGGCGAGCTCACCGAGCCGCTCGGCGATTGCGGTCGACGAGCGCATGTCAATGAATAGGAGCGCGCGTTCCTCGATGCGCGGCTCATAATATCGCCCCGCGGCGAAAGCGAAGAGCGTCCCCGGACCGAGCAGATCATTGACGCTGAACAGCAAGTTGAAGCCGACGACCAACGCGAGCGAGAACAGGAAGTCGGCGCCGCTGACCTCCATGAACTGACCGGACATGAACCAATCCACAGCAGCGTTGATGAGCACGATGACGCCGACATAAAGAGCCGTGCGCAGACCGAGATAAAGCAGAAATGGCAGCGGACGGAGGAGCCCGCCCGCGTTGCGGCGCAGGACGAGGCGTTCGACGGCGAAGAGAGCGGCGGCCATCGAGGCGCCCACCACCCCGCCGTGCGCCGGCGTCCCATGCCGGACGCCGCTGTAGAGCGCGCCGATCAGAAAGCCGGCGATGACGAGCCAGACGAGACGGCGAAACGGGGACGGGCGCAGCATCGCCGGCATGCTAGCCCGGAACGCGTTTCCTCGCCTCGGGCGCATCCCGCCGCTCACCCAGTCCGAACGGCGCGTGTTCCGTCACTACGGACCGGCGATCTTAAAAGGAACACAATTGGGGACGAGAACCGCGTATCGAGTTTCGGCCGACTGACTTGGCCCGAGCCGTATTGGCAACATCGCGGCAGGCCCACGACACCTCTCCTGGACATCGATACCGACCAACAGCGGACGCCTCACGGGCACCGTACGACCGCGCTCATTGCGCAAAAGGAAAGACTATGCAAACCGGAACCGTTAAGTGGTTCAACGCCCAGAAGGGCTTTGGCTTCATTCAGCCGGACAACGGCGGCTCGGACGTGTTCGTCCACATCAGCGCCGTCGAGCGCGCGGGGATGAACAATCTGAACGAGGGTCAGAAGGTGAACTTCGACATCGTCGCAGACAAGCGGACGGGCAAGTCGAGCGCCGGCAACCTCAGCGCCGCCTGACCCGATTTCGCGCTCTCGCGTCTGCCGCTCCTGGGGGATATACCGGCGGCAGGCCAATCGCCACGCGAACTGAGCGCAGTCTGAGCTGAAATCGCCCGTCTCGACTGTCGACCGCGGATGTACGTGCGGCAGTCACGGAGTCGGGCGACATTCTGACCCACAAGGAAGCCGCCGCGCCGGTCGTGGCGGCTTTTTTCGTTTCTCTGCGGTCGCGCCTCGCCCTCGCAGCCGATCGCGCCCTTGCGACTATGGAGACGTCAGCGGCAAGTCTGGTAAGCATGCGCCCATCGATCCGCTGCGGAGGCGCGCTTTGAAAGACCCCTATGAAGTCCTCGGCGTCGCCAAGACGGCGACCCCGGAGGAGATCCGCAAGGCCTATCGGCAGCTCGCCAAGAAGCTGCACCCGGACCTCAATCCGGGCGACGAGCACGCAGAGGAGCGGTTCAAAGAGGTTTCGGCCGCGAACGATCTGCTGTCGGACCCGGAAAAGCGACGCCGCTACGACGCCGGCGAGATCGACGCCTCGGGCGCCGAGAAAGCGCCGCCGCAGGGCAGGTACTATCGCGAATATGCGGGCAGCGCTGGACATCCTTACGAGAGCGATCAGGGCTACGCCGACTTCGCCGAGGGGAACGACCTCTTCGCCGACCTCTTGCGCCGAGCCCGCGAGCAGGCGCGGCGCGCGCCCGGCGCGGACCTCCACTACGAGCTTCACGTGCCCTTCCTCGACGCGGTGAACGGCGCGACAAGGACGATCACCCTGCCGCACGGCGGAACGCTCGACGTCGCAATCCCGCCCGGCGTCGAGGACGGGCAGACCTTGCGCCTGCGCGGCAAGGGCGCGCCCTCGCCAGGAGAAGGCCCGCCGGGCGACGCGCTGGTGCAGATCGTCGTCGAGCCGCACCGCTACTTCACCCGCGAGGGCGACGACATCCACGTCGAGCTGCCGATCACCGTGAAGGAGGCGGCGCTCGGCGGGGAAGCGCGCGCCCCGACGACGACGGGGAGCGTGATGCTGCGCATCCCGAAGGGTTCCAACACGGGCGATACTCTGCGGCTCAGGGGTAAGGGCGTGAAGAAGCGTCGCGGCGCAGGCGACGAATTCGTCAAGCTCAAGGTCGTGATGCCGAAGACCCCGGACGCGGAGCTCGACGCGTTCCTCCAGGGCTGGACGCCGCCCTCGAGCTACGATCCCCGCAAGGAGATGTGAGCCATGATCACCGAGCGCGAGTTTCTCGAACGCACGCATCTCGATCGCGGCACGCTGGAAATCTGGATCCACGAGGCATGGATACGCCCGGAGCGCACGACGCCCGAGCGAAGCTTCACCGAGATGGATCTCGCGCGCGCCAACCTCATCCGCGACCTCAAGCACAATATGGGCGTCAACGACGAGGGGCTCGACGTAATCCTGCATCTCATCGACCAGATGCACGGGCTGAGACGGGCGCTCGCCGAAGCGCTGGCGTCGTTACGCGAGCGGGACCGGGGCTGAGCCGCGAAAGGGCGCCGACCCCAAGGGATCGAGGCGCCGGACCGGCGCCGACCCCAAATCCGTGCCAACCCGCAACAAGGCCTGCCCACTGCCGTTTCCAGCGTTTTCAATGGGTTATCGCAGGGCAATGGCAAGAATCGTTTCCCGCCAAACCGGACGTTGGGCTCCTTTCTCGGGGAGAACAGATGTAGCACAAACTCCGACTTTCGCCAAGAGTTTTTACAGGATGCTGGAGGGGGAGCTCGAAGATGCTCGAGCTTTCCGTAACGGTCGTCCTGATCTAATGTCCAGCGGGGCGTCCGCGGGGACGCGGCGTGCGGACGACCATGAGAGCGAGGGCGATCGCTTCGGCGGTCCGTGGGATTTGCGCGTCGGCCTTGGTCGTCGCGCCTTTGAGCGCCTGGGCGGCCGCGGCGCTATGGTTCCGCCTCCCGGCGCCCGATTGGCTGAAAGCCGTCGCGTGCGGCATCGTCGCTGTCGGCGCCCTGGCGACGATTGTCGCCCTCTTCACCGCGGCGCGCTGGCGTGCGCTTTCAGTGTTTGCGCTGGCCTTCGTCGGAGTGAGCCTCTGGTGGAGCTCGATCCGGCCGCCTGCCGAGGGCGATTGGGCGCCGGACGTGGCGCGGCAGACGACCGGAACGCTGAACGGCGACATTCTGAACCTTTCCGACGTGCGCGATTTCGGCTGGAAGAGCGACGCCGATTTCACCGAGCGCTGGAGCGAGCGTTCCTACGACCTCTCCAAGCTCAAGACCCTCGACCTCTTCCTCTCCTATTGGGCCGGGCCGCAAATGGCCCACCTCATCATGACCTTCGGATTCGAAGACGGGCAGGAACTCGCCTGGTCGATCGAAGTGAGGCGGGAGAAGAACGGCCAGTATTCGCCCATCGCGGACGCGTTCAAGTCTCATACCCTCGTCTTTCTCGCAACGACCGAGCGCGACTCGGTGCGCCTGCGCGCGAACGTGCGCGGTGAGGACGAGCGCCTCTACCGCTTGCGGGCGTCGCCGGAGGCGGCGCGCACGCTGCTGCTCCAATATGTCGCAGAGGCGAACGATCTCAAACGGAACCCCGCCTTCTACAATTCGATCACCAGCAACTGCACCACGGCGGTCGCGCAGATGATCCGGGCCGTCGGCGGGACCTTGCCGCTCGACTGGCGGCTCCTCGTCAACGGCTATCTGCCGGGCTATCTTTACGATCACCGCTCGGTCGTGACCACGATTCCCCTGAGCGAACTGACGGCGCTCGCCCGCATTGACGAACGCGCAAGAGCCGCCGACCAGTCTCCCGATTTCTCGAGACTCATCCGCATCGGCGTGCCTTCGCCGAACGAACAGCTTGCGCGCTGACTTCCTCACCGAGAGGGCGTTGAGGAATCGCCGTCGTGGCGCCCAACCCAAGCGGAAGCGGCGCCAACCCCAAATCCATGCCAACTCTTAGCAAGAGGCGCCCATTGCCGTTTTGAGCGTTTTCAATGGCTTGCGCAACGCCAATAGGAGTTCCGCGTTAAACAGCGCCGCAACCGAGCCACACGAGAAGCGCATCCCGCCTCCTTCGGATAGATCTAAGTTATGCGCGTTAACTTCTGAAAAGCCAAGATTTTGTCGGGCCTTCGCCGTTGCTGCCGATCACGGCCTGAGACGGCGTCAAGAACGGTTGAAAGACGGTCGTGTCCGCGTAACGCCCGCAATGCAAGCGGAAGCAAGGGAACAAAATAACAGGAGAAATCCGGGACGGAACAGGGAGATAACAGGAGGATAACAGGAGCGTATCAGGGAAAGAAATCGATAAAAAACGCCCTGTTTCCGGCTCCTCCCACAAAAGCGGGAGGAGCCCCGCTTTCCCGCGCCGGAAGGCGGCGGCGGCCGGCTCGATTGGTGCTCGCAACGGCGCTAGCGGCCCTTTTTCGCCGCCGTCAGGTGCGCGTCGAGCGCGGCCGGGTCGGCGAGGAGTTCGGCGCTCGGCGCTTCATGGGCGATGGCGCCGTGGTCGAGCACGAGGGCGTGATCCGTGAAAGGCAGGATCTTCTTCGGCTTCTGCTCGACGATGATCATCGACAGGCCTTCGCGCGCCAGTTCGCGCAGCGCCGCCAGCAATTCGTCGACGATGATCGGCGCGAGGCCCTCGGTCGGCTCGTCGAGCAGGAGAAGGCGCGGATTCAGCATCAGCGCGCGGCCGATCGCCAGCATCTGCTGTTCTCCGCCCGACAATTGGCGTCCCATATTGGTCCGGCGCTCCTCGAGGCGCGGAAAGAGGGCATAGACGCGCTTGACCGTCCAGGGCCCTTGAATCGCGACCGCGGTCAGGTTCTCCTCGACCGTCAGCGAACGGAAAATGTTGCGCTCCTGCGGCGTCCAGCCGACGCCGAGGCGGGCGCGCGCATGTGGCCGGAGGGCCGCGATGTCCTGGCCGGCAAGCACGATTCGCCCGCCGAAGCGGGTGGTGACGCCGATCAGCGTGTCGATCAGCGTCGTCTTGCCGACCCCGTTGCGCCCGAGCAGCGCGAGCGACCGGCCGTCCTCGAGGGTAAAGCGGAGGCCCTGGATGACGCGCGCTTCGCCGTAGCCGGCGCTCAAGTTTTCGACGCTGAGGAGTTCAGCCATGGGCGTCTTCGCCGAGATAGACCGCCCGCACGCGCTCGTCGGCGGCGATCGCGTCCGGCGCGCCCTCGGTCAGCAGCCGACCCGCGACCAACACGGAAATGCGGGTCGCGAAGCTAAAGACGAGGTCCATGTCGTGCTCGATCAGCAGGATCGCGACGTCGGACGGGAGCGCAGCGAGCGCGGCCAGGATGTCCTGCCGCTCCTCTTCCGGCACGCCGGCCGCGGGCTCGTCGAGCAGAAGCACGCGCGGGCGGGTCGCAAGCGCGAGCGCGATCTCGAGCAGCCGCTGCTTGCCGTAGGGGAGCTTGCGCGTCGGCTGGTCCAGCTCGGCCTCGAGGCCGAACCGGGTCAGAAGCTCCTCGATTTCGGCGACGATCGCGGGCCGCGTCCCGGCCACGCGCCAGAAGTCGGCGCCCGAGCGGTTGCGCTCGGAGATGGCGAGCCCCAGCGACTCGGCCGGCGTCAGATGGGGAAAGAGCTGATTGATCTGGAACGTGCGCGACAGGCCGAGCCGCACCCGCTCGTTCGACGCGAGCCCGGTGACGTCGCGGCCTTGCAGGAAAACCTGCCCCTCCGTCGGCCTGACGACGCCGGTCAGGAGGTTGATCAGCGTCGTCTTCCCGGCGCCGTTGGGGCCGATCAGCGCCTGGCGCGCGCCGGGCGCGATGCTGAAGGACACGCTGTCGGTCGCGAGCAGCGCGCCGAACTGTTTTACGAGGCCGCGTGCTTCGAGCGCCGGGCCGGTCACGCCGCGTCTCCGCGCATTGGCTTGAAAGATCGAAGCGAAGCGCCGCGCACGGCGAAGTCGTGGATCCGCTCGCGGCCGATCAGCACCAGCCCCACGAGCAGCGCCCCGATCCAGAACTCCCAGTATTCCGGCGTCGCAGCGGAAATGACGTCGCGCAGAACAATGAACGTCGCCGCGCCGATGAGCCCGCCGTAGAGATAGCCTGCGCCGCCGATGATGAGCATCAGCATCACGTCGGCGGAACGGTGGAAGTCGAAAAGGTCGAGCGAGACGATCTGCGTCGTCTGGGCGAGCAGCGCCCCGGCCACGCCGGCGTAGGCGGCCGAGACCGTATAGATCGCGACGATGCGCCGGCCGGTCGCGATGCCGAGCGCGTCGGCGCGCAGACGGTTTTCCCGGATCGCCGCCAGCGCCAGCCCGAACGGCGACTGCGCCAGGCGGCGCGCCACGGCGAACAGGACGAAGAGGACCGCGTAGCTGTAGAGCGCCGCGTTGCGCTGCCCGGTGAAGCCAATAGGGAAGAGGCCGAGCACCTTCCCCATGGAGAAATTGAGCCCGTCCGCTCCGCCGGTCAGCCAGCCGTTGCGGTTGGCCAGTTCGCCGAGCAACAGCGAAACGCCGAGCGTCACCATGAGGCGGGTCAGATCCGAGCCCCGCAGCAGAAGCGGCGCGGTCGCCAAGCCGACGACGGCCGCGATCGCCGCCCCGACGACGAGCCCGAGCGTCGGGTCGGCGTAGCCTTTGCTCGCGAGAATGGCCGCCGCATAGGCGCCGACGCCGAAAAACGCCGCCTGGCCGAGCGACACGATCCCGGTCAGGCCGAGAATGAGATCGAGCGACAGCGCGAACAGTCCGGCGACGAGGATTTCGTTGATTAGCGCCGCGCGCGAGGGGATGGCGACGACCGCGGCGAGCACGGCGATCCAGAACATGATCTCGGGCAAGCGCCAGCGCGCACGGCGATGCAGGTGCGCCTCGAGCTTTTGCATCGTCGCCGTCGACTGCGCCTTCTTCATCGCCCGCCCCCGCGCGCGAACAGGCCCTGCGGGCGCAGGATCAGCGTGACCACCATCACGCCATAGATGATGAAGGCGCCGATCGAGGGGACGTAATACTTGCCCGCGACGTCGAGCACGCCGAGCAGAAGCGCGCCGAACAGCGCCCCCAGAATCCCGTTCGAGCCGCCGATCGTGACGACGATGAGGAAGGTCACCAGGAATTTCACCGGAAACGACGGATCGATCCCCCCGACGACGTCGGCCGCGAGCGCCCCGCCGAGGCCGGCGAGCCCGCTGCCGGCGGCGAAGGCGACGGCGAAGATGCGGTCGACGTCGATGCCGAGCCCGTCGGCGACCCGCGCGTCGTCGACCGCCGCCCGCAACTGCGCGCCGAAGCGCGTCTTGACCAGGAAAAGCTGGAGGGCCGCGGCGATGATGCCGCAGACGACGACGATGAACAGGCGGTAGAGGCTGATCCCGACGCCGTGGAACGTGACGCTGCCGGAGAGCCAGGCCGGCAGATTGACCTGCTGCGGCTCGTCGCCGAGGAAAAAGTCGGCGATCGGCATGGCCATCAGAACGAGGCCGATGGTGAACAGCACCTGATCGAGCGGGCTTGCGCCATACAGCCGCCGGTAGAGCGTGCGCTCGAGAACGACGCCGAGGATCGCCGGGATTAGGAAAGCGGCCGGCAGGGTGGCGAGGAACGGAACGCCGGCGCGGTTCATCATCAACGCCGTCACGTAACCGCCGGCCATGGCGAATGCGCCATGCGCGAGGTTGATGAAATTCATCAGCCCCAGCGTCACGGAGAGCCCGCTCGCCAGCACGAACAGGAGCATGCCGTAGGCGACGCCGTCGAACAGGATCGTCAGCATCCCCCTTCTCCGCGAAGCGGGGAAGGTGGCCCGAAGGGCCGGATGGGGTGCGGAAAGCAGGATTGACTGGATGCAGGTTCGCGCTGACGGTCGTGCAATCCGACCTCGGTCGGGGCAGCGGGCCACACCCCATCCGGCGCTCCGCGCCACCTTCCCCAGCAAAGCTGGAGAAGGGGGGCCGCGCCACGCATCAGTGCTTGGCCGCCTTATACGGGTCCTTCACCTCGGGGATCGTGGCGAATTCGACGTTGTAAAGCGCGCCGTCCTTCTTCTCGACCTTGCGGACATAGATGTTCTGCACGACGTCGCGCGTCTCCGGGTCGATCGAGATCGGTCCCCGCGGGCTCATCCAGCTCATGCCTTTCATCGCGCCGATGAGCGCGTCGCCGCTCTCGTCGCCCTTGGTCTTTTCGAGCGCCTTGTAGACGAGGGCAATGCCATCGTAGGCGGCGACGGCCATGAAATTCGGCCGCATGCCGTTGTTGGCCTTTTCGAAGGCGGCGACGAAGGCCTTGTTCTCGGGCGAATCGTGGTCGGCCGAGTAATGGTGCGTCGTCACCGCGCCGAGCGCCGAATCGCCGATTTCGGCGAGAAGGTCGTCATCGGTCACGTCGCCGGTGCCGATCAGCTTGACGCCCGACTTGTCGAGGCCGCGCTCGACGAACTCCTTCATGAAGATGGCGCCTTGGCCCGAGGGCACGAAGACGAACACGGCGTCGGGCGCGTCGTCCTTCACCCGCTGCAGGAAGGGCGCGAAGTCCGGGTTCTTCAGCGGCACGCGGATCTTCTGCGTGACCGTCCCGCCGCCTTTCTCGAACGTGTCGCTGAACCATTTCTCGGCGTCGACGCCGGGGCCGTAGTCGGTGACGATGGTGACGACCTTCTTGATCCCGTTCTTCAGCGCCCAGTCGGCCATCGGGGCAGACGCCTGCGGGAGGGTGAATGACGTGCGGACGACATAAGGCGACTTCTCGGTGATCATTGCGGTCGCGGCCGCGGTGACGATTTCGGGGACCTTCGCCTCGGTCGCCACGGGCGCTGCGGCGAGCGCGAGCGGCGTCAGGCCGAAGCCCATCAGCACGTTGGCGTGATCGTTGCCGATCAGCTCCTCGGCGAGGCGCTTGGTGACGTCGGCCGCGCCGGTGTCGTCCTTGATGAGAAGCGCGATTTTCTTGCCGGCGACCGTGTCGCCGTGCTCCTTGACGTAAAGCTCGGCGCCCGCGCGCTCCTGCTTGCCGGTCGAGGCCTGCGGGCCGGTCATCGGCAGGATCATGCCGACCGTCACGGCATTGTCGTCGGCCAGCGCCGGAGCGGCGAACAGCACCGCGCCCAGAGCGGCCGCCGCCATCAGGCTTTTGGAAACCATCAAATTCTCCTCCCGTCGGAGCCGTTCTTGCTCTTCTGGAAATGTTCAGCCGAGGCGCGACGTTAACCGCTCCGGAGCGCCTGCGGAAGAGCGCAAAATCCTGTTTCTCAGCGTCCGCCCTTCTCGTCGAGACGCGCCAGAATCCTGTCCGCCAGCGCGCGGTAATCCGCGGCCTCCTCAGCGCTCGAGCCCAAGCCGAGATCGCCGACCGCCTGCTGCCAGCCGACCGAGGCGCGCGACATGGCGCCGTCGAGCCCGAGCAGGTCGACGGTCAACGCCACTTCCCGCATCTCGGCGGCGCGCCGCACGCCGTGCGTCATCACCCGCTCGAGCATGTAGGCCGAGCGCCTCTTCCAGTCGAAGCCGGGATAGGTGTCGTCGAGCGAATCGAGCACCGTTTCGACGACGCCCGCCTTGCGTCCGGCGAGCACGCATTCGCAGACCAGCGCCTCGAGCCCCTTCATCATGATCGAGCGGACCATCTTGATCGCCGACGCCGAGCCGACCGGCCCTTCGTGGATCTCGACGGCCATACCGAGCGCCGTGAGTACAGGCGCGGCGTCCTTTGCGTGCGGACCGCTGATGAGGAGCGGCGTGCGGTGCAAGCACGGATGGACCGGCGCCATCACCGCGACGTCGACGTAGCGCCCGCCGGCGGCGTCCACCTCCTTCGCCGTGCGCTCCTTCGTTTGCGGCGCACAGGAATCGCAGTCGAAGAAGAACGCGCCCTTTTCGACGCCGGGCAGCGCGGCGACCGCAGCCTCGTGCGCCTGATCGGCGGTGACGACCGAGAAGATCGCTTCGGCGCCCGCGACGGCTCCGGAGGCAGTCGACGCGCCGATCACATTGGCCGCGACATAGTCGGCGCGCTTGCCGGCCCGCACGACCGGGTCCGGCGAATCGGTCTTGATGTCATAGGCCGAGACCCGCGCGGCAAACCCGGGAACGGTGCGCCAGCCGTCGAGAAAGGCGCGCGCCGCCTCGCCGAATCCGATGAAGGCGATGGCGCCGGCAGAGATCGATTGCGGCATGCGGCTGCGCACCCTAGCCGACCGACGAAGGTCTCAGGATCGGGGGAGCCTGCGAGCTCGCAACCTCGCCAGCGGTCGCGGGGAACTTGTCAGAGCCCGGCGGCCGCGAGCCCTTTCATGAGATCGCCCGCGGTCATGACCGGCGTCAAGTGAATATCCGCGCCGAGGGCGAAGAATTCCTCGGCGACCACCGGCATCTGACTCGCATCCTTCATGTCGAAGACAAAGAATGCCGCCCGCATGCCGTCATAGACGGTGAAGTAAGTGGCTTCCGGCTTGAATTTTTCGCTGAAGGCGCCGATCGCCTTCTGCATCTCGCCGGACTCGAACGCTTCGCTTCCGTCCACGGCATCGATGTGAACTTGCAGCATCATCCGCATGGCTAGCCACCCTTCGTCGATCCGCGCCCATCGCCCGGTCTTCGAGACTGCGTCGATAGGGCAGTCACAGTCAACGTGGGTCTCCCGACCTCTGCCGCGCCCTCGCCGCGACGGGCTTAGCCACAGCGTCCAGTTCGCCGCGAATCCATCGGTGCGCGGGGTCGTCGTGGTCACGGCGGCTCCAGATCATGAACATCGGCAGGCTGGGGCAGGCGACCGGCGGCGGCGCGCTGGCGAGACCCTGAAAGAGCCCGAAGCGGAGCAGCCCCGGCGCCGTTGCAATGAGCTCCCCGCCGCGCAGGAAGGCGGGCACGTCGGCGAAGCCGGGAACCGTGACGACGAAGCGCCTTTCGATCCCCTTGGCTGCGAGCCGCGAGTCGAGGTCGAGCGCGCGCCGCGTCTCATAGACGACCGTGACATGGTCGGCGGCGAGGTATGCGGCTTTGGTGCGCGGCGCGCGCCGGCGCGCGGGATCATAGAAGACGCGATAGCTGTCCTCGAACAGGCGCTTTTGCATGATGTCCGCCGCCTCCGGCGGCCGCGGGCTGACGATGAGATGGCACCTTTCCTCGCGCAGCATCTCGGGCGTCGGCACGTTGGAGGGGATCACCCGCAGCACGACGCCGGGCGCGCGCTCGCGGAGCCTTGCGAGCAGCGCGGGCAGGAGCGCGTCGCGCTGCAGATCGTTGGCCGCGATGGCGAAGGTCGTGCGCCATCGCGCCGGATCGAAGGCGTCGGAGGCGGCGAAACGCTCGAGGTCGCGCAGGATGTCGCGCGCCTTCTTCGCCAGCGCCTCGGCGCGCGAGGTGGCCACGATCCCGCGCCCCGCCTTGACGAACAGCGCGTCGCCGACGATCGCCCTGAGCTTGTTGAGGAGGTGGCTGACCGCCGACTGGGTGACGCCGAGCCTATGGGCGGCGGCGGTGATCGAGCCGGTCTCCACGATCGCCACCAACAGGCGGAGCAGTCGGGCGTCGAGGTCCGACCAATCGAAAACGCTCATGGAAATGATGATGATCCATGCATTTATTTTTGGCAATCAGCCCGATACACTGACGCTCGCTCGAAACGCGAAAACGGGATAATTTTAACAAAAAAACGACGCGTATCCGGTGATGGCCGGATTAGCGCGAGCAGGGAGGATTGAATGCCGCTTTTCTCGTTCGAGGTCTCGCGGCCAGACGGAAGCAACCTCGTCGCTGATAAGCGCGACTTGCCGAGCAATACAGAGGCGTGGGGCCATCTGGAGGTTCTTGCGATACAGTTTCGGCGTCATCGGGATGTGCAGATGTGCGTGAGAGATTCGGACGGATCGATCGTCATTCTCTCGGGAATAGCCATCCTGATCGCCACGATCGAGCGGTGCGGGCGGACGATGTGCCCGATCAAGGATCTATTGGCCAGCGGGGCGCGGAGGTGCGAATGCGCGCCATGCATGTCGATCCCCGTTTCCGAAATCCCCTGGCTTGACCTGCCCGATACGCCTTCAATCAGTTGGGTGACCGTGAACGGCGCCCCAACGCCGCCTGCGACGGGCCACAATCTCAACTGACGGCCGATTTTCACTGGTTCAAGGCGGAACGGGAGGCGGGCCCGCGTTTGACTATAGCAGAGGGCAGCGACAAATTCGCAAGGGAGGATCGCCTTGTCAGGGTCCAGGGAAATCTTTGGCACGACCCCGTTCGACGGCGCGATGGCGCAGAAGGGCTACGCCCTCAACAAAATGTGCTTCTCGTTCAACAGCGCGGCCAACCGCGCGGCGTTCCGCGCCGACGAAGAGGCCTACATGCGCGCCTACGCCCTGAACGAGGCGCAGGCGGCGGCGATCCGCGCTCGCAACGTGCTCGGCCTGCTCGCCGCAGGCGGCAACGTCTACTATCTCGCCAAGTTCGCCGGCATCCTCGGCCTCGACGTGCAGGACCTCGGCGCCGCCCAGACTGGCATGACGAAGGAGGCGTTCAAGGCGCGCCTCGTCGCCCAGAACAAACAACCCGAAACGATGTGACGGAGGAGATCCCCATGGCCAAGATCATCGGCGGCCTCGCTGCGTCGCACATTCCGGCGATCGGCGGCGCCATCGCCAAAAAGCTCGAGCAGGACCCCTACTGGAAGCCGTTCTTCGACGGTTTCGGCCCGGCGCGTGAGTGGCTGAAAAGGGAAAAGCCGGACGTCGCCGTCATCTTCTACAACGACCACGGCCTCAACTTCTTTCTCGACAAGATGCCGACCTTCGCCGTCGGAGCCGCGCCGGAATACCGCAACGACGACGAGGGCTGGGGAATTCCGACCCTTCCCCCGTTCAAAGGGGTCCCCGATCTCTCCTGGGCGATCATCGATCATCTGATCGAGCGCGACTTCGACATCGTCACCTGCCAGGAGATGCTGGTCGATCACGCCTTCACCTTGCCCTTCAAGCTCTTCTGGCCGGACGGCGACGGGCCGCTTGCGGTTCCGGTCTGCGTCAATACGGTGCAGTTCCCGCTGCCGAGCGCCAGGCGCTGCGTGGCGCTCGGCAAAGCCGTCGGCGAGGCGGTCGCGGGCTGGGATGGAGACGCCAGGGTCGTCATGATCGGCTCGGGGGCCTAAGCCACCAGCTCGAGGGCGAGCGAGCGGGCTTCATCAACAAGCCGTTCGACCTCAAGTTCATGGCCAGCATGGTGGACGAGCCGGAATCGGCGGCCCAGTACAGCATCCTCGAACTCGTCGAGCAGACCGGGACCCAGGGCGTCGAGCTCCTGAACTGGCTCGCGGCCCGCGCCGCCGTGCCGGGCGCGGTGCGCAAGGTCCACAGCAACTACCACATCCCGATCAGCAACACCGCGGCCGGCATGATGGCGCTGGCGGTCGCATGATCCGCGGGCGCCGCTTGCGGCGACAGAGACCTGAGCTAAGATCAGTCCTCGCGCAGAGGCAAGCCCTCTGTGCGGTTTCCGCGCTTTCAATCGCCGCGCGACGGCGAGGGAGGAAACGGCCTTCAATGAGCAGGACGTCCCAGACGGCGATCACGGGCCTATCGTCGATGGCGACCCGACACATCCTGGCCGATCTGGCTCGGGACTATGAGCTGCGAAATGGGATACGGGTCGAGATCCGATCCATGGGCGGCGTCGAAGCGGCGAAACTGGTGCGGGCGCGCGAACCGACGGACGTCGTCGTGCTGGCGTCAAAAGTCATGCGGAGCCTGGAGGCCGAAGGCCATATCGCCAAAGGCAGCATCGTGGATTTCGCGCAATCGGAGATCGCCATTGCGGTTCCCGCCGGGTCGCCGCATCCTGGCGTCGAAAGCGAACAAGCCGTTCGGCAGGCGATGCTCGAGGCGAGACGAATTTGCTACTCGACGGGTCCGAGCGGCGATCACTTGAAGGCTTTGTGCGAGAAATGGGGCATGACCGAATCCGTGGTGGGGCGCGCCCTGGTGGCTCCTCCCGGCGTGCCGGTGGCCAGTCTGGTCGCCCGCGGCGACCCCGACCTCGGTTTTCAGCAACGGAGCGAACTGGTCGGCCAACCCGGCATTGAGATTGTTGGTTCGCTGCCGCAGGAGATTCAGGCCGTAACCGTGTTCTCGGCAGGCGTGTCCATGACGTCTCATGAGCCCGAGGCCGCGCGCGCTTTCCTTGACTACATGGCTTCCGCCGAAACCCGCGACGCAAAACGACGCTACGGCATGGAGCCGGCGTCGAACTGGGACGGGAGCCGATGACGCCTGCAGACCTTGGGAGCCCCTGAATGATCATCGACTGCCACGGCCATTACACAACCGCTCCCAAGGCGCTCGAGGCCTGGCGCAACCAGCAGATCGCCGGCATCAAGGACCCTTCCGCCATGCCGAAGGTCGCCGACCTCAAGATCGGCGACGACGAACTGCGCGAGTCGATCGAGGCGAACCAGCTCCGGCTGATGAAGGAGCGCGGCGCGGACTTGACGATCTTCTCGCCGCGCGCGAGCTTCATGGCCCATCACATCGGCGACTTTTCCGTCAGCTCGACCTGGGCCTCGATCTGCAACGAGCTCTGCTATCGCGTGTCACAGCTCTTCCCCGACCACTTCATCGGCGCGGCCATGCTGCCGCAGAGCCCCGGCGTCGACCCGAAGACCTGCGTTCCCGAGCTCGAGCGCTGCGTGAAGGATTACGGATTCGTCGGGATCAACCTCAACCCCGATCCCTCGGGCGGCCACTGGACGAGCCCGCCGCTGACCGACCGCCACTGGTATCCGATCTACGAAAAGATGGTCGAATACGACATCCCGGCGATGGTGCATGTCTCGACGAGCTGCAACCCCTGCTTCCACACCACCGGCGCCCATTACATCAACGCCGATACGACCGCGGTAATGCAGTTCATTCAGGGCGACCTGTTCAAGGATTTTCCGACCCTGCGCTTCGTCATTCCTCACGGCGGCGGGGCCGCGCCCTATCACTGGGGCCGCTACCGCGGCCTTGCGCAGGAGCTGAAGAAGCCGCTGCTCAAGGATCACCTGCTCAAGAACGTCTACTTCGACACCTGCGTCTACCATCAGCCCGGCGTCAACCTGCTGACCAGGGTCATTCCGGTCGACAACATCCTGTTCGCCAGCGAAATGATCGGCGCGGTGCGCGGCATCGATCCCGAGACCGGGCATCATTACGACGACACCAAGCGCTACATCGAGGCGACGCTGAACCTCAGCGCCGAGGAGCGGCACAAAGTCTACGAAGCCAACGCGCGAAAAGTCTATCCGCGCCTCGACCGGGCGTTGAAGGCCAGGGGCCGATAGGAGCAAGCCATGACCGAACTCGGCGTCGTCCGACGCAAAATCCAGCGCACCGACCGCGCCTCCGTCGACGAGCTCGCTTCGCTCGGCGTCGCGACCGTCCACGAGGCGATGGGCCGCGTCGGCCTCATGAACCCCACCATGCGCCCGATCTACCCCGGCGCGCAGGTTTCGGGCACGGCGGTGACCGTGCTCCTGCATCCGGGCGACAACTGGATGATGCATGTCGTCGCCGAGCAGATTGAGCCCGGCGACGTCGTCGTCGCCGCCATCACCGCCGAATGCACCGACGGCTATTTCGGCGATCTCCTGGCGACCAGCTTCATGGCGCGCGGCGCGCGGGCGCTCGTCATCGACGCGGGCGTGCGCGACGTGAAGACGCTGACCGAAATGGGCTTCCCGGTGTGGAGCAAGTGCGTCAGCGCCAAGGGCACGGTCAAGGCGACGCTCGGCTCGGTCAATATCCCGGTCGTCTGCGCCGGCGCTCTCGTCAATCCGGGCGACGCGATCGTCGCCGACGACGACGGCGTCGTCGTGGTGCCGGCGGCCTGGGCCGAAAAGACCCTCGCCGCGGCCCGGGCGCGCGAAGCGAACGAGGGCGACAAGCGGGCGAAGCTCGCTTCGGGCGTGCTCGGCCTCGACATGTACAAGATGCGCGAGCCGCTCGAGAAAGCCGGGCTCAAATACATCGATTGAGGATCCCATGACCACCGAGAGCAGGCCCGTCAGCGGGCCGTTCGAGAAGACCAAGGGCTGGCTCGACTGGTACGATGGCCCCAGCAGGCCGCGCTTCCGGGTCCCGCCGGGCAGCACCGATGCGCATTGCCACGTGTTCGGCCCCGGCGCCGAATTCCCTTACGCGCCCGAGCGCAAGTACACGCCCTGCGACGCGAGCAAGGCGCAACTCTTCGCGCTCCGCGATCACCTGGGCTTTTCCCGCAACGTCGTCGTTCAGGCGACCTGCCACGGCGCCGACAACAGCGCGATGGTCGACGCCTGTCTCGCGGGCGGCGGCAAAGCGCGCGGCGTCGCGACCGTTCGGCGCGACGTGAGCGAGGACGAACTGACGCGGCTCCATAGCGCCGGCGTGCGCGGTGTGCGCTTCAACTTCGTCAAGCGCCTCGTCGACTTCACGCCGAAGGACGAACTGATGGAGATCGCCGGCCGCGTCGAGAAGCTCGGCTGGCATGTCGTAATCTACTTCGAGGCGGCGGACCTGCCCGAACTCTGGGACTTCTTCACTGCCCTGCCGACGACGATCGTCGTCGACCATATGGGCCGACCGGACGTCAGGAAGCCTGTGGACGGCCCCGAGTTCGCGCTCTTTCTCAAATTCATGCACGAGAATCCCAACGTCTGGGCTAAGGTGTCAGGCTCGGAGCGGCTGTCGGTCTCCGGGCCGCCGGCGCTGGACGGCGAGCGCGAGCCCTATCGCGATTTCGTCCCGCTCGCCCGGCGCGTCGTCGAAGAGTTCCCGGACCGCGTGATCTGGGGAACGGACTGGCCGCATCCCAACCTCAAGGACCACATGCCCGACGACGGCCTCCTCGTCGACATCATCCCGCATATCGCGACGACGCCCGAATCGCAGCGCAAGCTCCTGGTCGACAATCCGATGCGGCTCTATTGGCCCGATGAGCGGAGAGGCTGAATAATGGCGCTCGACAAGCCCTATCTCGACGTCCCCGGCACGACGATCTTCGACGCCGACCAATCGCGACAAGGCTACTGGCTCAACCAGTTCTGCATGTCGCTGATGAAGGCCGAGAACCGCGCCCGGTTCAAGGCGAACGAGCGGGCCTATCTCGACGAATGGGCGATGACCGAGGAACAGAAGCAGGCGGTGATGGCGCGCGATCTCAACCGCTGCATCGCGCTCGGCGGCAACATCTACTTTCTCTCCAAGATCGGCGCGGCTGACGGCCGGAGTTTTCAGCAGATGGCGGGTAGCATGACCGGCATGACCGAAGAGGAGTATCGCGACATGATGGTCAAGGGCGGCCGTTCGATCGAAGGCAATCGCTACGTCGGCGAGGACGGCGACGCCCAGGCCCACCGCCAGCCGCAGGGCGCGGCCGGCCGGAAGAAGGAGGTCTAACCGATGGCGCGCATCACGGCGTCAGTCTACACCTCGCATGTGCCGGCGATCGGCGCGGCGCTCGATCTCGGCAAGTCGAACGAGCCCTATTGGAAGAAAGTCTTCGACGGCTACGAATTCTCGAAGACTTGGTTGAAGGAGAACAAGCCGGACGTCATCTTTCTCGTCTTCAACGATCACGCGACCGCCTTCAGCCTCGACATGATCCCGACCTTCGCCATCGGCACGGCGGCGGAATTTCAGCCGGCCGACGAGGGCTGGGGGCCGCGCCCGGTGCCGAAGGTGATCGGACATCCGGCGCTCGCCGCCCACATCGCCCAGTCGGTCATCCAGCAGGATTTCGACCTCACCATCGTCAACAAGATGGACGTCGATCACGGGCTCACCGTGCCATTGAGCCTCATGAGCGGACAGCCGCAGGCCTGGCCGTGTCCGGTCATCCCCTTCGCCGTCAACGTCGTGCAATATCCTGTGCCGTCGGGGGCGCGCTGCTTTGCCCTCGGCCAGGCGATCCGCCGCGCGGTCGAGAGCTACGACGAACCGCTGAACGTGCAGATCTGGGGCACCGGCGGCATGAGCCATCAGCTGCAGGGCCCGCGCGCCGGCCTCATCAACTCCGCGTGGGATAACGCCTTTCTCGACCGGCTGATCGCCGATCCGAAGGGGCTCGCCCAGGTGCCGCACATCGAATATGTGCGCGAGGCGGGCAGCGAGGGAATCGAGCTGGTGATGTGGCTGATCGCCCGCGGCGCGATGGCCGACGTCGCCGGCGGCCCGCCGCCCACAGTCGTTCACCGCTTCTTTCAAGTGCCGGCGTCGAACACCGCGGTCGGCCACCTCATTCTGGAGAATGCGCAGTAAGTGTCTGGTCCGAAAGTTGTTGAGTCTCGTGAACCGGTTGTGATTCAAGGAAGGCGGACCGATTCGGTGCGAGGCGGGGAGGCCGCAGGCGCGAAACAGACATGCGGGAGGCGCTCAACGCCATCATGTACGTTTTGAGCACGGGATGCCAATGGCGTTACCTTCCCAAGGATTTGCCGCCGCGCAGCACC
>Ga0074044_10001314_pt1 | contig 22669 bp, 24 predicted proteins | sample BogForMeECP23OM1_FD_94443 | JGI IMG/M metagenome (GOLD analysis project Ga0074044, IMG submission 94443) | Bog forest soil microbial communities from Calvert Island, British Columbia, Canada - Bog Forest MetaG ECP23OM1 | ecosystem: Environmental > Terrestrial > Soil > Wetlands ... | reverse complement strand
ATGCATCGCCAAACTGCCTGAGGTCTACCGCGCGGTACTGCTGCTCCGTGACATCGAAGACCTCGACACCATCGAAACCGCGCGGCGGTTTGGTATCAGTCCGAACAGCGTCAAAGTCCGGCTGCATCGCGCGCACCAGGCGCTGCGCACGCTAGTCGAACGTGAAGCCGGCGCGGTGCGGTCATCCTCGCGAGCGGAAAACGTCTCCGCGAAGGCAGCCTGATAGAAGCGCGTCAGAGGGTGCGGCTGTCGTTTCTGGAGAGCATTGAAAAACCAAGGAGCGCTTCGCGAACACAGAACCGGTACCGGCTTCGCTTGCGCGAAGCTGTCCGAGATCCTTCGACTTCGTTCGCGCTGCTCACTTCGCTCAGGATGACAGGGAGCGCTTCGTGAACGGGGTACCGGGTTCGCTTGCGCGAAGAGGATCCTTCGTCGCGTTGGTCCTCAGGACTCCTCGCTAGCTCGTCGCTTCGTTCGCGGCCCCTCTCGCTCCGCTCAGGGCGCCGAAGCGGCGGCTCAGGATGACACCGGGTGGCATCAGGCGCCGGTCGGCAGTTTTGCAAAAGTCTCCTTTCTGCGAGCGCCGCGCGCGGCTTGTCGAACTCCATAGAGCGTAGTAAGCCTCGCCGGAGAAGACCGCTGTCGCGGGCCCGTCGCTATTCGAGATACGGGTAGACGGCCTCGGTCGGAGGAATCGGGCATGGCATCGAAGCTCGGAAAGAAAAAGAAGACGAAAGCGCCCAAGCGAGCGAAAGTCGTAAAACGCGCGCAGCCTTCAAAACGGCCGAAAGCTCGCAGGGTCGCGAAGCCCGCGGTACCAGCGCCGCTTCGCGATATCGAAAAGGATCGCAGGGAGATTCTCGCCGTTTCCAAAAAATGGTGGGACGCGAATCGAAATTTCAGCATCACGATGATGTGCGAGGCATTTGTCGGCGGCGACAAGTTCCATGGCTTCAACCTCAACGGTCACACCTATTATGCGATCGAGGAATGGGTGCAGCTTTGGAAATACCTCGGGCACGTGATGACGCCGCTCGCGGAGAGCGACGTGGGTGAGCCGGCGATGGCCAAGCCGCGCGACGTCAGGCTGGTCGTTCGCGGCGACATGGCATTCCTGACCGCGGAATCGATCTTCACGGTCAAAGTGCTGCCGAGCTCGGATTCCGATTCGGCGTTGCTCAGCGGGGCGGGCAGCGTGATGCGAATTCCGTTTCGCGCCACCGAGGTTTTTGTCCGCGAGGATCATGAGGGCAACCCGGTGTGGAAGATGTGGCACTTCCATTGCTCACCGCACGCTCCTGAAGGCGAGCGCCGGATGGGGTTCTAACTCCGTCGCGACATGAAAAAAGTTCGCCGCTTCGGCATCGGGATCGAAAGCGCGCCCGCGAAGGAATACGTCGCGCACGTGCGGCTGGCCGAGCAACTCGGCTTCGGCGTCTGTTGGGTGCCGGAGGACTTGTATCGCGGTGCATTCACACTCGCTGCGGGAATCGCGTCCGCTACGAGCAAGATTCGCATTGGGCTGGGAATCCTCAATCCGTACGTGCGCCATCCGGCGACGATCGCGATGGAACTGGGCGCACTCGAAGAGCTTTCGGGCGGCCGGACGGTGCTGGGAATCGGAGCGGGGCTGCGGATGTGGATCGAAGGCCAGCTCGGAATTCCATACAACAAGCCGGCCACCGCGATGCGCGAGACGATCGAAATCGTGCGCGCGCTGTTCCGGGGCGGGCGCGTGGACTATGCGGGCAAAGTCTTCCGCATCTCGCGGCTCAGCCTCAATTTCCAGCCGCCCCGCGCGGTCGTGCCGACTCATCTGGGTGTGCTTGGCCCCAAGAACCTTGAAATGGCGGGTGCGATTGCCGACGGATTGATTCTCTCGGTGATGACCACACCCGCATATGCGCGCTATGCGCTCGAACACGCGCGCGCGGGAGCCGCGAAGGCGGGACGAACGCTGGACGACTTCGAGGTGAGCGCCAACCTGTTCATTTCGATTTCGGAGGACGAAAAGGCTGCGCGCGACGCGGTTCGGCCGTTCATCGGACTGCTGCTTTCATTCATGGGCAGCCAGGCAGACCACCCTATCTTTGCGCTTGCCGGCTTTGACGCAGGCGAGATTGGCCAGTTCGCGCAGGCGGCTCAACAAGGCAAACCGCTGGTGCCTCTGGTCACGGACAAATTTGTCGATGCGTTCTCGATAGCGGGGAGCCCCGAGCGATGCCGTGAAGGAGTCGCGCGAATAGTCGAGGCGGGAGTCAATTCGCCGACGGCGTTCGAAATTCCGGGCGTGAATCCGGAAAAGACCATCCGCGACGTGCACGACCATCTGCTACCGCACTTTCTGTAGATTCGTTCAGTGAACCGGGCTGCACGATCCGATGGAGACGCCGCTCGCGCTCGCGCTGATCCATTTTGAACTGCCGTCCTGCGAAATGAAGAAGTTGCCGGTCCCCGAAAAGGTGGCGTAGTCGCGCGCGCTCTCCGTGAGGCCAAGGTTGGGAACGGTTCTAAGGTAAGCGCCGCAGTGACTGTCACTGCCGGGTTGAAGCTTCCACGCGAGCGTCGATGTCCCCGCGCTTGGCGAGGTCATGTGGTATTCGCCGCTCACCAGTTGAAAGGTGCAGACTTTCTCGCCGAATGTGCGCGTGTCGTCGGCTTGATGCTGTGACATGCCGCCGGCGGTGAATTTGCCGTTTCCGTCCGACTCGAATTCCATCGTGCCGTTACCGGTAGCGGTCGGCGCGTCTTCCGGGGAAGCCGGCCACATGTAGTCGGTAAATCCGCAGCGGAAATGTCCCTGCAGGCTTGTCGCCGCGACGTTGGCTGGCATTCCGACCAGAGTCGCAAAACGTAGCCCCGCAATCAGGAAGCTGGGATTTTTCATCGGCCGACCCCGTTTGGCCATCATAGCGCCGGGCGGAGTTCTGGCTAGAAATCGCAGGATTTGCGCATCTCCACCTATGCGCGCTTTCGTGGCAAACTGAGCCGGTTGAGGGGCAGACTTCAATAGGAGCAAAACGCAGCAATGGCTGACCTTGAAACTTTTCGCAAAGAAACTCGCGTCTGGCTCGAGGCGAATTGTCCGCCCGAAATGCGCCAAGCGGCCGAGACCGAAGACGACACCTGCTGGGGCGGACGAAAGTGGACCTTTCAATCCGAGGGGCAGCGGCTCTGGCTGGAGCGGATGGCCTCGAAAGGATGGACAGTGCCCGAATGGCCCAAGGAGTTTGGCGGCGGCGGGCTCTCGCGCGACGAGGCCAAAATTCTGCGCAATGAAATGCGGGCGCTCGGCTGCCGGTCGCCGCTGGACAGCTTTGGAATCTGGATGCTTGGTCCCGCGCTACTGAAATATGGCAACGAAGCGCAGAAGCGGACTCATCTTCCGAAAATCGCGCGCGGCGAAATTCGATGGTGCCAGGGATACTCCGAGCCCGGTTCGGGCTCCGACCTCGCATCGCTGCAGACGCGGGCGGAAGACAAGGGCGACAACTTCGTCGTTAACGGCTCCAAGATCTGGACTTCCTATGCGGACAAGGCCGACTGGATTTTCTGCCTCGTGCGCACGGATACCAACGCACCCAAGCATGAAGGGATCAGCTTCGTACTGTTCGACATGGAAAGCCCGGGAGTGTCGACCGCGCCGATCACGTTGATCTCCGGCAAATCGCCGTTCTGCCAGACTTTCTTCGATGATGTTGTGGTTCCCAAGCAAAACCTGGTTGGCGAGCTCAACAAGGGGTGGGGAATCGCGAAGTACCTGCTCACCCACGAGCGCGAGATGATCGGCGGAATGGGAATGAACGGCGCGCGCCATCGCTCGCTCGGCGAGGTCGCCGCCGACACGGTGGGCATGGACGACGGCACGCTCGGCGATCCGCTGCTCCGCAGCCAGATCGCATCATTCGAGGTCGATTCGTGGGCATTCTCGCTCACGCTCGATCGCGCGGGCGACATGGCCAAGGTCGGGCAGGCACATCCCGCGGTATCTTCCGTGCTGAAATACTACGGCGCGGAACTGAACAAGCGCCGAATGGAACTGATGGTCGCGGCGGGCGGCTCCGAGGCGCTGGAGTGGGAAGGGCCGCGCACGCGTGACGGCTTTACAGTCCGCTCGTGGCTGCGATCCAAGGCCAACTCGATTGAAGGCGGGACCAGCGAAGTCCAGCTCAACATCATCGCCAAGCGCATCCTGAACTTGCCGGGCGCTTAGGCCATCGAATCGATAATCGACGGAAACCGGACTTGATCAAATGGCGTTAGTACTGAATTCCGAACAAGTGATGCTTCGCGACAATGCGCGGGGCTTTCTAGGCAAGAATGCGCCGATCGCTCATCTGCGCCAACTTCGCGACGGCCGCGACCCGACAGGATTCTCCCGAAAGCTCTGGAAAGAGTTCGCCGAGATGGGTTGGGCCGGAATACTCGTGCCTACGGAGTACGAAGGTCTGGGCCTCGGGCACGTCGAGGCCGGCGTCGTGATGGAGGAACTGGGCCGCACGCTGACACCCTCGCCGTTCCTGGCAACGTCGCTGTTGGCGGCCACTGCAATCGCGCGCGCGGGTAGCGAGGCGCAAAAGCGGGCGTACCTTCCCCGTATCGCGGCCGGAGATTTGATTGCGACGCTAGCGGTCGATGAAGCCGCGAAGCATCATCCGGAAAAGTCGGCATTGAGCGCGACGCGCAGCGGAACCGGTTTCGTTCTGAAAGGCGCCAAGACCTTCGTGCTCGACGGGCATGTCGCGGACCTTGTCATCGTCGCCGCGCGAACCGCGGGCATACCCGGCGAGCAGCGCGGCCTGACACTCTTCCTGGTGGACGGGAAGGCCAAAGGGCTAAAGACGGAACGCACGCCGATGGTCGACAATCATAATTCGGCGCGGCTCGACTTTGAGAACGTCAGCATCTCGGCGGACGCGGTGCTGGGCCAGGTCGATGCGGGATGGAATGCGATCGAAGGCGCACTCAACGTCGGCCGGGCGGCAGTGGCAGCGGAACTTCTCGGCGCCGCTGAAGAGGCCTTCGGTCGCACTGTAACCTATCTAAAGGAGCGCAAGCAGTTCGGCCGCGTGATCGGCGAGTTCCAGGCGCTGCAACATCGCGCGGCGTTTCTCTACTGCGAGCTCGAAGTGAGCCGGTCGGCGATATTGAAAGCACTGCAAACTCTGGATGAGTCCTTTGACACCGCCGGGCCGATCGTCTCGATGGCCAAGGCGAAGGCGGGAACGACGGCCACGCTCGCGGTGCAGGAAGCCGTCCAGATGCACGGCGGAATTGGAATGACGGACGAATTCGACGTCGGCTTCTTCATGAAGCGGGTTCGAGTAGGGCAGGAGCTGTTTGGCGATTCGAACTTTCACGCGGACAAGCTCGCGCGTCTCAACCACTACTAATCACGTATCTCACTCCGCGAGTTTTTCGGAGAATTTGTAATCGTCATGAAGGGGTGGCCGGCGGCGCCGGCTATTCGATGTGGTAGCGCTTGCGTTTGCGCCACAACGTCGCGATGCCGATACCGAGGGTGTCGGCCGCCTCGTCGAGCGTGGCAGCCTGAGATAACACGCGCCGGATGTGTTCGGCTTCCACTTCCTCCAAGGTGGCATCGATCGGCAGGTTTTGCAGGCGGCTGGGAGGCGGCTGGAAGATGATGTCGGGAAGATCGTCCTTCTCAATAACGCTGCCACGGCTCAAAACCGCCGCGCGCTCGATAGCGTTGCGTAATTCCCGGATGTTGCCCGGCCAGCGGTAATCGCCGAGGGCCGCCGCGGCTTCATCGGAGAGTTGCAGTCCCGCCCTCCGGTTGCGGGCGCTGGCAGCGGTGAGGAACTTCTTTGCCAGCGGCAAGATGTCTTGCGGCCTTTCGCTGAGCGCCGGCACCAGGAGCGTGATGACGTTGAGCCGGTAGAAGAGATCCGCGCGAAATCTGCCGGCCGATACCTCCTGCTGAAGATTGCGGTTCGACGCGGCGATGATGCGCGCGTTTACCTCTATGGTTTGCTGGCCACCCACGCGCTCGAAACGCTGTTCCTGAAGAAATCTCAGAAACTTGGTCTGCAACGCCGGGGTCAGGTCGGCGATCTCATCCAGAAAGACGGTGCCGCCATCCGCGGCTTCCAGCCTGCCGGGCTTGTCCTTGATCGCACCGGTGAAAGCGCCGCGCATGTGCCCGAACAATTCGCTTTCGAGCAGATGCTCCGAGAGCGTGGTGCAGTTCACGACCACGAACGGATGCTCGCGGCGGAGGCTCCATTCGTGGATCTGCCTGGAAAGAACGTTCTTGCCGGTTCCGCTCTCTCCCGTCAGCAGGATGGTCGCATCGCTTCTCGCAGCCTGGCGTGCGGTTTCGAGCAGCGCGGCCATCGGATGGCTGCGTGTGTCGAGGTAGGGGACACCGTCGATCGCGCTACGCAGCGCGCGTACTTCGGATCGGAGATTCTTTACCTCCAGCGCGCGATCGACCAGATGCTGGATTTCGTCGAGCGAAAACGGCTTGGTCAGGTAGTGATAAGCGCCCGCCTGCATGCATGCGACCGCATTCGCAATCGTGCCGTAGGCGGTCATCAGGATGACCAATGTCTCCGGAAAGCGGCATTTTATCTGCCGAAGAAGCTCGAGGCCGTTGGTCTCCGCCATTTGAAAATCGGTGAGGACAAGGTCGAACTCGTCATCGCGCGCGAGAATCGCCATCGCCGCCGGTCCGCTTTCGGCGATTGCCACTTTGTGCCCGCGGGACTCGAAGAACCTGCCGAGGTTTGCGCGGATGTTCTTCTCGTCATCGACGATCAGCAATCTGGCCATCAAGCGTGCTCTGCAATCGGCAGCTGCACGGTGAATTTGCTGCCGCCCTTTGAACTCTCGACGAAGATTCGTCCGCCGTGCGCTTCGACGATTTCCTTCACAATCGCGAGGCCGAGTCCCGCCAATCCGGTTTCGGCTTCGTCATGGTTTGGACGCGCGGCGCGCTCGAAAATCCGATCGCAGACCTCGGGAGCGATGCCCGGCCCGGTATCTGCCACCGTAAGCCGCAGGTCGCTTCCAGAACGCTCCGCGAAAACATCTATTGATCCGCCATCGGGCGTGTATCTGAGCGCGTTGCCCACCAGGTTCGATACCACCCATGAAAGCTTGATTGGGTCGCCATGTCCCTCAAGCGATCGTTGTGGCACGTGAGTGTCGAGCGTGACGTGTTTTGCTTTTGCCTGTGTCCGGAAATTTCCAACTACCCGTTCCACCAATCGCGCGAGGTCGAGATCCGAATTGCCGACCGCGATCGAACCGGTGTCGCTGCGGGCCAGATCCAGAATGTCATCCGCCAGTCCGCCTATGCGGTCCGCTTCTTCGGTTACGACGCCGACCAGTTCCTGCTGCCGGGAATCCATGCTGCCCAGCTCGCGCCGCAGCATCTCGGCGGCGAGGTTCAGTGCGGTGAGAGGAGTTCGCAACTGATGCGAGAGGGTAGCCACCAGATTCGTCCGCGCACGGTCCTGATCGCGCAGGTAAGTGATGTCCTGCAGAATCAGTAATGTACCGAAGGACTTACCGTCATCCCGAAGCGGCACCGGTTTGAGCAGATAGTTGTGCTCGCGGCCGCGCACGTGGAGGTTCAACTCGACGCGATCGCCTTTTTGATATGAATCGCCGAGGCGGCGCAACGCGGCCCGGGTCTTGAGATAGTGAGGATGATTGCTGTTCAGATCATCGAAACGGCAACCAAGCGCGTCTTCGCGCTCGACGCCGATGACTATCGCTCCGAGTTCGTTGATATGCGTGACGACGCCGACCGGATCGATGAGGATGATTCCATCTTCCACGCTCTCGATAATCGCCTCGGTCTTACCCTTTTCGTACATCAGGCGCTCGACATTGATCTTGTCGAACCCTTCCAGCCGATCCGCGAGCTTGTTGAATTCGTTGGCGACCGATTGCAACTCGGCCAGAGGCTGCTCGCCAAGCTTTATGTTGGAACCGCGCGAGCCGCTACTCTTGAGCCGCTCGGCCATCTCCATGAACGGCCTCGAAATCCTCCAGCCAAGGGTCCACGACAGGGCGACGCCGAGAACCAATAGCAGTACAAGCCCCGCCCCGAACATCCAGGCCAGCCGCCGGCCCGCATCGGTCGCACTGCGATCGGCGGTGAACATCGCATCGCGATTCAGCTGGATTAGCTTGTCCAGCCGATCGTGAAGCAAGGCGAATTGATCGTTTTGGGCCGCGGTCGAGCCGGTGGAATCCACATCGGCGAATAGTTTGTTCGCGCGTTCCTCGATGTCCGACGCCAGTTCCGGCTCTCCTTTTTCGGTGAGCCGGCCTTTCTCGATTGCCATCCAGCGCTCGAAACTTTCGCGGGCAGCTTGCACCGCGGAATGCGGGGCCGCCTGCTGTCCCGCCGCTTGAACGTCATACAAGGCCCGATGCATCTGATGGGCGGCCTCGATAGTGGCGTAGTTCCGATACAGGGTTTCCCTGACCGCACCGCTCAGGTTGTAGACTGCGGGCAGCGCAAGCGCACCGAGCGCGACTGCAACGATTAATACGATCAGTGCGCCGTTGCGGACCCGGGTGCGCAGCGACGGCACTTTCATCGAACGTCGTTTCCTTACTTCGACCGTGCGGAGAAGCGCGGGTGCAAAAGCAGTGGCGCTCCATGTTTTCGGGGCGCGACAGACGAATTACGGCCGACACTCGCGTGCTTGAGGATTGCGGCGGGTGCGGCGCGCCGGCTGTCGTACAGGATGCGGATCCGCGAGCGAATCTTGTCGCGTCGTCGCGCGCGCAAATAGATAGGAATCGAAATGAACAGCGTGATCTCAAGCACCAATGCCACCGCGGTCAGGAAAAGATCGTGAGGTGAAGCCGCACGCGTCGGCATGCCTCCCAGCGGTCCCGCCAGGGTGCCGACCCCAAGTGCAGACGGACTAAAGGCGACCGCAAGTCCGGGTATCCACTGCGAGACGCGCAGCTGTTTCTGGAGCGAGGTCAGTATCGTCGCGCCGAGCGTATATCCAAGCATGATCGTTCCGGTCCTCCGGCCCGCGGCATGGGAGCCATCTGAGTTGCTAATAACAGCAAGGGATGTGCCGCGAGGTCAGTTCCAGCAGAACCGGAGATAATTGGCCGAAAAGCTCGAGCGGAGCATTCATGTTGAAAGGTGGCGGTTGCAAATTGAAAGGTCGGGCCACTGATTCGAAGCTTCATTATCTGAGTTCGAATCCACCCCAAGCTGGGGCACGAAGACAGATCCGGATCGGCATGGCCCGGGTATGGCCGTCCGTGCCGGTCTTCTAGGTGCTAACCGCTGCACCAGGGCAGCTACCGGCAGGGAAGCAGGGCTCCGATGATCACAATGAGCGCGAATTAGCCGCGCCGGAAGGTGGATGGAGGCGGCTTCCAGCTCCGCGACCAGAACGTGAACCAGCGGCGGTAAAAGTGATGCGCGGTATTGATGCTCAATTGGTCAAACCGCCCGCGGGGTTCCCCAGAAGACTCGGCTGTAAATCCGCTGCTTCACGAGCCCGCCTGGAAATGCACCCCTGAGCGCACTCGCAAGGGCCTGGTCACACTCAGCCTGCGCGCTCTTGCTCATTCGGTCACGTGAAAATCCATTGCGAGCGTGAAGAGATTCGACCAGGTCGAGAATCGGCTGCTCGATATCTACGACGTCAGTGTGACGGGTGCCGACCAGCTCGAACAAACCGCGTGTGCGCAATTCCTCGACTATCGTGGTCATATAGTACGGTTCGAAGTCGTGGTTCATCGAGTAGGCTGCCGCGGCGCGGAACGCCTCGCGCATCCAGTCATCGCGAATCGCGACGTGCTCAACGATCGCGAGGAAGCCTCGCGGCGCGAGACTCTCGGCGAAACGTGGCAGCGCGATCTCCCATTCCATCCAATGAAGCGCCTCGCCGACCGCGATCAGCGCATACGGTGGATTGAGCGCGACTTCCTCGATTGCTCCGCAAATCCAGTTGAGCTTCGGCGAGTCGCCGCCTGGCAGCTCCTTGCCCGCGCGAATCATGTTTTCCGAGATGTCGACCGCATCGACCTGATCCGCGAACGCCGTCAGCTCACGCGCGAGAAATCCAGTGCCGCAGCCCGCGTCGAGGACCGCGAGCGGTGCCACGGCCGGATCGATCATTTCCTTCAAAATCTCGAATACCGCGGCAGGGTAGGCGGGCCGGAAGCGGTAGGCATCCACGACGCTTTGGTCTTTGAAGATGTCGGCGTATTCGCGGCTGAACTGCCTGGGCCTTGGGCTGCGCATGAGAAGACCTTCTCGATCAACCCACAGATTGTCAATGAACCGGATCTACGGCGGCAGATGCGTCGGGATAATCAGCTTTCTTCTATTCCTGGTAATCGGCGTGTTCGTCTCGAGTCAGATGGTGGGCAGGACGCCTCAGTATTCAGAAATATCAAAATGAAATTGTGCGATACCCGATAGTGTGTAGCCAATTAAGAGTGATGTTCGAATGCTCTTCGTATATGTGGTCCTGAGATCACGTCCTGGCGTTAGCGCGGTGCGTCGAGGGCCAGGTTTAGCGTCAGAACGTTTACTCCAGGTTCTCCGAAGAGCCCGAGCCAGCGGCTGTGCGTATTGTCCTGGATGAGTTGTCGTACGGTGTCAGGACTCACTCCGCGGGCCTTCGCGATACGTTCCGCCTGGATGTCAGCGGCGGCAGGACTGATATCAGGATCGAGGCCACTGCCTGAGGCAGTGACCAGATCGATCGGGACTTGGGAAGCCGGTACGCCTTCGCTCGTCATCACATCCTTGACCCGCTTACTGACCGCGTCGATCAGGGCCTTGCTGGTAGGCCCAAGATTCGAACCGCCTGAGCTGGTTGGGTCATAGCCGTTCCCTGCCGCGGATGGCCGGCTGTGGAAGTATTTGGGGGAAGTAAAGCTTTGGCCCATCAGTTCGGACCCGACGATTGCGCCGTTGCGCGCGATTAGGCTCCCTCCAGCCTGGCGCGGAAATATCACCTGACCAATAGCGGTCATCGCGACCGGATAGACGAGGCCCAGAAGCACGGTCAGAAGGACGGTCATTCGAATGGAAATCCACAGTTCACGCATCGCGATGGTCTCCTACGCAAGATGCAGCGACACGACGATTACGTCGATCAGCTTGATTCCGATGAAGGGAATGATGACGCCGCCGACGCCATAGATGAGCAGGTTGCGGGTCAGAATTGCGGCCGCGCCCAGTGGCCGGTATTGCACACCACGCAGAGCCAGTGGGATTAGCGCAACGATGATCAATGCGTTGAAAATAACCGCGGACAGAATCGCGCTCTGCGGATTGGCGAGGTGCATGATATTAAGCGCTTGCAGTTCCGGGTACGCAAGCATGAACATCGCCGGTATAATCGCGAAGTACTTGGCTACGTCGTTGGCTATCGAAAACGTAGTCAGCGCTCCGCGAGTAATCAGTAACTGTTTCCCGATTTCGACCACTTCCATGATCTTGGTCGGGTTCGAATCGAGATCTACCATGTTGCCGGCTTCGCGAGCCGCTTGAGTGCCGGCGTTCATTGCGATTCCAACGTCGGCTTGCGCCAGTGCCGGAGCATCATTGGTGCCGTCACCGATCATCGCGACCAGCTTGCCCTCGGCTTGCTCCTCGCGGATGAGCCGAAGCTTGGTCTCGGGAGTGGCTTCGGCCTGGAATTCATCGACGCCGGACTCATGAGCAATCGCGGCCGCCGTAAGGGGATTGTCTCCAGTGATCATGACGGTCTTGAGGCCCATGGCCCGAAGCCGTGCGAAGCGCTCGCGGATACCTTCTTTGACAACGTCTTTGAGATGGATGACGCCGAGCACACTTGCATTTTCAGCGACTACCAGCGGGGTGCCGCCGCTCCGCGCGATTCGCTCGACGATTCCAGCCAGCTCCGCAGGCGGCGTGCCGCCATTGTCCTCAACGAACTTGACGACCTGGTCCGTCGCGCCCTTGCGGATTCGCCGGCCGTTCAGCTCGACACCGCTCATGCGCGTGATTGCCGAGAACGGGATGAACTGTGCTTCCTTGTCGGCGAATTCGCGTCCGCGCAGGTTGAACTCACGTTTGGCCAGCGCAGTGATAGAGCGGCCTTCCGGCGTTTCGTCGGCGAGCGAAGCGAGCTGAGCTGCGTCGGCGAGTCGCTCGACCGTCACTTCGAGCATCGGGATGAACTCGGTCGCCATCCGATTGCCGAGGGTGATAGTGCCGGTCTTGTCCAGGAGCAAAGTGTCCACGTCGCCCGCCGCCTCGACCGCGCGCCCCGACATCGCCAGCACATTGTGTTGTACGAGCCGATCCATGCCGGCGATGCCGATCGCTGACAGCAGCCCGCCAATGGTCGTCGGGATCAAGCAGACCAGCAAAGCCACCAGGACTGGTAACGACAGCGTGGTGCCACCATACAGCGCAAAGGGATGGAGGCTCACACAAACCAGCATGAAAACCAGAGTCAGACCCGCGAGAAGAATGCTGAGCGCAATCTCATTGGGCGTTTTCTGACGCTCGGCGCCTTCGACCAGGGCAATCATCCGGTCGAGAAAAGTCTCGCCCGGATTGGCGGTAATTCGGACCTTGATCCAGTCTGAAATCACCGTGGTTCCACCGGTTACGCCGCTGCGATCACCACCGCTTTCCCGAATAACCGGAGCGGACTCGCCAGTGATTGCGGCTTCGTTGACCGCGGCGACTCCTTCGATGACTTCGCCGTCGCCTGGAATTATCTCGCCGGCTTCGATCCGAACGATGTTGCCTCGCCGCAGCGCCGTCGCCGGAACGATTTGAATCTCGCCGCTGGCCGCGACGAGCTTGGCCTTGGTTTCGGTGCGGGTTTTGCGCAGGTTGTCGGCCTGTGCCTTGCCGCGCCCTTCGGCCATCGCCTCGGCGAAATTGGCGAACAGCACTGTGAACCACAGCCAGATTGCGATCTGGAATTCGAAACCCGCCAGGCTGCTTCGGGCGCCGAAGAAGTCGCGGACGAGAATAATCGACACCGCCACTGCGGTGACCTCGACCACGAACATGACGGGGTTTCGGACCTGGACACGCGGGTTGAGCTTTCGGAACGAATCGCCCAGTGCGGCCCGGACTATGTCACGATCCCAAAGAGAAGGTGCTTTTCGATCACTCATGGATATACACTTCCGCCGTTCTAGTAGAGGTGTCCCGCCATCATCGTCAGGTGTTCGACGATCGGGCCGAGAGCCCAGCTGGCAAAAAACGTCAGAGCGCCAACGATCACCACGACGGCGACGAGCAGGACCACAAACACAACACCATTAGTAGGAAACGTTCCAGCGCTCGCGGGCACCGCTTTCTTGTGTACTAATGAACCAGCGATAGCCAGAACTGGGATCATCATCATGAACCGCCCGAAGAGCATCACGATTCCGAGTGTCCAGTTGTAGAAAGGGGTATTCGCGCTCAAGCCCGCGAAAGCCGAGCCGTTATTCGCAGCACTAGAGCTGTAGGCGTACAAAATCTCGGAAAAACCATGCGGTCCCGGGTTCGCGATTCCGGCAAGTCCCGATTTGGCGTTGACCGCAACCGCGGTGGGCAAAAGTATTACCGCGGGAAAGATCAGGATGTAGAGCATCGCCAATTTCATCTCTCGCGATTGAATCTTCTTGCCCAGGTACTCCGGCGTCCGGCCCACCATCAGACCGGCAATGAAAACGGTCAGCACCGCCATCACGATCATGCCGGCCAGACCGGTTCCCACTCCCCCGTAGACGACTTCTCCCAAGTGCAAATTAAACAACGGCACCAGTCCACCCAGCGGGGTGAAGCTGTCGTGCATGGAATTGACGGAACCGTTCGACGCGTCGGTCGTGGCGGTGGCCCACATCGCGGAATTGACGATGCCAAACCGGACCTCTTTGCCTTCCATGTTGCCGCCGCTCTGGGTTGCGGTTGCGGACTGATCGATACCCATGGCGGCAAACTGCGGGTTGCCCCGCTGTTCGCTCCAGTTCGCGACCAGCACGCCCATAAGGAAAAGCAATCCCATCGCGGCAAACAGGGCCCACCCTTGCCGCCGGTCTCCCGCCATTTGGCCAAAGGTATGAGTCAAGGCGGCGCCCAGCGCGAAAATGGCAATCATTTCGAGCAGATTGGTCAGTCCGGTAGGATTTTCGTAGGGATGAGCAGAATTGGCGTTGAAAAAACCTCCGCCGTTGGTACCGAGCTGCTTGATCGCAATCTGCGACGCCACGGGGCCCTGGGCAATGCTCTGGGTGGCGTTCTCAAGCGTTTTTGCCTGCGTATAAGGGCTGAAGTTCTGGGGCACGCCTTGCCAGATAAGAATCACCGTGAAGACCACGCAGATTGGCACTAGCACCCACAAGGTTGCCCTGGTCAGGTCGAACCAAAAATTTCCGAGAGTTTTCATTCCCCGGCGCACGAAACCACGAATCACCGCGATCGCGAGCGCAAGGCCGGCTGCTGCCGAGACAAAGTTGTGAAAGGCGAGCCCGGCCATTTGGGTGAGGTAACTCATCGTCGACTCACCGCTGTACGCCTGCCAGTTAGTATTGGTAGTAAAGCTGGCCGCGGTATTGAATGCTAAGTCAGTTGAAACTGCGCCGAATCCCTGGGGGTTGAGCGGCAGCAGGCCCTGAAGACGCTGGAGCGCGTACAGCACCACCATTCCGACCAGGCTGAAGAGCAACAACGATACGGCGTACTCGACCCAGGTCTGTTCCGTCGCCGGCTGAACGCCGCACAGCCGATAGATCAGGCGCTCCGCGGGCACAAGCACCGGGTCCAGGAAAGTGCGCTCTCCCGCGAATACTTTCGCCATATAGAGACCGAGCGGGACGCTAATCGCTATGATGATCAGGGAGAATAGCGCGATCTGAATAATTGCGTTTGAATTCATGGTCGATTTGTCCCGTTACAGCTTCTCAGGCCGCAACATCGCGTAAACCAGGTAAACTGTCAGAGCGAGTGCGCAAATCAGTCCCAAAACCATCTCTGCGTTCATAGACTTTCGCATCCCCGGACATAGGCGAGCGCGATCAGAAAAAAAACCACTGTCGCAATCAATACAACTATGTCCATCATGTGTGACGCCTTTCTTTCGTGGAATTTGTGAAATTGACCATTCGCCAGATTCAGTCTGCTTATTTGGCTCGCGCTTTTCTCGATCAACTCGAAAAGCTTCGGCTCATCCGCATGTCGCTCGCCGTCACCTCTTGCGGATAAATTTCAATGGATGTCCCGGCTAAGGGACATGGGATTGGACGCCTGCGCCCCATGTCCTCTCACATCCAGCGGTTTCGGAAATTCGGGCTCCTTGGAGTCGATCTGCCAAATGCCGATTGAGATGACATCATCGAGTGGGCAGACCGATACGCGCTCGTCCTCTGCCAAGCGTTCCGGCGAGCTGTGAAGGATCGCTCTCGCGGCAGGTATCGCCTCCGCGTCAGCTAGCACCGCCTCGATCTTGACGCGAGCGGCGTCCCCGGGGTATTCGATGCCTCGGTAGCGCATCGACGGGCCTTCCGAATTCCTGACGTCAGAAACAATGATTTCCTGACAGCCGCGTTCCAGAAGTAATTGTCTGACCGCGTCGAGCCGGTGCGGAGTTAGTATTGCCTCAACTTTTTTCATCGAATGACTCAATTTCGAGCTCCCACAAAGAAATGCGAATGCTCAGCCAGTTCCTTGAATCGAAGAGCTGCCCAGCCACGGCGACTACTATGAGTAAGGCAGCTCACATTTCTCCGTAGAGCATGGGCCGTGCCGGATAAATTCGCCTTGGATTGCTGACTTCGTGGGCGGGTTCGAAGCCGCGACCGTTCAAGCTGAAACGGCAGGCCAATGCGTTTTGCATCATCGAATCGGCCTCATTTGGCCTTCCGCCGAAAGCGGTGATCCGTTTTCCGGCTTTGTTTTCGGACGCGGTCGGAGCATGTTTCCCTTTCCTTTTCGAGAAGATTCCTCGCTAAGCACTCGTGTTTCCGCCCGGGAAGCGGAACGGGCGGTCCTTCGGCGCACTACTTGCTGCCTAAAGTCGATGGAGCGGTACGCGATCAGCGCGCTGTTCGCAGAGGCATTCCGATGGAATCCGGTCGAGAAATTCGAGCGCAATGGACAGTGGCGAAAGTCGGCGAAATTCCCCAGATGCGAGTTTATCCGTGGGGGTCGCCCAGCCAGAGAAGTCATCGCTTCCAGGACCTGCCGGAGTCGGTCTTCCCGCAGCCTGGTGCGCATAAGACAAGGCAGCGGTTTGCCGCGCATGAAACTCGCCACAACTTTGTGGTTGAGAGTCTGCCCAAGCCGGGGCCGTTCAAATCGCGGCCGTACCTCTACACCTGCATGCGGTGCAAATGGGTATTCCGCGTCAACGACTCGCCCGGCTCGATCATCACCTTGGATGAAAAGGGCCAGCCTCTGCCGGAGCCGGAACGCCACCGCCGCGCCGCGACTTTTGCCGAAGGCCCGTGCCCGGCGTTTGATCATCTCAACGCCCGCCGCATTACTCAGATCCAGCCGCAGGGCTGGTTGACGAGACTATTCGATCGATTCGCGCGTCAATTGGAAGGCCTGTGGGGACGGTGGCGTGGAACGGAAAGCGGACACATCCCCCGAAACTCCCAAGCGACCACCATGATCATGCCAGAAGATTTGCTCCACTAGATTCGGACGGACCGCTTCGGGCATTATTCACGACCGCTGGTCGCACACCCCGCACACTTCTGTTTTCCGGGCTTTCGGGCACAAGCGCGCCGCGGGTGCCGGAGCCGCATTTCAAATTGGAAGGAGCAACGCTCAAAGTGAAAAGGGTGCGGCGTCTCGTCTAACCTAAGCATTTTTGGCTCATCACGAAGGGCACGGATGATGCACTACCTCGATTCGGAGAGGTGAGCGATCTGGCTCAGCGACCGTGTGGTGAAGCAAGAGTATGAAGAAGATTGAAGCCGTCTTGATGCCGCATAAGCTCGATGACGTCCGTGCCGCAATGATTGAGCTCGATCTGGAGCAGTTCGTCGTCGGTGAACTAACCGCGCATGAACCCGAGGATGCCGTGCAGGGCCGCTGGGGCAATAAGTGGCATACCGATTTCCGCCCGAGGCTTCGCCTCGAAGTGGTCGTCGACGATGAGATCGCGACGACGGCAGCGCAGGCTATCCTTCGCGCGGCGCGAACTCGGTACCCGAATGAGGCGTCTGTCACCATAGCAACCGTTGAAGAAGTGGTCGAAATTGTTGCGGAGCCGCCGATGACCGAGTTGACGCACCGGCACGTCTCCGCTCACGCCTGAAGTCATTCGGCACTGACCTAAGTATTCTAAATCATTGACCTCCGGGGGGAGGGTGGCGCCATAGCAGCGCTTGCGGCGGACCGGCGATGCCGGCTCCGCCGCTCTATCTTTGGGTTGGCAAACACACCTACAAAAAGGCCAGGACTACCAGAACTACGAAACACAAAATCAGTAGCAGCATCCCAGTGCGGACGCCGTGCCCTGCCCATTCTCGGCTGTTGATGCCTAGTCGGCTCGCGGCGACAATATTAGGTATGTTGCCGGGAATGAGTATTCCCCCGCTGATCAGGAGACCAAGCAGCGCGAAGCGTTGCTGATTTGGGTTCAGTGCCGGCCCGATTTCCACCGCGGCGAGGGTAGCATTGTCGACAACCGCCGAGATGGTGTTGAGCCAGAATAGCAGCGCGCCAGGAAGGTGGCGCACGTAGGCGTCAACCACAGGTCTGAGCCCGGCCGAAAGGGCGACCAGCCCGACAATGAAAACATAGACCTTGCCAGCCCGAATCAGGACGGGCGCCCACGAATCGCTTTCCGCGACGATCTGAATGGCCGGCTCACCCTCTCCTTCCGGCAGTAAGAGAGTGGGTATTGCGACCAGCACGATTCCCGGGATCACGAACCAGCCGAGGAGTCGCGCCAGGTACCAGAAGTCAGCGTGCAGCGCGGCCAGAACCAGTGTGCTGGCCGGCATACCCAGTGGCGTCATAGCAGCGCCCAGCCCGATCGCAAAACATCCGAGCACGGTCGCCGCAATCTCCGCGGTCCGATCCAGCCTGAGCAAGGAGATCGCCTCCGCGAAAACCAGAGCCGCCACCACTGCGGTGATGAAGCCTGAAAGCAGGCCAAGGATGATCGTCAAGCCAAAGCACAGCCAGCGTTGGCCAAACATTCGGATTGCCTTTGAGAAGAGCCGATCGAGGTGTGCTTTCAACAAGCGGAACACGATCCCAAAGACGAGGACCGCTGAGGTCAAGGCTATTGGTTCGTTCAATGCGGTTCGTAACAACGTGGAACTAAATTGTCCCGTCACTGCCGCAGTGACTGTTCCCGCGGCCAGAAAGAAGAGCTCGACGTTGCGTTCGATCGGCTTTACAAGGATTGGGCCGAGCAGAACCGCTAAGATCGCCACACAGGCAAGGATCATCGCCATCGCTTTCCCGCAAGTAATGCAGCAACGAGGTGTTCGTGCAAACACGGAAGCGGGCGGAAATGTTCTCCTCAATATGGGGAGGGAAATTACCGAAACGGTACAGGTATCGGGGGGTCAGCTAGCACTACGTCTTTCCGGTCATCTGGGAGAGTTGCCCAAGGGTATCGAATACAACGTCGGGCCGGCTTCGGGCTCACGCCCGGTTCCGATCACGTCATCATGAAGTTCAATTTTGATAGATGCCGCTGAGTCGCCCGCCGCGTAATCGGCGTTTGCACTCCTTCATTCGAAGCCGGCCTCAAGATTCGTTGACTCGCATCGCTCAATTCGCGGCGCGTAGCGGAAGCGGTACGCTCTCAACTCATTGCGTGCCGGCAATTCTTCTTCGCGATTGCAAACCGGATGGTATCGGTGCGACCTTAAATCAGTATTCGAAATGGATTCTGGCCGGTACGATGCGGCGCCGCGGAAAAAACGCATCGCACCAGCTCGCAGAGGACGACCATGGCCGTCAAATCGGTTCCCGAGGGCTGGCACAGTGTAACGCCTCGGCTGTTCGTGCAGGAGGCGCTCAAGCTGGTCGACTTTCTCAAGCACGCGTTCGGCGCCACGGGAACTTTCCGAAGCGATGGCCCATCGGAGATCCGAATCGGCGATTCGATAGTATTGGTCGGTGAGGCGGGCCTGCGCGAGGCTATGCCAACATTCCTCTATCTCTATCTCGACGATACGGATGCGGCGTACCGGCGCGCGCTCGAAGCGGGCGCCATCGCGATCGAGGAGCCAGCCGACATGCACTATGGCGACCGCCGCGCTACGGTCAGAGATCCATTTGGCAACAGTTGGCAAATCGCCACTCACAAGGAAGACCTTTCGCTCGACGAGATCCGCAAACGTGCCGCCGCTGCATCGCAGCACTGAATCCCGCTCCGCCGCCAACGGCCAGTTCTGCGGTTCATCCCGAACGTCACACGAAGCGTCGCAGCTCTCTCGTTGCGTTCACCTCCTTTTCCGGAGATGCTTTTATCCGTGACTTAGCCAGCGTTCGCGACTGCTCACGAGGCTGACTGATGAATTCCCAAACTGAAACCGAATCGCCGACAACGGCACGGGCCGCGCCATCAGCGCATCGAGACCCGCAGCCCGATGCCTTCGCCACTCAGGAGAATCAGGACCTCGGAGCGGCGATCTTCCGCATCCAGTCTTGCCACGTAGTCGGGCAATCCGCCCATTCCAAGTCCAACATCGGTACAGGCGTCGCAACCGCATCGCGCGACGACCGCATCATTGACGGCGGCGGCGAACCAGTCGAGATGGAGCGCGGCGGTGGCAAATCGGGCTCGGAAAGGTCCAGCTTGAGAAGACCTTTGCCGAGCCTGGGATCGCCCCCGGCGGGGTTCCATCGACCGTCGTGGTCGCTACTACCCATCGCTCGAACCCAGCGGCGCTCATCTTGCGCAGGTTGGGATGTTCGCGCCTAAGTGCCGCGATCGCAGAGCTGAATGAGCGTCATCGACCGTCGAGAGATTGATCTGGGCGCACTCTGACGTTACGAGTGTGATCAGTGGACGATTCCGAATTGAAACGGCGCGCGCTGGAGCTCTGGGACGGCGGCTGTCAGCGCCACCTGCTGAATGATCTGGATGGCGCTATCGAGCTTTATACGCGATCGATCGAGACCTATCCGACCGCGGAAGCCTACACGTTTCGCGGATGGGCCTATCAGGGGATGGAACGGATCGACGATGCGATCGCGGAGTGCAAGAAAGCGATCGAGGTCGACGCGTCCTACGGCAATCCGTACAACGATATCGGCGCATATCTGATCGCCAAGGGCGATCTCGACGGTGCTATCCCGTGGCTCGAAAAGGCCAAGCAGGCGCCGCGCTACGAGCCGCGTCATTTTCCGTATATGAACCTCGGACGGGTATACGCAGCCAAAGGGATGCTTTCGGGCGCGATCGCGGAGTTCAGCCGCGCGCTGGAGATCGAGCCACACGATCAGACCAGCCGGGAGATGCTTTCGCGATTGCGCGGGATGCTCAATTGATGCGCCGCGGGTACGGAGGACAAACTTATGGTCAAGGCGGGTGACGCAGCCCCCCAATTTTCGCTCCCGGCACACGATGGCCGAATGGTCTCGCTCGCGGAGCATCGCGGCCGGAAGGTTTTGTTGTGGTTTTATCCCGCGGCGGACACACCCGGTTGAACGATTGAGGGACGCGGGTTCCGCGACCATCAGAGCTACTTCGATGAGAATAACATCCAGGTTCTCGGAGCAAGCTTCGACAGCGTTGAAGCAAATGCGGCGTTTGCGCAGAAGAACGGCTTCAAATTTCCGCTGCTCAGCGATCTCGATCGCAAAGTTGGGCTGGCGTACGGCGCTTGCACCGACGCGAAGGCCGGATGGCCCGATCGCGTCAGTTTTTTGATCGATGAAGAAGGACGAATCACGCGAGTCTACGACCGGGTCGATCCGCGTGATCATCCGGCCAGCGTGCTGGCTGACGTCATCGGCGGCTGAGAGCGCCTGGTATTCTTCCTCGGACGGAAAGCGATGTTAAAGCAGTTGCGCGCATTCGGGCTCGTTGCCAGCGCCTCGGTATTTATCGCCGCGGTTGTGATCGCCGGGGATGCGGCGCAGAAGCCGCCGGCGCTGGCGAGCCTGGAGCGGGTGGTTTCGCTCAAGCTGGCGCATGTGCGTGACGAGGGCCCGGTTGATCCGGATCAGCGCGCGCAGTTACTCCAGGCACAACAACTTGACGTTAAAGCCGAGCATGCCATTGCGACTGGTAACTACGACGCCGCGCAGGACGACCTCGTGCAGGCAAATGCGATTCTCGGCCGTCTCGGCATGTAACCAGCGCCCGCTTTTTCTGATAGCGTCAAATTAGATGATGGGGCCCGATCAAATCTGGCCGGAAGCGGTCCGGACACTCGAGCGGGGGCAAAAGTTCGCGCTCGCAACGGTGATCAACGTGCGCGGATCGACGCCGCGCGAAGTCGGCGCGAAAATGATCGTGCGCGACGACGGGCAGTTCGGAACCATCGGCGGCGGATGCGGCGAAGCCGAGGTGTTTCGCAAGGCGCGTATCCTGCTGGAGGAAGGGCAGGGCGCGCGGTTAACCGAAGTGGACCTGACGGGCGACTTCGATCAGCAGCAAATCGGCACCTGCGGCGGAATCATGGATGTCTTCGTAGACATCTGGGCGCCCGGCGCCGATCTCGAGATCGCCCGGCGCCTTGCCTCCGCTGCCGAGCGCAACCGGCCCGCCGCGTTGCTCACTCTGGTGGACAGCTCCGACCCAACGCAGGTCGGCGCCCGTTCTATTGTTGAACCTTCCACGGCGGACGGTCGGCTCACGACCACGCTGGAGATTCCGCGCCGCGCGATTGCGCAGCTTGCGGCGCGGACCGGAGACGGAGTGCCCGCGTTGATGGAAATCAGCCCGAACGGCGGCGTCAATCCTGTTACCCACGTCGAGAGTAGCGGAGAGCCGCGCCTGTTCCTGGACCCGATCTCCGGCGCGCAGCGGCTGGTTATCGCGGGAGCAGGACACATCGCGCAGCCGCTCGCGGCGCTGGGCTCGATGCTCGGCTTTCATGTGACGGTAATCGACGACCGCGCTTCGTTCGCGAATCGGGAGCGCTTTCCCGGCGCGGACGAGATCGTCGTGCGTCCTTTCACTGCCGCGATCGAAGCGCTTACGCTCGATCGCCATTGCTATCTCGTCTCGGTCACGCGCGGCCATTCCTTCGATGAAGAAGTGATCCGCACGGCGCTCCAGCATTGGCGTGGCGCTTTCGTCGGGATGATCGGATCGCGCCGCCGAGTCAGGGCGACCCTCGAGCGGATCGCCGAGGGCGGCATCTCAGTCGATTTGATCGATCAGGTGCACGCGCCCCTCGGAATGGATATCGCCGCCGAAACGCCGGAGGAAATTGCCGTGTCGATCATCGGCGAGATCGTCCGCGAACGGCGCTCGGCGAAACGAGACGCGGGCAATCTTGGCGTCAAGATCGGCCGCCTGAAACCTTCCAGCTGAAAACCATGAACGCGCCCGACCTTGCGCTCGAAGTCAGCCGGGCTCAAGACCTTTCGCCGGTGGTACGCAACGGGCTCGAACGCTGGTTCCAGGAGGAGTTCGGCCAAACTACTTTCGTGTGGTCTCCCGCACAGTGGTACATCATCGCCAGACATGACGGCGCGATGGTCGGCCGCATGGCAATCGTCAAGCGCGAAATAGCCGTT
>Ga0074044_10001313_pt1 | contig 22681 bp, 13 predicted proteins | sample BogForMeECP23OM1_FD_94443 | JGI IMG/M metagenome (GOLD analysis project Ga0074044, IMG submission 94443) | Bog forest soil microbial communities from Calvert Island, British Columbia, Canada - Bog Forest MetaG ECP23OM1 | ecosystem: Environmental > Terrestrial > Soil > Wetlands ... | reverse complement strand
AGGTTGTCAAAATACGACTCGGTAGTGGCCCAGTCTCCGCCACGGTCAATATGAACGATAATTTTGGGCATTTTAGCGCCCGTAGCATTCGTAGCGTCCTTGATTCCCTGAATTGCAGCATTCATCAATTGGCCAAGCCGAATCCATGATGGGTTGGAGCTGCTCCACGTGCCCGAAAGCTGCCCATTGGTCCACAACATGCCGTCGGTGATTTCATTTCCAATCTGGACGTAATCCGGCATCGCTCCCGCAGCTTCAAAGGCGGCGATGGTGTTGCTGTTGTAGGTGCGCATCTGCTGTACAAGCTGGGTAAAATTCAGGTTTGTCCAAGCGTTGGGGGTGGCTTGATGACTGGGGTCAGCCCAAGTGTCGGAGTAATGAAAATCCAGGGAGAAGAGCAGTCCGGCATTCTTGACCCGCACGGCCAGGGGCACGGTGTAGCTGAGGTTGTTGGTGTAGTCGTAAGGATCCGCGCTGGCCTGGGCCGCACTGCTGGTCCAGAGCCGCAGCCTTATGCAATTGATGCCGTGGTTCTTGAGAATTTGAATCCCATCCTGAACCTGTCCGCCATCTTTATATGTAATACCCCGGGCTTCGAAAAACGCCAGGTCGGAGAAGTCCGCGCCGGCCACGAACGAAGCGGCGGGCGCCGCAAAAGTCGTCCCCAGCAACAGGCCGGCCAGAAGACCGGCCTTTTTTGTGCCGTTCATGAAGCCGGCGACCGCCAGCTTACAGGTGGTGAAGAGCCCCGAGGCGGCAGGAACCGGATTTGCGAATTTCATGCCCATGCGGCTGTTTACAACCATACTACATATTCCACCAAATCAAAGCCGGAACTGCTCATACGATCAAACAGTTCCGGCCTTCCGACTTCCATTCCGCCATCGTTCCGGACGGCGGTTTTATTTATAATGATTCAAGCTGCACGATTTCCCTAGACACGGCGTCGCTGCGCCAGCAAAAGGATTACCCCTCCGCTCAACAGCGCCAGCGTGGTGGGTTCAGGAATGACGGTGTACTCGCTCGCAGGCGTACCGAAAGTCGTACCGCCGGCGTCTGTAGCAGAATCATAAGATGAGGTACCATTCCAAGGTGTCCAGCTACTATCTGTCTCCGCGGGATAACCACTCACGCTGTCCAATGCACCATAAGCAGACTGCGGGCCACCGTCGGACCAAGCAGTGTACGACGACACAACATCGAAGTAGAAACTGTCGCCGACGCTCAACCCGAGGCTACTTAATGGTACCGTCATTGTGACGGTATTAAATCCAGTGCCGCCACTAGTAACGGCCCCCGCTGCGTTCTGCGTCCAAGTACCACCACTATATGTGTATGCGCCCATAGTTCCGCCATTGTCATTAAGCACGGAGTTCATCCCAGTACTGATGCCAAGTGTGGGGCTGCCAGCCCAGATGGGGTTAGATAATACCGTAGACCCACTGCCAGCCTCGCTAACTATCTGAATGTCGATCGCATAAAATATCCATGAAGCCATCGTCTGGCTCGAATCGATGGTGAAAGTGATGGTGCTCGCGTCGTTGTTGACCACAGCGTCGCTAATAGCTTTGCCATCCGCGCCGCTGCCGTCAAAGTTGCCCGTGGCAAAATAAGTGACCTGGGCTTTCGCAGGCAACATGGCCAATGTTAACGCGGCGAGGACCGAAGTGACTGAGATAATGGTTTTCATATTTTTTTATTACAGTGTTATTATGGGTTTCTGCTATTGCTGTTCGGAATAATCGCTGATTTATTGGATTTTGCCTAGCCTGACAAATGTCAGGCTCGTGAAAACCCCTTTAAAATCAGTAAAAAGCCGTGGCGTTGCTAAAAAATTGCCATTGGATGACTGACGTGGCGTGCGTTTTGACCGCAGATTGATGATATTCACGAATATTCAGTTATTGTAGTAAAAGGCATCCAGGACCGGCAGAGCATGGCCGGTAAAGTCAAACAGGGTTGTGTTGTCCACCACGTTCGGTTGTCCCAGTTCCCACCCCTCGCCCGGCACACAGATGAAAATTGGATCCCAATACAAATCCCCGATGCAATGGCCCTGGTTGACCATTTTTATGGCGTTGAAACAATTCAGCATGAACTCCTTCTGGCCCAAGGGCATGCTGGGGAACGGTTCCGGACCATTGTTGGCAAGCTGCCCGGGATAGCCGTCGCACTTGTTGGTGCTCCAGTTATACCCGGTCTCCATGATCAGCACAGGTTTGTTGTAAGTCGAATACCAGGAATTGATTTGATCCCGGGCTTGTTCGGCGGTATATCCGGTCCAAAAGGGGTAGTAAGAACAACCGGTGATGTCCCAATTCACACCATAACTGACGGCTTGATTGAGAAACCAGGTAACGGCGCCGAAGTCAACAGTGGCCATATGCAGAATGACCTGCGTGGAGGGGGAAACCGCCTTGACCCCCGCGTAGCCGGCTATGAGCAGTTGTGCCATTTGCGGCCAGTTCGTGGTGCTCCCATCGGGAAGCAAAAGCCCTCCGTTGTTTATCTCATTGCCAAGGGAAACATATTCGGGCGTTGTCCCCTGATTCTTCATTTCCATCATGAAGTTCGTCGTGAAGCTGTACACCGCATTGGTGAGCTGGGCAAACGTAAGATTTGTCCAGGCTTGCGGTATGTTATTGGCCCAACCATCACTATAGTAAAAGGTTAATTCGATTTGAAGTCCTTGCGCATTTGCGCGAGCCGCCAAGGCCAGAATATTCGTCGGGCTTTGAATGCCCACCGGGAGATCGCTGTTGGAAGGACTTGGGTTGTTATACAGACGGAGCCGGACGATGTTGCAACCGTGATTCTTCAAAATCTGCAAACAATCCATCGGCACGCCATTGGTCTCGTAAAATACGCCGCCACCTTGCTCCACATAGGTCAGCTCGGAAATGTCACCACCTTTCAACAAGGTGTAGGGAATGTCGTCCTTGATCAATTGAATGAGGTCCGCTTTGCACCAGTTGCTCCCCGTGCCGTCATCGGAATAAATGCTGACCAGGCATTGTCCGTTGGTGACATTGATTCCCCTCACAATGGTGTTGGTCCACTGCGAGGAAATCGGCAGGCTGGTCATCCGGTCATTGCCACTGATGTAACAAGCATTTTGGCCGCCACTGTTCTGAACCATCGCAGTCAGTTTGTAGCAGCCGTTGGGCAGATTGGTGACCAGTTGAAAAGTCTGCACCTGATAGGGAATGGAATTGCTCTGTTGCAGGTAATAAGAACCGGAAAAGGCGCCGCCGGACAGCAGGGAATCCGCGGCGGCGTTCCCCGATGTCTGCCAGCTGGCGGCAAGATTTCCCGATTCAAAATCGCCGTCCTGCAATCCGCCGGTGGGAAACGCAGACAGCCGGAAGAACGTCGGTACGGTGTTCATCGGCATCATCGCTGAACCTTGTCCTGCGGTCCCGGGAAAACTGTTCCAGGCAGTTCCATTTAGAAGATTCGTCGAGTTCTGAAGACGAATATTCAATGCGGCAGGCCAGGAAAACGAAACCATCCCGTTCGAGATGGAACCAACCGCCAGGTTGCCGGCGTTGGCGGCGGTAACGAGAAAATTGTCGAAATTAAACGTCCCGCCAGCCCCGGTGTGGGTGAAGACCAGTCCGGCGCCGGTAATATTGCCGGTCAGATTGCTCGAGACAACGGAACCGATGGTGGCGCTGCTGCCGGTTCCATTGCCGCTGACGGACAATGAATCCCATTGTGAAGCGGCGGGATTGAACACGTTTGCATAGGTGGCGAAAGGTCCGACGGCTGCGGGTACCGGCAAGGCGTTCACGGAAACAAACCAACTGCCACCGTTCATCTGCACAGCAAATTTCGCGGTCACATTGGCCGGCGTCAGATAAGGCTGAATGTCGGCAGAAAATGTTATGCCGGAGTAACCTGCCGTATTAATGCCTGGGAAAGTCGCTCCGGTTGCCGCTGAAAGAACCGTGGAAGTGTAAAATGCGGTCGTTGTGGCGGCATTCTTCTGATAGGCAAACACGGCCCCATCCCCTCCGGAAATTTGATAAAGACGATTCGGATTGTTCGGGACATCATTGGCCCATCCTACCGTGCTGACGGAGAAATTACCCGACAGCCCTGGATACGGAAACGTCTCCTGATAAAGCAACACCTGGCCATGCGTTTGTCCAACCAAGGCCAATGCGCTGGCCAACCCGATCAGCAACGGGTTCATTTTAAAACTCTGAATCGGCATTGTGTACATTGTTTGATTAAGATTACCGCACCTCAAGCTGAATTTGGTAACGGGGAATGATTTCGATGCTGTTGAGCGAGACGACGCTCTGCTGGCTGCCAAAATCCGGCCGCGCCTCTTTGGCCAGGTAAATCGGGGCATCCTTGCGCAACGGCAGAATTTCAACGCGCAAATCACCGGCCAGGATTTCGGGTGCGTGCCGACGCAGCCCGACATCCAGGGCGCTGCCGTTGTAGAAATCATCCGTCAGCAGTTTTCCGTTTAAAGTCACCCGCGTGACATCACCGACGTAATGAACGCGAAGAATGGGATCGGTGCCGAGGTCAACGTCTCCGGGGATTTTGACGCGCCAAACCGCAGCTTTTTCAAAGTCCGGATCGAGCGGGGCGGTCGCAACGGGCCGCTCGATTTTGCCGATGGGAATTTCCCGCGGCGGCCCGGCGGCCTGCACGCTATCGAAGGTGGCTTTGAGTTTGACCACTCGCGGTGCAGGCGGTGTAAATCGTTGGAAGACGCCGTCGGTTTTCGGTGCGAGATCGCTGCCGTTGCAGGCGAGCGAAGCGGGGGCCGGATAAATGGCCACACTGAGGTCAGCCGGGGCGGTGGAAGTCAGGCGCAAATTGTCCGCATCAAGGACAAGACTGGCTTCGGTGAGAAATACCCGGTCGCGGCCCTGCAAGTTTCCCTTCCAAAGAGCGAGGGAGCTTTTTGGGTCAAGCACGACGATCTGTACGAAACTGCCGTCGGCCAACCGCATCCTCGCCGCGACCTTTTTGCCGGGCTTAACGTCGCGGAGAAGGTCAACGTCTTCGCCGTGTGTGATATGACCGGCAAGAGCTTCGACGGCTGGACCGTTTGTCTCGAAGGCAAATTGCGCGGGAACGCCTTCGGTTTCGGCAAAAAAGACGGTGCGCACATTGCCATCGTCAATGGCGGTCAGCGGCTGCGCGGTGGCCCAAACCAGCCGGGCGCCCTGGCCAAGATCGAGATTGAACGGCCAGACAAGGCAGGCGTCGGGCGGAATAGTAACCGGATTTTGCGGAAAGACGAGCGGACCGGAAGGAAGATTGATCACGAACTGCACGTCTTTTTTCGGAGGCATGTCCTGAAGGCGTTGGTAATTATTCACGAAAACGAATCCGCTTTTCCCATCGGAACGAACGCTCCAGCGCAAGGTGTCAAAATCATTTTTTCCATGTGGACGCTGATCCGGCATGGTGGCGGGCATTCCGGCCAGAGCGGGACCCCATTCATGGAGAAAAAGATGGAGGCGTCGCAAGAGATGGTATTGCTGACGGATTTGACCATATTGGCCCAGGGGCGCTTGAAAGTCGTAGTTTTTAACAGGCATGTCGTTCCAAAAGCCCGTGGCTTGTGATTCCATCAAGGTGGTCAGTTTGCCTTCGGGATTCACGCCGCCGTGATACATGTAGTAACCGGGCAAGGTGCTGCCCGAACCGAGTTTGATGAGAGTGGTGGACTCGGCGTCCTTGGGATTGACAAGGATGCGCCGGTGGTAGCTGTTCATCATGCCGCCGCCAATTTCGCAGGTGAGGTATGGATATTGTTCAGCGTCCGGCGGGTCCAAGGTGCCTCCTTCGCCAGGAATCTCACTATAGGTGGCATCATCCACGCGAAAACTGGAAAAATGAAACCCTTTCCAATAGCCAGCCGGCATGGGCGCGAGTACCCGATCCCAAAAGCCTTCCGCATAGACACCGTAGAGCGGAACCAATTCGCCGAAAGGCATGCGCCCCGAGGGTTTATCCCAGCCAGTCCGGGTATAGATCGGCACATCGAGTCCAACTTCCTGGCCCATGCGTTTGAGTGTCAACAGATGTTTGGCGGGACCTTTGTATTCATTTTCGAACTGGATGCCAATGACCGGTCCGCCATTTTTCCAGAATAACCCGTCCAGTTGTCTGGCAATTTCACCGTAGAAGATTTTTACCTGGTTAAGGTAGTTGGTATCGTTGGAGCGTGTTTTCCACCCTTTTTTCAGAAGCCAATCCGGGAAACCACCATTTCGCACTTCGCCATGGTCCCACGGACCACAGCGCACAAACGCTTTCAAGCCGGCTTCCTGGCAGATTTGAATAAAGTGACGCAGGTTTCGTGATCCCGACCAATCAAATTGTCCTTCAATCTCTTCATGATGAATCCAGAAAACGTAGGTGGACACGATGTCAACGCCACCCGCCTTCATCTTGAGCAATTCTTCGCGCCATTCATTCTCCGGATAACGTGTGAAATGGAATTCGCCCATGACGGGCGTCCACGGTTTTCCGTTGAGCAACAGGCTGCTGCCATCCAGCTTCAGCGTGGTGCCGTCAGGGCTGCGCGCCTCGCCCATTTTGAAACCCTCAGTTACCGGAGGCTTTGGGCTGGCAATGGTAATGGTGTGTCTGCCCGCAGCGGCAATCGTCGAAGCCAGAATGGCAAGGCACGCTGTCAACCCAAGTTTTCGCAAGTCAAATAATCCGGTCATAATAAAAAACTGTTCCTAAATCATGTGGGGACCCACAAATCAAAAAAGACTGCAAGCGGCCTTGACCGCTTGCAGCTTCTTCGCATTCAGAGTCTGAGTATTTTTAGGGCCAAACAAGCCGGTAGAACATTTTGGGAACGGTATTCGTTACCGTTGCCGTGCTTTGTCCCGTGGTGTTAGGCACATCCTGCCATATGGCCGGCGGGGCCAGATTAGTCGTGCTTTGGAGGTGAATATTCGCACTGCCGATCCACGAGAAAGTGATGTGTTTCCCATTGTTAGCCACAGAACTGACAAGGATTCCGCCCGGCGCACTGACACCGGTTGTGGTCGTTATCAGAAAATTGTCGAAATCGATGGTTGCCGTCCCCGTGAAACTCAAAACCAAGCCGGCACCGGTGATGTTACCGGTCAGATTACCTGACGCCACACCACCGATGGTAGCGCTGGTGCCGTTCAGAGTGAGCGTCTTCCAATTCGATGCGCCGGGATTAAACGCTTGAGTGTAAGTGGTGAATACATTCGTCGCCACGCCGGGCACGGGTATGGCGGTTGTGGAAACAAACCAACTGCCTCCATTCATCTGCACGGCAAAATATTCCGTGACGCTGCCGGGGCTGGTGCCGGGGGCCAGATCCACCGAAAAGGTTATGCCACCATAAAGCGTCGCGTTGATTGACGGGAACGGCAATCCGGACACCCCGTTGTCCAGCGAGGTGGTGGTGTAAAATGCCGTGGTGACGGGAGTGCTTCCGCTGGGTTCATACGCATAACCTGCTCCATCGCCGCTGGAATTTTGGTAGAGGCGGTCGGGAGAATCGGGAATGGCATTCCCCCAGCCAACCAGGCTCAGTGGAAAATTTTGGGCTGCTGTCGGACCGACGTACGGAAACGTTTCCGCATACAAGAGGCCGGGCGGGACATTGCTGACCGTCAAAATGCTGATGAAATAGTTAAGACTGTCATCGGTGCCCACGGAATTGCTGACAATCACGGAATATGCAGCTTGATCGTTGGCGTTAACATTCAAGATGGTGAGTACATTCGTTCCCGTGCCCGAGAACCGGCCGCCATTCACCAGTGGCACCCCATTTGACTGCCAATAATAAGCCAGGGGCTGGGTGCCGGTGGCTACGACGGCAAAAGATACTCCGGCACCCGCATAAGCCGTCTGGCTCAGGGGCGGCACTTGGACCACGGGTGCAATCGCCGGCGCGGCATCGGTTATAATCAGGAAATTATCGAAGTTTACACCCCCGCTGCCCGTGTTGGCAAATACCAGGCCGGCGCCGGTGATGTAGCCGCTGAGATTGCTGGCCGGTTGTGTGCCGATGGTCGCGCCAGTGCCGCTTAACGTGAGCGTGTTCCACTGAATGGCGTTGGTATCAAACTGCTGCTGATAAGTGTCAAATACTGTGCTCGCGACATTCACCGGTATGGGAGTCTGGGAAACGTACCAGTTGGCTCCACCCATCTGGACGGCAAAATAAACCGGGATGTTGGCCGCCTGCCAGGTTGGCATAATATCCACGGAAAAAGTAACGGCCGGGTAAAGGGCCGGATTTATGCTGGGGAACGGCAATCCCGATACCCCGGTATCAGACAACGTGGTGACGTAAACCGCCGTGGTCGCCGCGTATGCCTCAAATGCATAAGCCTCACCGTCTCCGCCGGTGTTTTGGGAAAGGCGATTGGGGCTGTCAGGAATGCTGTTCGACCATCCGACCACGCTCAACGGGTAATCGACGGGCAGCGCGCCGACGAAGGGGAACGTTTCCGCGTACAAATAATCAGCGGGGACGGAATTCACCGTCAAGGTGGCGGTGGTGTTGGTGCCGGTGTTAAAAAATCCCACAGAATTGCTGACAATCACGGAGTAACTGCTTCCCGAGTCGCCGAGGTTGACATTGGTGATGGTCAGCACGGAGTTGGTTGCGCCGGAAATCCGGCCGCCGTTGACGAGGGGGACCCCATTCGACAGCCAGCGATAAGTGAAGGGCGCGGTCCCCGTGGCAGCAACCGCAAAGGACACGCCTGCCCCGCTGTAAGCTGTCTGGCTAAGCGGCGGCGCAGCGAGGGTTGGCGGCAGTGTCGTCGTATTGGATATGGATGTGATCAGAAAATTATTATAATCCCAACTGGAACCGGTCGCGTTTGTAATCGCCACCACCACACCAATGCCGGTGATCGGGCCGGACAGATTGCCCGGGGCCGGCCCGCCAATGGCACCGCTGCTTATCGTCAAGGTGTTCCAATTGGTCGCCGCCGGGTTGTAGGTGATGCTGGAAAGATAAAAGGTTGGACTGGCGCTGTGTTGTGCCGTCGTCAATGGCTGATTGGTGGCCACGTACCATGATCCACCCACTTGAACCGCAAACCAGCAACTGAGAGTGCCACCTTGCCAGCTCCATTGGGATTCCAGGGAAATATTCAGATTGGTATAAAGCGTCGGGTCAATGCTGGTGAAAGCAGAGTCACCACCGGAACCGCTGCCCGCCCCATTGGTGGTGTAAAACACTCCCGTTCCGGTATTGCCTCCAAAATAAAGCGTCTTGGTCGGCAACGCTTGCGCCGTGGCACCGTCGTGCGCACCCGATTGGGTATACATTCCGCTGTACCCGGAGGGAGGAAGAACCTGGCTCCAGCCAACAGCCGCCAGCGAGGCGCCTCCATTCGTGGTGCCCCAGTCCTGTTGATATAAAATTGCAGTCTGCGCCGAAGCCAGCGTGACGGTTGCTGACAAGGCAATCAATGCGAGTGTTTTTTTCATAGGCCGTATGGGTTTTTGTTTTGAGTTGCTTTGTTTGGGCTGTCAAGTAATAGACGAATTATTATGGGTTGCTGGCAATTGACATTCAGTCGGTTCATATGGATGATTTTCCGGGGTTTCACAGTTAAAAGGATCCGCTCATCCAGGCTGGCCATTCATAACTTGGCAGGGACGGCGTCACCCAACCGTTATACCACTGCAGCCCCCAGAGTTCTTTCAGACCCACACCTCTCGCCGAAGCGTCCATGAAAACCATGTTCCCCGGGGTTTGGCCCAAGTGTCTGGGGAGGCAAAAATCAGCCATGTTTTCATTTGCAGTTCCATTAGGATACATATGGCCCCGCTTGGTTGGTGGTATATCGGTAGGAAAAGGAGCGGTTCCATCCCACATGCAATCAGCAAACAACGGGATGGTATCCGAATTGCGGAGGGCCCCCATTTTCCGCCAATAGTTGGCTGTGGGCAGAGGCATGGTCCCTCCGCTGACGACGAGTGAGTCCGGAGGATTCTCGGCCCAGGCGTTGATTCCATAGCTGCCGTAATCACCCGGCGTTCCGAAATAGGGAGTGGTGTAATTGCCCACGCCCATGATGCCCCATGAATAAAAAGTCACATCTAAAGTCGTGGTAAAAGGGCTGGCGAGGTCACTCAGATACTTGTTCGCAGTGGGACACAAACGGATGTCGGGATTGGAATAATAATTTCGCAATGCAGACATCCAACAACCGTAGTAACCATTCCATTGCGAGGGGTTATTCCAACCCATCGGCATGCTGTCGTTGTTGTCGGAGCCGTACAACGCAAACAAGGCACCCCATTGTTTAAGATTTGCAATGCACTGAATATCCTTCGCGCGGGCTTTTGCCCGGGCCAACGCAGGCAAGAGCAGCGCCGCCAGAATGGCAATAATGGCGATGACCACCAGCAATTCAATCAGGGTAAAAGCCGGGAATGCTCGCAACGGGTCGTCAAGATGCGTCGGACGGCGTTTTGAAGTCATATAAAGTGAATGTCCTGGATACTATTCCCTCAATTTCCGCCTTTGCCTAGCCTGACAAATGTCAGGTCTGAAGCCCAAGCCCTTTACCCCAAAAACCCTGTAAATAAGCGCAATCACGGCCTTCAAGATGAAATATATGACTTGCGGGCAGGAAATTACTTATGCAGTTTTTGTTGAACGGAACTTCAGCACCGCTTCGGTACGGGAGTGGACGTGCAGTTTGCTGTAAATGTTTTCCAGGTGCCAGCGCACCGTCCCGGTGCTCAAACCCAGCCGGTTGGCAATCTCCTTGTTGGCAAGGCCCATCGCCAGCAACTCAAGAATTTTCCGTTCGCTGGGCCTGAGTTCGTCCACCCCCGCCGCGACCGTGAGCGGCTGTTGGAAAGAAGCGATGACCTTGCGCGCAATTTCGCGGGGCATCGGCACACCGCCCATCCGGGCCTCGCGGACGGCGGAAACAAGTTCCGCCGGGGTGCAGCGTTTCAGCAGGTAACCACAGGCGCCCGCACGCAGGGCCGCGGAAATCCGCTCGGTGTCCTCATACACCGTCACCATGATGATCTGGATCGCCGGCAGCATTTTTTTTATCTGGGCGGTGCACTCGATGCCGGACAGCTTGGGCAACTGGATGTCCATCAGCACCACCTCCGGCTCGTGCTTGGGAATCCCCACCAGCGCCTCCTCGGCGGTCGCACAGGCGAAAACGCAACGGCACTCCGGGTCGGTCTGCACAAAATGTGTCAGGCTTTCCCGGATGGTTTTGCTGTCTTCGACGATGGCAACCCGGATCATAAATTCTCAATTCAAGGGCATGTAAAACCGCACCGTGGTGCCGCGTCCGGGTTGGCTGGCGATTTCAAACCGCCCGCCCATCTTCTCCAGCCGCGCCCGCATGTTGACCAGTCCGTCGCCGTCCCGCCCGGCGGCGTCGGCCGCCAGCCCCTTCCCGTTGTCGGCAATGGACAAGCGCAACCGGTTGCCAATCAGCCGCACCCCCAGGCGGACTTCGGTGGCGCCGGAATGGCGGATCACGTTGGTCAGCGCCTCCTTGAACGCCAGGAAAAATTCGTGCCGGTGAACCGAGGACACCGCCCGATCCGGCAAATCAACCGCCCCTTTCAACTGGCAGGCGATGTTCGCCAGTTTCAAAAGCCGGTCCGCATACAGGCAGGAATAACTTACCAGCGACATCAGGGAATCGTGTTTGGGGTTCATGGCCCAGACGATTTCGTCCAGCGCGGTGACCATCTGCCGCGCCCGGTCGCCAATCTCCTCCAAATGCCGGCCCGGCCCGTTGTCAGCGCCGGACGCCGACCCGGCCACGGTGACCAACATGCTGATTTCGGTGATGCCCGACCCAAGTTCATCATGCAGGTCTTGGGCGATGCGCGCCCGTTCCTGCTCCATCGCCCGCTGATGTTCGACACGCTGGCGTTCCTGGATCTGGACTTCGAGCTCGGCCGTGCGGGCCTCAACTTTGCGGTGAAGCTGGGTGATCCAGAGCACCGTCACGGCCAGCACGCAGGCCAGCGCACCCATGCCGATCAACAACTGTTCCAGCGTCCACCAGGGCGGCCGTGCCAGCACCTTGATGTCCGCCGGCGAATTCAACAACAATTCAAAGGACGATATGTCCTGGCCCACCGCCCGGTTCCCGCCCTGCCCCGAATACACTCCCGTCAATTCCAACTGGCTGCCCACCGGCAACGATTCCACCGGCCCGTTCGTGGCGTCCAGCCGCGCCACAAAAGTCCGCACCCCGTTCTGGATTTCCAGTACCTGTTCGGTCTGCGTCCCCCGCACGCTCACCAGCACGCCCTTCACCCGCACGCACGTCGCATCGTAATCCGACTGGATCATATTGTCCGCCGGCAGGGTTTTTGCCTCAGGCAGCGGGGCCCGGCCGGTTTTGCGCGCCACCGCCTCGCGCAACACGGGCGACGCGCCGCTCAATTCCGGGAACCCCACCACCTCAACCAAATCACCCGCCTCCAGTTGCTCCGGTTTTTTGGTGACGAACCGCAGACCGTTCCGGCCGTCCGTCATGTAATATTCCGCGTCCCGCACGTGAACAATCTGGCCGGAAACTTTCACGCGCTGAAACACGCTCGCCTGCGGGTCGAACAGCAATAATTCCGCTGCCGTCTTCGGGGGAGTCGAAAACATATCTGCCGGCGCCGGCTGGTCCACGGAAACGTCCGCACCGTAAATCCGGATTTTACCCACCTTTACTTCGTGGGTCACATAATCCCACGAGGCTAACAGGCAACCCCGCACCCGGACGAGCGCGTCTTCGTATGCGCCCAGCGCTTCCGGCTTCAGGCCGGTGACCCGCAGTTCCAGTTTGATCCGGCCGCCTTGCGTAAGCAGGGTCACTTCGTTGGTCTGCACCCCCGTGATGATGCCTTGGATTTCCACGTACTGCGCGTCCAGGCTCCCGTTCAGCAACTGGTCCCAGGTGGGATAAACCGGCGTGGGCAGGTGCCCCTCGCCCAAACTGATGATCTGTTGCGCATCCACAATCGGCGCAAACAAACTCGGGTCCGACACACCCTGGACTTCCAGAAATTCCCCGATTTGCGGCGGACGGGAACGGATTTCGGAATGGTCCTCCACGTAAAGTCCACGACTGGAATCCTGGAGGACGAACGCCTGGCGTTCCGGCAACACACAGGTGACCACGCCGCAGATTTTAACCGGGTACCCGCGCTGCGCTTCCTCCCGCTTCAGGCGATGCACTTCGGCGGCCGTTGTCAGCACCGGCAATGCCCCCGCATTGGTGCTCGTGGTTCCCATCGCCTCCCGGTGCGTTTCCATCACCTCAATCTCCCTGCCACTGGGCACCAGCAAAACGCCGGGGACTTTTTGTCCATCGGCGGTCTCGGCGCTCTGACAGAATCCCACGGCGCGAATCCGGCTGTTCAAAAGCGGCGTGGCCGGCAACTGCGAACCGTCTGCAATCTCCACCCGCATCCGGTCGGCCCCGGCACTCAACTCCAGCTTCACCCCGTCCGGCTGTTCGTTCACAAAGGTCACCTTCCCCGCCACCGCCGCCCATTGGCCGTCCTCCCCGTCGCGCAAGGTCTGGCCAATTACAATCTGTCGCGGCGCGGGCAACTCCGCCCGGCCGGTCACCGTCAATTGCAGCGATGGCTCGCCGACGAACAACTGGCTGCCATCGTCCGATGTGGTATAAAACGTGTACAGGCCATCCCGGGGAACTTCCAGGTAACCGGTAAATTGCAACCCGACATGCTCCAGACGCGCCATGACACTGAGATCGAAATTGGTGGTTGTCCCACTTTTAATCGCCGTCTGTTGGCTGAAATCCGTCAGGACTTCCCCGGGGACTTCATAGCAACGATAATCCAGTCCGTTCACCAGATTGCTGGTCCCGCCCGTCGCGTCCGCTTGCATCCGGAACAACCCGGTGTCGGGAATTTTCTGTCGCGGCAGGCCCGACCCCTCATATTCCACCTCCAGCCCGTATTTTTCGACGCCGTTGAACCAATCCACACAGATGGGATGCCGGCCAGCCTTCAGAAAAACCGCTCCGGATTTCTCGGTCATTCCATGGATGCCATTGTTGTCCACCACCGGCCCCCTGGCGCCGAGCTTGAAGCCGGCCCCTCTTCGGATGATCGTGCCGTTGCCCTCCACGCGCACCCGTTGTCCCGGCTGGACTGGCTGGCCGGCCAGGTCCATTTCCAATTCCGCCGCCCCGGATTCATCCTTCAAAACGAACCGTCCTTGCGCTGCATTTGCCCACCAGACGGTCCCTTCCAAACGGATGGCATGGCTGGCTTTGGGGTCGGCTGAACTCAGGCGGGAAATTTGCAGCACATTGGTCACGTCGAAGGCCGGCGGGTTGGTCATCCCCTGCTCTGCCGCCGCCGTTTGCGTCATCAATCCTGCACCCAATATCAAACTGCAACCGGCCAGAACGAGCCGGATCCAGGCCAGAAAGGTTGCGCGCATGAAGTCAGGATATTTGTTCAAACCGGATTCTGCACGACGAAATGAAGCGTCCTTTGTTTGTTGTCTCGTCCCCGGAGCACCGGACTTCGATCCGGCACTTGTAACGCATTCAAATCCACGGAAAACGCCGATTTGGAAATCGGCGCTCCGTTTCCCATGTGACGGTTCGCTGGCAGTGCCTTCGGTTTGGAGTTCCGCCTTTAGGCGGCCAGCACGGGGCAGAAAGATTCCTCGATCCATCATGGAATCGAATGGGTCGTTTCCGACTGAAGGCCCAACACATTCATCGCCGGCAACGGATGGCCTTTGGCGTCAAAGAGCGAATTGGCATCAGGCCCTCTCCAGCGGTTGGTGGCTCCGGGAACGTGGGTGGCCTCCGGATGCCAGTAGTTGACGCCAATGCCGCCGCCTTCCTTGACCGTCTGGATGAGGTCAGCCAGAAACTGCCTTTGTCCTGCGGGTGTCTGCGGCCAGTTCATGTGTTTGGCGGCGGCGGAAGAAAGGCGGGTGTCACGGGAAGGATAGCCGGTTTCCACAATCATCACGTCCTTGCCGTATCGCCGGGTGGTCTCGCGAAGATTGTTGCGCACATTCGCCAGTGAGCCATGCCAGTGCGGATAATAACTCTGGCCAATCACATCGTAATCAACTCCGGCTTGGGTGAGATGATCGAAATACCAACGGGTCACCGGCCAGTCGCCGCCGCAATCAATGTGAATGATGATGCGCACGTGGTCTTCGGGCATGGTGGCCGAGCGGACGCCGTCAATGTCGGCCTTGAGCAGGCGGATGAGATGGTCCCACTGTTTCGCGTCGTTGTAAGGCTCCGGTGGCGCAATCACGGTCACATCACCTTCGAACACCTTGACGGTGGAGAGCGGGACCTTCACCTGCCCATCAGGCCACAACATGCCGCCGGTGATTTCGTTGCCGACCTGCACAAAATCCGGCGTGGCACCGGCATCCTTCAGCGTCTTGACGACTTGGGCGGTGTAGGCCCCGGATTCATTGACCAGCGCATCAAAATCGAGACCGGCCCAGGCGGCGGGTTTGTTCTGCTTCTGCGGATCAGCCCACCAGTCGGAATAGTGGAAATCGAGGATGAACGTGCCGCCGGCGTCCTTGATGCGTTTGGCCAGCTTCGTGGTGTAATCCAGCCCGTTCACGCCGTTGGTCGGGTCCACCCAGAGGCGCAGGCGGAAGCAGGTCCACCCGTGCTTCATGAAAATGGCAATCGCATCGCCCGGCTGGTCGCCATCCAGGTAAACGCCCCCGCGCTGCTCAATGGTGGCCAATGCGGAAATGTCCGCGCCGAGGTAGAACGGCGAAGTCCCGGCCGTGGCCGGCGCGGTCGCGGCTTTATGGCTCGCGCATCCGGCAATCAGTAACGGAATGATGGCGGCGACAATCCACGCGCAAACGCGGACGAAGCTCGGGGACAGGAATTGAGGCTTCGGTCTGATTTGATATTGCATAAATTTTCTACGATGTTTCTCCACCGCGTGAGGCGACCTGTCCACCATAGTCCCGCGTGTGGGACAAAGGTGGAAGCCTTTTACGCGGCCTTAACTCTCAACATTCAACCCCGTAAAGGGGCGCGGCCCCCACGGGACTTTACGCCCTCAACCAGCCCATACTGCCCAAGCGCCCGTCCTTTGCCTAGCCTGACAAATGCAAGGGTAGGAGTGCAACTGGGGAGAGTCAATGGGGTGGCTCATATTGACGCTTCCCTTTGCTGAAATGTTTCGTTACAAGTTTGTTTTGTGAACTTGGTTTCGTGGCGGCACGGGGTCACGCGCTACCAATGGCTGGTGCTCTTCGTCGCGTGGCTTGGCTGGGTGTTCGATTCGATGGACTCCACAATCTACGCGCTGGTCCTGCAACCTGCGCTGCACGACCTCCTGCGCACACCCGGCGGCGGACCCGCCACCGCCGAGGTCATCGGCTGGTATGGCGGGATCATTTTCTCGATTTTTTTGATCGGCTGGGCCATTGGCGGCGTCCTGTTCGGCATTCTGGCGGACCATTTCGGACGGACCAGGGCGCTGATTTTCACCATCCTGATTTACGCCGTGTTCACCGGCATGGCCGCAATGTCGCAGACCTGGTGGCAACTGGCACTGTTCCGTTTCCTCACGGCGCTGGGCATCGGCGGCGAATGGGCGGCGGGCGCGACGCTGGTGGCGGAAGTGTGGCCGGAGGACAAGCGCACCAAGGCGGCGGGACTGTTGCAATCGGCGTGGGCGGCGGGATTTTTTGTGGCGGCGATCCTCAATCTGCTCCTGCGCAACTGCGGCTGGCGACCGATCTTCGTGGTCGGTGTTGCGCCGGCGTTGGTTGCGGTCTTCGTCTTCTTGTGGGTCAAGGAACCGGAACGATGGGTCAAGGCCCGTGCCGAGGAACGGCGGGCCGGCGGCGCGCGCCCGTTAAAACTGGCGGAACTGTTTGCGCCCGGGCTGTTGCGCGCCACACTGGTTGGCTCCGGGCTGGCGTTTGTGGCTGTGTTCGGTTTGTGGGGGGCGACGAACTGGACGCCAACGCTCATCCGCGCCTTGCCGGAATTGCAAGGCATGAACGCATCCGAACTCACGAGCCGTGTCAGCTACGCCACCATGCTGCTGAATGTCGGGGCGCTGGCTGGTTACCTCAGTTTCGGTCCGCTGGCGGATCGCGTGGGCCGGCGGCGGGTCTTTGCCCTGATGTGCGTGGGCAGTCTGGTGATGCTGCCAGCCACGTTCCTGACACCGCGAACCTACGCCCAGGTGCTGTTGCTGTTGCCGCTGCTGGGGTTTTTCAACAACGGCATTTTCAGCGGCTTTCCGATTTACCTGCCGGAATTGTATCCCACGCGCATTCGCGCGACCGGCGCGGGGTTTTGTTTCAACATCGGCCGGGTGCTGGCTTCCACGGGTCCGTTTGTGACCGGCTGCCTGGTCACAGCGCTGGGCAGTTTTGGCCGCGCCGCCAGCGCCGTGGCCGTGATTTATCTCGTCGGATTGCTGATTCTGCCATTCGCTCCCGAAACCAAAGGCCAACCGCTCCCGCCGTGAGTGAAAACCGGGCGCGGGTCGGAAATCATCACGGTTCACAGTTTTCGTCTTTGGCCCAGGCCGGAATGAGGCCCCACCGCATGAGTTTCAAGACCGGCTGGAACTGGTCGAGGACGATGGACGGGGGCTGCTGGCGCGGGACGATGTTGTAGCGCGGGGCGAGCCACGCCGGGCCAAAGATGTCAACCGCGAAGGCGGAACTGAAAGCGGCCAACCGGCGTTGGCTCGACCGCGAAGCTGCATCGCTTCTTCACATTCGTCGCTTTCCCATTACAATACCCACAACACAAAGCAATGCACCAACAAGCGCGACGACAACCCATCGTGGTCGTATCGTGCCGCTTACCGAAAACATGTTACCAAAAGCGTGAAAGGAGGAACCTCGATAGTCATTGGCAATATGAACGAGACCTAGCACGAGGAGCAGCGCACCAACTGCACCGACAACGAAACTGAGCGTCTTTGGTTGCATTAAAACGTGTAAAATATCGCCTAACAGGCTGCTGAAAAACTCTTTTTTGACCGAAAAATATGCGAATATCCCAATGAATTTGAGGGTCAATTTTCAAATACATGGCTTTTTCATCATCCTGCTAACGATGAACTGAACCGCATCGGGCCGGTGATGTCAATCGCGAATGCGGAATTGACAGCGGCCAACCGGCGTTGGCTTCAGTCACCCGTCTGCTCGATTCACCAAAAGGTGTCATATCGAAAACCTGATTGTTACCGAATTTCAGGTCGGCACTTTTCACACAGGCTCGCGATTTGTTAGGAAACATGAGGGCAGACAGGGGGCGCACACGCGTTCCACACTGTCTGCCCATATGATACATAACAACCTCGTTTCTACTCCGGCGGTTGCCAAAGAGCAACCGGTAAATCACCAACTTCAAACGCGCACGCTCAAACTGGCGCTGGATGTGCATCTACTCCAGCACGTGGTGGCCATGCAGTTCGACGGCCAAGCACCCAAACCGCCCCAGCGCTTCCCTCCGCAGGATTTGCTGAAATGGGTGGAAAAGCAGAGGGGCCAAGGCTGGCGGATCGTTTCGTGCTACGAGGCTGGCCCCTTTGGCTACGTGCTGCACCGGCAGTTCACCGCGTTGGGTGTGACCCATTACGTGATCCGGCCGCGGAACTGGGACGACCAGCACCAGCGGGTCAAGACTGACCGGACCGACGCGCGGGCGATGTTGAACGCGCTGGACCGGTACGTGGCGGGCAATGCGCACGCGCTGGCCTTGGTCCGAGTACCGACCGAAGCGCAGGAACGCCGACGCAGCGAAAGCCGAATTCGCCAGAGTCTGCGGCGGGACTTGAAAATGATCGTGCAACGGGGACGCGGGCTGGGGTTGCCATACGGCTGCCGGTTGACCGGCAAATGGTATGGCCAACGGAACTGGCCGGCGTTGCCGGTGCCATCGTGGTTGATTGAGTTGTTGACGCCGTTGCGGACGGCGGCCTTGGCGTTGCACGAACAGGTGCGGGTGCAGACGATGAAGATTGAAGCGCAGAGCACACAACCTATCCCCAAGGGGTTGGGCGCTTTGACCGAGCAAATCCTCGCGCGGGAAGTGGGGGACTGGACGCGGTTCAAGAACCGGCGGCAGGTGGGGTCTTACCTGGGGTTGTGTCCCCGCGAACACAGTTCGGGGAAAAGACACCAGCAAGGCAGCGTGACCAAATGCGGCAATCCGCGATTGAGATGGGCGCTGTGCGAAGCGGCGTGGCGGCTCTTGAAGTATCCGCCGGGTTATCGGCTGTGTAAAAAGTGGCGCGGACAGATTCTCGACCCCAAGACTTTGGGTGGCCGAAAGAAACAACTGGTCGTGGCGCTGGCGCGGGGTTTCGGGGTGGATTGGTGGCGGATTTGCACGGGTCAAACCACGCCGGAAAAACTCGGCCTGGTGATGGCGGACTAAATAACGCTCAACCCTCAACTTTCAACTATGAACTGAATTTCGGAGCGGAGGCGCGCTCGCTGGCGGCCTTGGGTCAACGGGCGTTGGCCCGCTGGTTAGAATGAGCCGCCTTGGCTCCGTCCGTTGGAAAACGATCGCATAGGTTTTGTGGTGCTCACCCAAGCGGTGACGCACGGATAGGAGGACGAGCTTCCACCCAGTGGGCGGAACGCAGATACGGACGGAGACGCTGACCGGAAAAAAGACAAAAACGCCTTTAAGAAAAAAATGAAACCCTTCACCTAACGCTTGACATCTGAACCCTCATAGGAGGCCGATTTATCCGATTCGTCTTCATAGCTTGCCAGCATGCTTGCTGCTTTATCCGCCGCCTCTTGATGTTCGGTTGTGGATAAGCTTTCGTTTGCAAACGCTTGGACTCTTCGAGGCCAGCGCTGCCGATAGGTTTTCACGTAGCCTATAAATTGGGAAATCTGGCTCCGGGTGTAATCATCTACCTTGCTCCGTATAGGCCAAAGTGCGGATACGTTCGCCGACGAATCGCGGCCACGATAAGGAACAGCCCTGGTTGACGCTCTTTTGCCTGGCTGTTCACGCTGTGTTCAAGCATATTCGGCCATATTGATGAAAATTTACCCCGGAGCGAGCTTGTTATTGGCCGCGTTCGTCTTAATTGTCGGCCTGACAACGCCAGCGGCGGAAAAGCAGGACGAACCGCTGCACATTGATGCGCCGGAATTGGCCAGGTTGAATTTCGACATCTCCACCGGCGGCCTGCCCGTTGCGCCCGGCTTGGAAACTTACACGGTCTTCCGCGCGGACAAGGAGCATCCAGAGTTGGCCGACGGACTCGGGTGGACATATCATCATCATCCTGACTTGGCGGCATGGCGCGGGCGGCTTTATGTCGGCTGGAATTCCTGCAAGCGCGACGAGGATGTCTGGCCTTCGCGCGAATTGATCAGTTCGTCCGCCGATGGCAAAACGTGGTCGAAACCGGTCGAGATGTTTCCGCAAGGCGTCTCCACAGCGCTGCGGATGTATTTTTTCCATGCGCCGAACGGGCGGATGCTCGTCATCGCCGGCCTGCGCGAGAATGATACAAATTTGAGCGTGCAGGTGAAGGGCGGCATCGTGGTGCGCGAACTCCGCGCCAACCACTCGCCCGGTGACGTGTTCACTTTGCGACCGCACGGCAATGCCGGCACCAATCAGCCGCCGTTGTTCACGACAAGTTCGGACAAGGATTTTGTCGGGGCGTGCCAGCAATTGCTCGCTGACCCTCTGTTTTTGCAACAGCAAGACTACGGGGTGCTGCTCGACCCGGCGCAGCGCATGAAGTGGAACGACCCGGCGAACTGGGATGGCGACAAGGAATTGAAGGAGGACGCCAGGGGTTTCGGCAAGGCGATGTGTTTCTTCACGCGCCAGGACGGAGCACTTGTGGGCGTGGCCAAAAAACGTTGGGTGACGATTTCCCGCGACGGCGGCAAAACCTGGGATCAGCCCGTGCGACCGGATTCGCTCATCACCGGCATGGGCAAAGTGTGGGGGCAGAAAACTTCTGACGGTCGCTACGTGCTGATCTACAATCCCGACCTGACCAGACGCTGGCCGCTCGCGATGTTGACCAGCGATGACGGCATCACCTTCCGCGACCCGCATGCGTTGCACGGCGATTTACCGCCCAGACGTTACGCAGGCAAGGCGAAAAATCCCGGCGCAAGTTATCATCGCGGTCTCTCGAAATGGAACAATGACGGCTCGTGGAAAGATGACGCACTTTGGTTGGTTTACAGCCTTAACAAGGAGGAAATCCGTGTCATTCGAGTGCCGCTACAAGGGAGTATAACCGAAAGCCGGCCAGGTTCTACAAAGTAGCCTGTCGTTTATATCGAACGCAACATACCTGGCCCAGAAGTGAAACGGGAGGCCAAGTTTGAGTGGCGGCCAATTTGCTCAAGCAATCTGGACCGGGTTTCTCTCTAACTACCACCAATACGCGCGGGACTCTGCCGCGCGCCTGGCCGGGACGGTCGCCCGCTAAAAAGAGAGTTCTCATCGGCCAATCCCGCAAAGCGGCGCTGTCAGACCGTGGCCGCCTGTGGCAGCGTCACCATCGTCGATGAGTCGCGGCCACACGATCCCCGCCTGGCGTCGCCTGACTTCGCAGGACGCGCTTTGATTGGCCGGGTGTCAGGTAAAAAACGGCGGTCTCCGGCGTCTCGGCGCATGACGTGGACAACATTTGCAGCCGTGGCAAATCGGAGCGATTCAAAACGCCCCTGTTACTGCTTTTGATACTACCCGGCGGATTTACCCACCGGCTGGAATTCACAAACCCCTTGATTTTATTGGTACCCCGGCCAGGACTTGAACCTGGAACCAACCCCGAAAGCCTTCGGGGCTGCTCTATCGCAACCGGCTCTGCAATAATGCCAGTGCCAGTCGTGGATTCTTTTTGCGCTTCATCTCTCGTTCCAAGGCACGTGCCTCGTCCAAACCAGCTAGTTCCACTGCCGCCACGATTTCCAGGTTGCCACCCAATCGCTTCGTCGAATGCGTCTGGCCGCAACGATGATCTTTAAGCCGGCGTTCCAAGTCGGTTGTTGAGCCGATGTAGTGCCGTCCGGAATCGCCGCGCAGGATGTAAGCCCAAGCCATTTTTAATAAGTGGTACCCCGGGAAGGACTCGAACCTTCAACCAATTGATTAAGAGTCAACTGCTCTACCAATTGAGCTACCGAGGCAACCAATGCTCTAATGTGCCGTGTCGAAGCGGCACCAGAAGATTTTATTTCACCGTGGCAAAACAGCAAGCCCTATTGGCGGATTTGAAACTGGAACCAACCCCGAAGGCTTTCGGGGCTGCTCTGCCAATTGAGCTACCGAGGCAACCAACACTGTGACGTGCCGCGTTAAATCGGCACGGAAATATTCTATTCCAGCGCGGGAAAACGGCAAGCTCTATCGCCGGACAAACGTATCTGGGGTGGAGAAGCGGAGTAGTTGACACGAATTTCACGAATCGACACGAATGGGCCATGCCCCAACGGAGCAACAGAATCTTGAATCGCGGCCTGCCGCGCCGTAGTTAACGAAGGTGGGATGAAGACGGATTGAAATCGCTGAAGCGCCGGCTGGTTCAATTTACCAAGTACGAAGGAAGAATTGAAAATGGCAGCATGTTTTGATTCGTGTCAATTCGTGTAATTCGCGTCAAACCGGTTTGCTCCCCTGGATTTCCCATT
>Ga0074044_10001312_pt1 | contig 22697 bp, 13 predicted proteins | sample BogForMeECP23OM1_FD_94443 | JGI IMG/M metagenome (GOLD analysis project Ga0074044, IMG submission 94443) | Bog forest soil microbial communities from Calvert Island, British Columbia, Canada - Bog Forest MetaG ECP23OM1 | ecosystem: Environmental > Terrestrial > Soil > Wetlands ... | reverse complement strand
GCGGTGGTCGAAGGCCAGCAGGGACGGGTCCTTGAGCGAGAACATGGCAAAGGCCGACATCAAGGCATCGGCCAAGGGGATTTCAACCTCGCCCGACCGCGGGTCAGGAAGAGAGGCGAAACGACAGCGGAGAGCTTGGAAAAGGGCGTCGGCGGAGAGATCCTTCCGTGCTTCACCGGGAGCAAGTGCCATGGCGAGCCACTCCATTGGCCCAAGTGGTAAGATAGGGAATTCGGGAAAGCATTATGCGCAATGAGTTTGCGAAATGCGAGATCAAAACAAGCGTGTTTTCAGGGCGAAAATCGCAAGCCGGGAATTGCTGTGATCTCTTTGAGCTTGGGGTTCGACCGCGCTGCTTGCCCGGCCCCGGGGCCCGGCGAGCCTTTACCCGGCGCCCCCGCTGCGTTGGGTGCGACCTCGTCGGGGCTCTCGTCGCCACACCCAGGAAGGAAGAGGAACGTCAAGGACACAGGCAGCACAGACCTTTACTTGACTGCGGGAAGATGCATGCAAGATATGTGGAAGACAAGAACCGAGCTCCAGGTCAGCACTCACCGGCTGGAGAATCCAACAAAAATGCCGAGCCTAATGATCCGACCCATGTCGGACAAAAGGTTCGGCAAGAACTTCGCTGACAGATTGGGAAGGGCGTGATCCAGGACTGGCCTGGTCCGTTCAGGAGCGGTGATCGTGGATGATCCGATCAGCCCAGTGCAGCCTCAGCGCTCGGAGCCCGAGCGATCGCCAATCCGACCACCCCGGGAGGAATTGGCATAGGTCGCGGTCAGCATCCCCAGCAGGGCCGCACGACGGCTGGCGCGGGTGGACTTGCCACCACGACGCACCCGAGCGACAGCGCCCGCCCACTCGAATCCAGCATGCACAGGTGCGGTTTTCTTGGACTTCGGTTCATTCATCGACAAAAACTCCCCACGAGCAGAAACGCGACCCGAAACAGCAGGTCAACGCTCCTCCACTCCGTTGGGCCAGGAGGAACCCGAATTCCACCTGGCATCGCCTTCCTGGCCTCGGTCACTTCTCACCCCGCCGCAGCTTCATTCGGCCGCGGGGCCCATGTTTCAATGAGCCGGTCTCGATCAAAACCCGAACCGTCAACCCCTCGCGAGTGGCCACTTCAACGGTGTGACCAAGGCGATTACTCCCAACGGCTAACTCGAGTCCCTATCTCATCGGATCAAGGACACGTCTTTGTTGACCGGGATCATCACGAACCAAGACTCTTACTGAAGAACGAAATCTGGCGGCGAACCCGACAAGGCACGACTTCTCTTCGCCGATGGATCTCCTTCTCACTTGGTCTATCCAAAATCTATCAGCACCCGCAACCGCCGTCTAGAAAAAAAGCCGCCGATCATTGGTTTTGTGATTCTTGCAAAGGCTCATTGTCACGCCAGCACCACGGAGCCGGTCAGGAAATTTACATCATGAGCTTTTCTTGAGCAAGAAACGACTGGAGGCTGATTGCATGTAAACAGCAAAAAGTCAGATTTGTAGGAACTTCGGTTTAGCTCGCCCCGGCGGGTGGACCTTGTGCCAAGTCTTACTCGGACGGGGACTTGAGCCCTGACCAACGAAGTCCATACCTTGAGGCTGGGAAGCATTCACTCCAGAGATGGAGGCGAATCTCTGTCGCATCGTCACTTGGACAGTCGAAAAGGACCACGGACGGATACGGCCCGGCCCCTCCCGAGCAAGCGGGATTCCGAGGTCAGTCCTTTCTCGCGGACGATTCGAGTGCATGGAGATACATGTCGACCGCCTTGGACGATGGGTGGGGGAGAATGCGGACGACGCGAGAGCCCTTCGTCTTGACGGTCGCGACTTTGACTGTCGCGGGATTGGCACGTTGGACTTGCACAGTGGTCCGGGCAGTTCCCGAAATGCTGGCTATTGGAATCACGACATCTCGACGGGTCGGATCCTCGACCACAGCGTTCTTTCCCTTGAAGAACAGATTCCAACCCGATCCTCCCCACATCTGGTCGGCTGAGCCATCATCTTGCACGGCGCGCTTCAGCGTCTGAGTGAGAACGGTCCGGAACCGCGACGATGTGGACGATGCGGCCCATTGCCGGGCCAGACTTTCGAGTGCGCCAGGACGATTCAAAGGCGACGCGGGGTTGATCCGGCCTGACACCAGCACGTCGTTGCCGTTCCCCCCGTACAACCGGTCTGCGCCCCCTCCACCGATCAGAAAATCGTTCCCCGGTCCCGCGATCAAGGTGGCATTCCCCGCGTCTGCCCACAACAGGTCGTTCCCCGATCCTCCGTTCAGAAGGGCCGGCCGGTTGCTTCCCGGCGTGTTCAACAGGATCACGTCATTGCCCGCGTAGCCGTCGACTTGGATGGCATTGACCTGGCTGCTGGAGAAGCTCCAGCTCTGCTGGTTCACCGCGGCCGTCACTCGCCCGTTGGCTTCGGTCACCTGGATCGCGTCCGGACCCGAGGTTCCCACCACGATCAGGGAACTGCCGGAAAGGAACGCGTTGGCCTTGTTGATGTTTACACGGAATGTTCCGATCACGCGACCACGCAGCGCCTGGCCGGCACTATTCCGGATCATTCCGGGAACGACTGCGATCGAGTAGACGCCGTTGTCGTCTCGGTCCCAGAAGCCTCCGGGACCGGGCACGGAGTAGGTGGCGATTTGCGAGTTGCCATCGCTGGAAGACGTGAGGCTGACAAAGCTCGCCGTCTGGCTATACCCGTTGGGCCCTTGGACCCGGATCGCCCCGAGCTTACCCAGCAGGCCGGCCCGGTCCAGAGCCGTGAAGCCGCTGAAAGTGACGGTAAAGGTCGCGACCGGGGCGCCTGCCGTCGTCACGGGAGCGCCGCTGGCAGTAGCCTTCAGGGCCACGGTGTTGAACAGCTTCATTCCGCTGAACTTGATCTGACGAAAGAGTCCGGCGAAGGACCAGATGCCGGATCCGCGGGCTGTGTTCTTGAACTTCGCCGCGATCGATCCCGCGATGTCCAGTCGCAGGGTGTCCCCGGTACTCGTGCCGTTGCCGGTCTTGAGGCCGTCCAGGATGTATTCGGTGTTCCGACTTGGCGTGACCAGGTAGACGCCGTTCCCTCCCTGGGCGCCCATGAGGTTGAGCGTTCCAATGGTCCCGTCATAAGTGATGCCGGCGAACGTCGAACGGGCTGCCAAACCGGGCGCCGGATCGCTGACGACCTGGGTTGGCGTGACGATGTAGCCGGCCGAGAGCAGCTTGCCCAGGGCATTACGCGCGCCGCGATCGTCGATATCGAGCTCGTTCGAGGCTCCCGTGCCGTTGCCTGCATCGGTAACTTGAATCGCGCCCAGGATCCCGTCGAGCGTGCCGTTGCCGGTCGTGCCATTCGAGCCGATCCAGAAGGTGTTGGAACCGCTGCCGCCGGCGAGTGTCGAATGCGTGCCGGCGAGCGTGCTGAGAACCTGGAAGAGGTTGTCGCCCGCGCCGCCGTTGATATTGAGAGTCTGGATGCCGCTCGTGACGATCTTGTGCAGGCCGTTGAGCAAGATCGAGCCGCCGTTGACCAGGAACTGGTTGTTGCCGCCGGCTCCTTGGAGGATGAACTGGTTCTGCCCCAGCCCGCCCTCGACGTTGAGGTCGGCGTTCAGACCGGCCTGGGAGACGGTCACCGTGTCACCACCGCTGCCGCCGACGACATCGACCGACAGGGCGTTGATGATGCCGGCCAGGGTGATCTGGGAGCCGGTCCCGGTCTCGACGGGGTTCGACGAGCCACCGAGGATTCGGACCTCCAAGGCGTTCACAACGCTGCCGGAGGACAGCATGACGTCGCCCTGCGCCGCCTGGAGCGTGACCTGGCCTTGGGGGGCTGAAACGTTCGAGGAGCTGCCGAGGATCAAGTCGTCTCCGTGGTTCGAGGGGTCCAGGACCACATTCTCCGTGGCGCTCACGACGTTACCTAGGTACAGGCTGCCGCCCATGTGCTTGATGTAGATGCTGTTCTGGGCCGAGGCGTTGAGGACGCATGCGGCATTACCGGTCAGGTCGATGAGCAAGGGAGCCGTGGCGGTACCGATCCCTCCACCGGCCCACAGGCTGATGTCGGTGCCGCCCGCGACGATCGACGGCTGGGACGTGAAGGTGAAGTTGCTGATGACCTGGGTCGACGTGCTTCCGCCGGTGCCGCCGGTGAAGCCGAGGATCGCCGTCGAACCGCCCAGGGTCGTTGCCAGGTCGATGCCGGTGTAGGTGTGGGTGTAGACACCACCGGTCGTTGTGTCGGCCAGGGACTCCGTGAGCGTCTCGGCCGCGGCATTGTAGAACAGCGAAACCTTGATGGGGTCGCCGCTCGCCACGTTGACCGGGCTGGTCGCGTTGTACGTCCCCGTCGAGCCGGTGGTGACGAAGTTGGTGCCTTGAATAGAAATGGCCACGCACCTTGGTCCGGGATAAATAGGGGGCCTGGGATGCCAACTTGCTCTTTTAATGGCGTCCCCAAGACGTCGACAGCTACCTCAGATCCCTGGTCTTTCCCAATTTTGAGTGCCTGGCCAAACCTTTCTGCCACGTCAACGGGTGATTGAGCCATCTCAGACCCGGGCATTTTGCCGTTTCCCCCCAGGTAGATGGGTGCGGAAGATTCACGAACCGATCGACACAAGCCGTTTCGGGGCACATAATGAATTCCACGAAAACGGTGGGATGCCTGAAAAGGCCCGATCCATCGCGCAGCTCAAGGGGTCGCTAACGAGGAAGCTCCACGACCGGACTGAAGACCGAGCATCGCTCGATGAAATTGAGCGGATCTCAGCATGAAGCTCATCAAGAACAGCGGTGACGACCGAGTGGTCGACGCTCTGCGAAGCTCGCTCGCCGCTCTATCAACTCTCGACGTGGCGTCCCCAGCCTTCTCGGCATTCGCGTATGGCGAGTTGCGAGAGCTTCTTGGAAAGATTGCGAAGTGCCGCATCGTTCTTCCTGATGACAAGGCGGGCGATCTCTCCCTGCTCGGCTCATCATCCGACCGTCCGTTCAGAAATCGACTCCAGGCTCGCTGGCTGGCCAGGCAATGCCATCAGTGGGTCGAAACGCTTGCCGAGGTCCGGACTCTTCCCGGTATCATGCCCCAGTCCACCTTGATCGCGGGGCGCCTCGATTCCTCACTCACCCGGGTCATCACCGGCAACTGCGCCTTCACGACGGAAGGCCTTGGAATCACGCCAGGGAATCAGTTCAGCCTGATTCAGTCTTCCGAGAGTCCCGAGGAATGCTCACTTCTCGGCTCCTGGTTCACCGCCCTCTGGAACGGCCTGCCGGCTTCGCCCGAGGCGAAGCGGTCGCTCCTTGCTCGTCTTGCTCAGTTGTTCGAGCACAAAGAGCCCTCCCTCATCTACTACTTGACGCTCTTTCACCTCTTTAAAAATCTCGGGGACGAGCTCGACGAGGACAAGATCGTCAAGTCGGCAACAGGCATCCGGAACACCATCGTTTGGAGGAAGCTCTTCAAGTTCCAGCGGGACGGGGCCGTGGGAGCCATCGACAAGCTGGAACGCCACGGAGGATGCATCATCGCGGATAGCGTGGGCCTCGGAAAAACCTTCGAGGCTCTTGCCATCATCAAGTACTACGAGCTGCGAAATGACCGCGTTCTCGTCCTCTGCCCGAAGCGCCTCCGGGACAACTGGACCCTGTACAGGTCCAACGACCGTCGGAATATCCTCGCGGCGGACCGCCTTAACTACGACGTCCTGAACCATACGGATCTCTCGCGTGATGGAGGAACCTCCGGCGATATCGACCTGGCGCATGTCAACTGGGGTAACTACGATCTTGTCGTCATCGACGAATCGCGTAACTTCCGGAACAAGAAGACGCCCCGGAAAGACGGCGAGACGCGGTACGATCGCCTGATGCGGCGGATCATCCAGCAAGGGGTGAGAACCCGCGTGCTGATGCTCTCGGCCACGCCTGTGAACAACCGGCTCGCCGACCTGAAAAACCAGATCGCTTTCGTCACCGAGGGCGACGAGACGGCGCTCGCCGACCACGGGATCCCCAGCATCGAATTCACCGTTCGCCAGGCACAGATCCAGTTCAACCGTTGGCTTGGAAAAGAGGAGGAGGAGCGGACGCCGGCCCAATTGATGGACATGCTCGGCTTCGACTACTTCAAACTGCTCGACCTGCTCACGATCGCCCGCTCCCGGAAGCACATCGAGAAGTACTACGGCACGGCGGAAACCGGGCGATTCCCCGAGCGGCTCAAGCCCATCAACATCAAGTCCGACGTGGACCGCTCCGGCGAGTTTCGCTCGATTCGCGAGATCAACACCGAGATTCGCCGGCTGAACCTGAGCCCCTATGCCCTGCTGCGTTATGTGCTCCCGCACAAGCAGGCTGCCTATGACCAGAAATACAGCACCCGAATCCGCGGCGGAGAAGGCTTCTTCCGGCAAGCCGACCGCGAGGAAAGCCTCGTTCACCTCTTGCGCGTCAACGTCCTGAAGCGAATGGAGAGCGCAGTTCCCTCCTTCGCGCTGACACTCGAGCGCCAGCTTGCCGACGTCGAGGCGATTCTGAAGAAGTACGAATCTCATGTCGAGGCCGTCGAGCAGATCGACATCGAGGACATCGACGTCGATGATCCGGCTTTCGAAAGTTTGCTCGTTGGTACAAAAGTCAAGGTGCTGTTGCGCGACGTCGACCTCGTCCGATGGCGCCAGGACCTGATCGAGGACCGGAATCGTCTGGCCACACTCTGCTCGGCGGCACGTCAAGTTGACGCGGGCCGCGACGCCAAGCTGGAGGCTCTTCGTCAGCTCATCGAGAACAAGGTCCGCGCCCCTCTGAACCCGGGCAATCGTAAGGTCGTCGTCTTCACGGCCTTTGCCGATACCGCTCAGTATCTCTACAAGCAGCTTGCCCCGTGGGCTCTCGAGCACTTGAAGCTTCATGCGGCGCTGGTGACCGGAGCCGGCAGGAACCAGACGACTCTCCCGGACCTTCGTAGCGACCTGGTGAGCATCCTTACCGCGTTCTCACCTCGCTCCAAGGAACGCCCGGAGGACCTGGCCGCCGAAGGCGAGCTCGACCTGCTCATCGCCACGGATTGCATCTCCGAAGGCCAGAACCTGCAAGACTGCGACTACCTGGTCAATTACGACATTCACTGGAACCCCGTCCGCATCATCCAGCGGTTCGGCCGGATCGACCGCATCGGGTCCCCCAACGAGCAGATCCAGCTCGTCAATTTCTGGCCGAACATCGAGCTCGAAGAATACATCAACCTCGAGCAACGCGTCAGCGGTCGCATGGTCCTCCTCGACATCTCGGCCACAGGCGAGGAAAATATCATCGAGCAGCAGTCGGGCAACCAGATGAACGACCTGGAGTACCGCCGCAAGCAACTCCTCAAGCTCCAGGATGCGGTCATTGACCTTGAAGACCTGTCCAGCGGCGTCTCCATTGCCGATCTCACGCTCAACGACTTCCGGATCGACCTGGCCGGTTTCCTCAAAGCCCACTCGGAGCGGCTCAAGAGCCTGCCCTTGGGCACCTTCGCCGTGACCACCACGACCGGCGCGGGCGAGACGGCGATTCCGCCGGGCGTGATCTTCTGTCTTCGAGCTGAAGGCGAATCGGCGCGCACGGCCGCCGAGCCGGGATACCCACTGGCCCCGCACTACCTGGTGCATGTTGGTGAAGACGGCGGCGTCTTGCTCTCGTTCACCCAGGTCAAGCAAGTTCTCGACCGCCTGAAAAAACTCTGCAACGGCCGGGACCTGCCCGACGCTGAGGCATGCACCCGCTTCGACCGGGCCACCCGCGACGGCGAGAACATGGCCGAGACCCAGAAGCAGCTCGGGGCCGCCATCGCGTCCATTCTGGGGAAAAAGCAGGAACGCGCCGTTGCCAGCCTCTTCACGCCGGGAGGCACGCACGCGAAAAAAGGTGAGTTTCAGGGGATCAACGATTTCGAGGTCGTGGCATTCCTCGTCGTTCTCCCCGAGGCGGAGGCGGGATGAGCGCAAGAGCGATCATCGCTGCCCTGGCACTGCCCCCCGAGGCCCGCGTCGACGAGCGCGTGCCGAAGAAGATGCTCGTGGAGCAAAGTGATCCCACCACCGCCGACAAGCGGCAGATCCTGGAAGGGATCGACGAGCTCCTGTGGCTTGCCGCCCTCAAGCCCAGCAACATTGGCGTTGCCGAATACCGGGATCAGGCTCGTGAGTATCTGGAAATCGCGGTGCTCACCGTGGCGTTGCGCCCCACAGCCAAGGCGCCTCGCCTCACCGAGCTAATCCACCGCGCCATTCCGTATCCCGTCGTGCTCGTGACCTCGCAAGGCGGTGAGGTCAGCCTCTCGCTCGCCCACAAACGTTTTTCCCAGAATGAAGTCGGTGCAACCGTCCTGGACGGTGCTGTGATCGCGTCGCCGCCGATCAGCACGCAACCGACGCTCATATCGGACCACCCCGATAGGCGCTTCCTCGAGAGTCTTCCCCTGGCGGCCCAGCCCAGGGTACAATTGTGCGCAATCTACCAGGGCTGGGTAGAACGAGTGGAGGCGCTGCAAGCCGCTCGTTTGACTGGCCGGTTCGTCCTCGCCCCGACCCCGGAGGTCGCCGCCGACCGCCGAAACGCACTGGTCGAATATGACTCGATTCAGAGGGAAATCACGAGCCTTCGAGCACGGGCCGAAAAAGAGAGCCAGATCAACCGTCGCGTGGAGTTGAACCTCGCGATTCGTCGCCTCGAAGGCGAGCTTGCCTTGGCCGCGAAAAATCTCTAGGCACTGATTCTCATGAAAACAATCACCCTCCACGTTCCCGAGTCGAAGAGCGCCGACGTCGTCGCGGCGCACATCGAGCAGCTCAAGTCGCTGTTCCCCGAAGCCTTCACCGAGGGCAAGGTCGATTTCGAGGTACTCAAGGGGCTTCTCGGCGGTACGGTCGATGAGCGTGAGGAGAAGTACGGCCTCAACTGGCACGGCAAGCGCCGCGCCCGACAGATCGCGCTCATTCCTTCCACCGGCACCCTCCGCCCCTGCCCGGAGGAGAGCGTCGATTGGGACACGACTCAAAATCTCGTGATCGAGGGCGACAATCTCGAAGTGCTCAAGCTGTTGCAGAAGAGTTACGCCGGCAAGGTCAAGTTGATATATATCGATCCGCCTTACAACACGGGCAAGGACTTCGTTTATCCCGACAACTTTCAGGACAACATCAAGAATTACCTCGAACTTACCGGCCAGGTGGACGGGGAAGGCCGCAAACTCAGTTCTAACTCTGAAGCATCGGGCCGGTTCCATACGGACTGGCTGAATATGATGTACCCGCGTCTGAAGCTGGCACGCACATTGCTAAAAGACGATGGTGTTATAGTTATTAGCATATCAGATTATGAAAGTCATAATCTACGACACGTGATGAACGAAGTCTTTGGTGAGGAGAACTTCATAGCAGCGGTTATCTGGCAGAAAGTCTACTCGCCGAAGAACTCGGCCCGCCATTTCTCTGAAGATCATGATTATGTGCTGGTCTATGCTCAAAGTGGCGAGAAATGGACACCGTGTTTATTGCCCCGTACCGAAGAAATGGAGGCGCGGTACATCAACCCAGACAACGATCCGCGCGGTCCTTGGAAACCCGGCGATCTATCGGCGCGGAACTACTACGGAGAAGGAACATATCCGGTTGCGTGCCCATCTGGCAGAACAATTGAAGGCCCACCGTCAGGGCGGTATTGGGTTATCTCAAAAGCTAAGTTTGATGAACTTAACAGTGATACTCGCATCTGGTGGGGCTCTGATGGCAACAACGTTCCTGCTATACAAGAGATTCCTCTCCGAGGTGCAACAAGGCAGGGTGCCCCAAACTTTTTGGTCTTATGAAGAAGTCGGCCACACCCAGGAAGCAAAGAAAGAGCTTATTAGCACCGTTAACTTCCCGAATTCGGATGCCGTTTTCGAGACCCCAAAGCCAACTCGACTGATTCACCGCATGCTCCAACTCGCGACCAAGCCCGATGACTCTTCCTTGGTGTTGGACTTCTTCGCTGGTTCGGGCTCAACATTACACGGCGTGCTGTCTCAGAATGCGGCAGATGGGGGCAATCGTCGTTGCATCTTGGTGCAATTGCCGGAGCCTCTCCCGAACACGGAAAACGGCTCACTCACCACAATTGCAGAAATCACCAAGCAACGCATTCGTAAAGCCGGCGCGAACATTCGCAACGAACACCCGATGTTTTCAGGTGACATCGGCTTCCGCGTCTTCAAGCTGGACTCCAGCAACATCCGCGTTTGGGACCCTGATCGTGACGACCTCACAGGAACCCTGCTCGATTCCATCGAGCACCTGAAGGCGGATCGCACCGAACAGGACATTCTGTTCGAGCTTCTGCTCAAGCTCGGTCTGGAACTCACCGTGCCCATCGAGCAGAGAACGATCGCCGGCAAGGCCGTGTACAGTATCGGCGTGGGCAGCTTGATGGTCTGCCTGGCACCGAAAATCAGCCGCGAGGAAGTGGAGCCCCTGGCCCACGGCATCGTGTCCTGGCGCGAGGAGCTAGCACCGGCCGGCGAGACCCAGGTCGTCTTCCGCGACAGTGCATTCGCCGACGACGTGGCCAAGTCGAACCTCACGGCGATCCTCCGCCAGTACGGGCTGGAGAACGTGAGGAGCCTGTAGCCATGGCGAGGTGCAAAGACCCCTCGATTGCAGAGCCCCCGGGCTCTCGGTGGCATTTCCCAATTCAAGCAACCCGTTTCAGCGTGAAACATCATGGCTCCTCCCCCCTTACCGCCGAACGGAGAAATTCTCCTCTACCAGACCGAGGACGGTCACACGCGCATCGAATGCCGCTTTCAGAATGAGACCCTTTGGCTCTCCCAGGCCCTGATCGCTGAGTTGTTTGAGAAGGACGTCCGCACAATTAACGAGCATCTCCAGAACATCTACGAGGAAGGTGAACTGGACCCGGAGGCAACTATCCGGAAATTCCGGATAGTTCGCCGCGAGGGAAAACGAGAGGTCGCGAGGGAAATCGAGCATTACAGCCTGGATGCTATTCTGGCCGTCGGCTACCGGGTACGCTCGCCACGTGGGACGCAGTTTCGCCGCTGGGCCACGGAGCGATTGAAGGAGTACCTGGTCAAGGGCTTCACGATGGACGACGAGCGGCTGAGGAACCCGCCCGTCGAAGGGTCCGGCGTGCCCGATTATTTCGACGAGTTGCTGGAGCGAATTCGCGACATCCGCGCCAGCGAGCGCCGGATGTATTTGCGCGTCAAGGAAATCTTCGCACTCGCGGCCGACTATGATGCCGCCCAGAAGAGCACGGTCGAGTTTTTCAAGATCATCCAGAACAAGCTGCACTTTGCCGCGACCGGCCACACTGCCGCCGAGTTGATCGCCCGTCGCGCCGATCACGCGCTGCCGAACATGGGGCTGACCACATGGAAGGGCGAGGCTGTCCGCAAGCAAGACGTGACCGTCGCCAAGAACTACCTGAGCGAAGAGGAAATCCGCGAGCTGAATCGCATCGTGACCATGTGGCTGGATTACGCGGAGGACCAGGCTCGCCGCCGCAAGCAGGTGTTCTTGAAGGACTGGGAGACGAAGCTCAAGGAGTTTCTCGTCTTCAACGAGCGCGCAGTGCTCTCGAGCGCCGGATCGATCAGCAAGAAAGACGCCGACGGCCACGCGGAGGCCGAATACGAACGCTTTGCCGCCCGCCGAAGGGCTCTGCTCGAAGCCGAAGGAGAGCGGACGAACTTGAAGGCGCTCGAGGACACGGCGAAGAAACTGCCGGCCAGGAAAAGAAAACCGCCACCCGAAAAGCCGGATTCCTCGGGATAGAGGATGCGCCATGAAACTGCATTTTGAAGCGAATCTCGACTATCAGCTCTCCGCGATCGAGGCGGTCTGCGACCTGTTCCGGGGCCAGGAGATCTGTCGCACCGAGTTCACCGTCACGCAGAGTTTCGGCGGCGGCCAGGCGGCCCTTGCCGGACTTGCGAACGACCTCGGTATCGGCAACCGGCTGTCGTTGCTCGACGATCAGATCCTCGCCAACCTCAACGATGTGCAACTTCGCAACGGGCTGAAGCCCACCGAGTCGTTGGCCACCGGCGACTTTACCGTGGAGATGGAGACCGGCACCGGCAAGACCTACGTCTACCTGCGCTCGATCTTCGAGCTGAATCGCCGTTTCGGCTTCACCAAGTTCGTGATCGTCGTGCCATCCGTGGCCATCAAGGAGGGTGTCTACAAAACTCTCCAGATCACGGAAGACCACTTCCGCAGCCTCTACTCGAACGTCCCGTTCGAGTATTTCCTCTACGACTCCGGCAAGCTTGGCCAGGTGCGCAACTTCGCCACCAGCCCGAATATCCAGATCATGGTCGTGACCGTCGGCGCGATCAACAAGAAGGACGTCAACAACCTTTACAAGGACAGCGAGAAGACCGGCGGTGAAAAGCCCATTGACCTGATCCGGGCCACCCGCCCGATCGTGATCGTGGACGAGCCCCAGAGCGTCGACGGCGGCCTGGAAGGGCGCGGCAAGGAAGCCCTGGGCATGATGAGCCCCCTTTGCACCCTGCGCTACTCGGCCACCCACGCCGAGAAGCACCACATGGTCTTCCGCCTCGACGCCGTGGACGCCTACGAGCGGAAGCTCGTCAAGCAGATCGAAGTCGCCGCGGCCGGCGTGGAAGGCGATCACAACAAGCCGTATGCGCGGCTCGTTTCGGCCGCCAACAGGCGTGGCAGCATCACGGCGAAGGTCGAGCTCGATGTCCAGCGCGGCAACCGTGTGAGCCGCGAAGAGAAAACCGTGCAGGATGGCGAAGACCTTCAGCAAATCACCGGGCGTGCCGTGTATGGGAATTGCTCGATCGGCGAGATCCAATGCGGTAAGGGCAAAGAGCTCATTGAAGTGAAAGTGCCCGGTGGCGAGCGCTGGCTGCGCGTGGGTGAGTCGATGGGCGGTGTGGATGACGAGGCGATGAAGCGCCAGATGATCCGCCGGACGATCAAGGAACACCTGGACAAAGAGCTGCGCCTGGCTCCCCTGGGCATCAAGGTACTCAGCCTGTTCTTCATCGACAGCGTCAAGCGTTACCGCATGTACGACGAGGAAGGGAACCCCCAGAAGGGCCGGTACGCGGAGATCTTCGAGGATGAATATCGGCGCCTGGCCGGGCATCCGGAGTACCAGAGCTTGTTCAAGGAGGTCGATGTCGGCTCCGACGCGACCGAGGTGCACAACGGCTACTTCTCGATCGATAAGAAAGGCGCCTGGTCAGACACCGCCGAGACCAACCAGGGCAACCGAGACAACGCCGAGCGTGCCTACAACCTGATCATGAAGGAAAAGGAGAAGCTGCTCCTCTTCGAGACCAAGCTGAAGTTCATCTTCTCCCACTCGGCGCTCCGCGAAGGATGGGACAACCCGAACATCTTCCAGATCTGTGCCCTGCGCGAGATCGGAACGGAGCGCGAGCGGCGTCAGACCATCGGTCGTGGGCTGCGCCTTTGCGTGGATCAGGATGGCAAGCGATTACGCGGTTTCGAAGTGAACACGCTGACGGTGGTCGCCACGGAAAGCTATGAGCAATTTGCCGAGTGTCTGCAAAAGGAGATCGAATTCGAGGGTGGCATTCATTTCGGCATCGTCGAGAAGCACCACTTTGCCTCCATACCTGTTGCCGACCCGTCGGGTCGCATCGTGGCGATGGGAGTGGAGCGGTCCGAGGCCATCTGGACTCATCTCCATCAGACGGGCCTGGTGGACGGACAGGGCAAGGTGAAAGACAGCCTGAGACGGGCGCTCAAGGAGGGCACGCTGGCCTTGCCGGAGGCCCTGGCCGCGCATCTTCCTCAGGTGACCGACGTCCTTCGCAAACTGGCGGGAAAGCTGGAGATCAAGAACGCCGACGAGAGAAAGCCGATCAAGACGCGCCAGGCCGTCTTGCACAGCGAAGAATTCAAGGCGCTCTGGGACCGGGTGAAGCACAAGACGACCTACCGTGTCCAGTTCGACAACGAGGCGCTCGTGAAAACCTGCGCTCGTGCTATCAAGAACGCGCCGGCAATCACCAGGACGCGGCTCTTCTGGCGCAAGGCCGACCTGTCCATCGGCAAGGCCGGCGTCGAGACGAAGGAGACGGCCGTATCCGCCCCGATTGTGATCGAGGAAAGCGATATCGAACTACCCGACCTGCTGACCGACTTGCAGGACAAGACCCAACTCACCCGCCGCAGCCTGGTCCGCATCTTGACGGAGAGCGAGCGGCTGGACGACTTCAAGAACAACCCGCAGCAGTTCATCGACATCGCCGCGGAAACGATCAACCGCACCAAGCGGCTCGCGATCGTGGATGGCATCAAGTACCTGCGAATCGGCAATGAGCATTACTACGCCCAGGAGCTGTTCGATCAGGAAGAGTTGACGGGCTATCTCAGGAACATGATCCCGTCTGAACGATCGGTCTACGAATACGTCGTCCACGATTCGGGGACAGAGCGAGCCTTCGCAGAGGCATTGGAAAAGAACGAAGCGGTCAAGGTCTACGCAAAACTACCGGGTTGGTTCACGATCCCGACGCCCCTGGGGCCTTATAATCCCGACTGGGCTGTGCTCGTGGACAAGGACGGAACGGAACGGCTCTTCTTCGTGGTCGAGACCAAGAGTAGTCTCTTCACAGACGATCTCCGCGATCCCGAGGGTGCGAAGATCAAGTGCGGCGCAGAGCACTTCAAAGCCATCGCCGTCGGAGACAATCCGGCGCGATTCATCAAGGCGACGAACCTGGACGACGTGCTGACCGCGTGACCACAAGGTTCACCATCGCGACCCACCTCGCTCTGAGGACTCGATTGATTGGTGCCGGTGCTTTTTTCTGCGCACGTTGGGGAGCACGTGGAGCGGAGTGTCTCCCTCGCGACGTCCGCCGCCGCTCGTCTCGGGCGACCAGTCGGTTTGACGGCATCACGGCGCACCCTTGTCTTTGCGTTCGAACCGGGTCCGGCGTCGTGGCAGCACGCCCCCACCCCCGAGCGCTGCCTCTGCCCAGAACCACTTGGGCGATATCGGCCAGCCGTGTTTACTCTGTACTACAAAGTAAGTGACCCGTCCGCGCTTTGAGCCAGTGGACCCGAGGGAAAGAGATGAAAATGATTGAGAATCGTCAGAACAAGGCCGACTTCTCGGTGGTTGTCGTTGTCAAATAACTACTTATGACAAAGAATCGGAAGTCCAACGGGGGCATTGAGCGGCGCTGAAACTTCAGAAATCTCAACTAATCTGAACCGGACGCCCGTCCAGTGCCGGTGAAAGTGGATCCTCTACAAGCTGACGGTGGTGCCACCAAGTGGGTGGCCCCATCCAGTCCACCCGGAAACACCCCTCATTGAACCGTGCCTCTACCAAGATCCCATGGCTAACAGGAGATTTGTCAAGAACCCCGGTGCTCGAAACGCCGTGGCGGCGGGCCCGATGGGTGCTTGGATGTGATGCCCGAGCGCCGCCAGCAAAAGGAGCATCGTGTTGATTCCGTTGAAGGTCGCGTGCATTGTGATCGAGGCAAGGAGACTGCCGGTGCGTTGGTAAACCGTCCCCAGTGCCATAGAAAGCAAAAGAATAGCGATAGGTGCAGGCCACTGCGGGAAATGCATGGCCGCAAAGAAAATCGAGGTGAGTAGGATCGGCAGATTCGACGAACGCGACAACGGCTGCTCTGCTGGCTGGTAGCCACTGTCCAAGAACTCGCTTCCAGGGTCGATCGGGGTGCTCTTGGGCGGCGCATATTCCGAGTCCCAGAGAAACGACTCGTTCACCGGTTCCAGGGTGGCAGACCATCCATTTTCTTGGGTGGTCTTGATTGGTAATGGCCGGTCCTCGACGAACCGGCCAAGCCAGCGCTGCAAGATGCCCCGGAACAGCAACTCCTCGATCAACGGCGCCAGTACCATCGTGGAGAGGACAGCCAGAATCGCCACCCCCGGCGTGAGATTCTCGAGAACCATCAGTTCCACGGGATGCGAGTGGGAGCGCCAGATGCGGACTGCGAGAAACTGGATCGCGCAAACGGGTGGCGTCATCAGCATCGCCGCCCGCACACCGATTCCCATCTGCCGCGGCCACTCCTGCCGATGCAGGCCAAGGTCCGCCAGGCCCGCTCCCGACGTGAACCGTACGAATGCTGGGACGAGAACCAGCAACAGGCCATTGCTCACGGCGAATTGAAACATCAGCTCGGCTAGCGATTGTTCCGGCGGGGCCTCGGGGCCCGGACCTTGCAATCCGGCCTTCACGTCCTTGCTCTGCCCATCCGCGGCGGCTTCCCCCGGCCCTGGTGCTTTCTCGGCGTTCTTCGGCTGGTCGATCGCCTTGCCGGGTTCGCGGGCGCCGACCTGGTTCTCCGCCGCTTTGGCGACGCGCGGGAGATGCCGGCCCGTCGCCGCGGCGTAAATGCGAGTGACGAACACGTTCACGCCCAGGTAAAGAAACACCAGCGCAAGGACCGTCAAGCTCCCCCACGGGGCCGGCTTGAGCGGCCGCGCGCGGTCGTCGGCCACAATCGGCAGCCCTTTCCAGATCCGCCCCAGCGCCCAGGCCCAGGCCCAGAGCATTCCCAGTAATGCGGCCATGAGGAGTGTGCAGAGGATCGAGAACACGAAGAGTGCGGGCGAGATGCGGTCCATGAGACGACTTCAATCCCTGAAAGATCTTGGGGAATGACCTGAATGATCGTACCCTTCATTACTCGGTTCGGCCACCTTGTCCGGAGCGAGAGCCCACCCTAGAATCGCCAGTTCGTTGGTCGTCACGCGACGTGATCCCGACCTGGTCGAAAGCAGGAGCCAAGCCCGACGATGCCGGACCTTGATGAACAGCTAAGCATCCTCCGCCGCGGGGTCGAACAGATTGTTCCCGAAGACGAATTCCGCAAGAAGCTCGAACGGTCGCTCCGCGCGAACCGGCCTTTGCGGGTCAAGTACGGGATCGACCCGACCGGGATCGACGTCCACCTCGGCCACACGGTTCCCCTGCGCAAGCTCAGGCAGTTCCAGAACCTGGGCCACACGGCCATCATCATCATCGGCAATTATACGGCCCTGGTCGGCGACCCCTCCGGCCGCGACGAGACCCGGGCAAAACTGACCGAAACCCAGGTGGAAGCCAACGCCCGCGATTACCTCAAGCAGGTCGGCCGGATCATCGACCTGGACCGAGCGGAGGTTCACCACAACGGCGACTGGTTCTCGAAATGGTCGTTCCTCAAAGTTCTCGACCTGATGCGGCACATGACCCTTGGCCAGATGAGCGCCCGCGAAGACTTCGCCAAGCGAATCGCCGCCGAAAAGCCCGTCTATCTCCACGAGTGCCTCTATCCCCTCATGCAAGGCTGGGATTCGGTCGAGATCCGGGCCGATGTCGAGCTCGGAGGAACCGAGCAGCTCTTCAGCTTGCTGGTTGCGCGCGACTTGCAGCAATCCCAGGGCCAGGAGCCCCAGGTCGCGCTCACGATGCCGATCCTGGTCGGCACAGACGGCGTCCGGAGGATGGGCAAGAGCCTGGGGAATTACATCGGAGTGGCCGAATCGCCCGAGAATCAATTGGGCAAGGTGATGAGCATTCCCGACGAGCCGATGCGGCAATATTTCACGCTGTTGACCGACCTGCCAATGCCCGAAATCGACTCCCTGCTGGCGCTTGGTGTGAACCCCAGGGACGCCAAGGAAGCGCTCGGCAAGGCGATCGTCTCGCAGTATCACGGAGCGGTAGCAGCCGAGCAGTCGGCCGCTGAGTTCCGCCGGCGGGCCGCCGGCGAGGATCCCGATGAGATTCCGGATATCGCGCTCTCGGCCGACAAGCTTGATGCCGAAGGCCGGGTCCCCGCGCCTATTCTGATCAAGGAACTGAGACTCGATACGAGCACCTCGAATGCCCGGCGGGTCATCGAGCAAGGCGGGTTCAATGTCGGTCCGGAGCGGGAAACCATCTCGGATCCCAAGGCCCTGATCTACGTTTCCGACGGCTTGATCGTCCGGGTCGGCAAGCGCAAGATCGCCAGAATACGCCTGGTCTGATCGGCTCGCCAAGACTCGAACAGGAATGAATACGCCCATGGCCCAGCATGGTTTCGGCATCATCGGCTGCGGCATGATCGCCGAGTTTCACACCCGGGCGATCAACGAGATCCCCATCGCACGCGTGGTCGCCGCCTACGATCGGGCGCAGGCCAACGCCGCGAAAATCGCCGCCATGGCCGGTGGCCAGTGCCAGGTCTGCGACGACCTGGAAACGATGCTCGCTGAGCCGGACGTGGACGTGGTTTGCATCTGCACGCCCAGCGGCGCCCACGCGGAACCGGCCGTGCACTCAGCGCGTGCAGGGAAACACGTGGTTGTCGAGAAGCCCCTGGAGATCACCCTTGCCCGTTGCGACGCAATCATCAAGGCCTGCGACGCGGCTGGCGTCCGGCTCTGCACCATCTTTCCGTCGCGGTTCACGCCGGCGAATATCCGCCTCAAGGATGCCATCTCAGGTGGCCGGTTCGGCCGCCTGACCCTGGGCGATACCTACGTCAAGTGGTGGCGGACCCAGCAGTATTATGATTCGGGCGGCTGGCGGGGCACATGGTCGCTTGACGGCGGCGGGGCCCTCATGAACCAGGCGATTCACAATGTGGACCTCCTGTACTGGCTGATGGGGGACGTCGAGTCGATCGTCGCCCTGACGGCCACATTGGCCCACTCGCGAATCGAGGTCGAGGACACGGCGGTGGCCAGCTTGCGGTTCAAGAATGGCGCCCTGGGCACAATCGAGGCAGCCACCAGTGCCTATCCGGGCCTGCTCAAGCGCACCGAGATCCATGGCGACCGCGGCTCGGCCCGGGTCGAGCAGGACGACATCACCCTCTGGGACTTCCAGGAAAAGGTTCCCAGCGACAACGAGGTCTTCGCCGCCATGGCCGCCATTTCCGGCTTCAAGGCCGGCGTCAGCGATCCCCGCGGCATCACCCATGTCGGCCACCGCGACCAGCTCATCGATTTTCTCGAGGCCATCGACCACGGCCGAGCCCCGATCGTTGACGGCCGCGAAGGCCGTAAGTCCGTCGAGATCATCCGGGCGATCTATCGGTCAGCCGGTTCCGGACAGGTCGTGAAACTGCCCCTGCACGAGCACTGAACGGCCCTTCGTGAGCGGGGCAGGAGCCGATCCGCGGCTCGATCTTTTTTTCTGCTTCGTTCAAGACCAGACCGGCCTCAGTCGCCGGGCGGGCCGTTGCCAAGCCGCTTCAGCTCGGCCTCCAGCGCTCGGATTCTCGCCTCGGCACGAGCGCGGGTCTCCGCCTCAGCCTGCACCCGCGCCTCGGCAAGGGCGGCGCGAGTTTCGGCGTCCTCCAGGGCCTGGCTGATCGCCGTGTAGTCGCCAATCTCCTCGCCCGTCGCCGGGTCGAAGCAGGCCAGGCGGTCGTAGCCCAACCTGGCCTCGGGGGCGATCCCCAGCCAGACACCGATCGGCTCCAGCCAGATCCATCCCCGCTCATCTGGCTTGATGCGCTCGTACCCGTCTGGTGTCTGCCGGTAGACGATCAGCTCCTGCCGGCGCTCGAAGTCGTCCTCCTCGAGCACATCCGCTATCACATAGAGGGGAATTCCCGCCCGATAGTAAAAGTCGACCTTCTTGCCCACGTCGTTCTGTCGCGTGTCCAGCGAGGTAACCTCGACCACCAAGAGCGGGCGAGCACCTGCGGCCGCCACGTCGAGGGTCGCCCAATCCCGATGGCGCTCGACGTCCGCGAAAACGGCGATGTCCGGGCCCAGCGGCCTGACCCCCGGCAGGTTCCAGTCCACGCGACAGTCCGATACTACCACGGTCGTGGCCTGGCCGGCCAGGCGCGCCTTGAACACGTCCTTGAGGTAGGTCAAGTCGCTGTTATGTGCGTCCGTTTGCACGATGAAGTCCCCCGTCTCGGGAAAGAGTACATCCTCCAGGGACAGCGGGATCTGATCGAGCGTTTCCTCCCCGTCGGGCCCGACACGCTTGACGTAACGCCAGCCGTAACGGAACGGATCGGGCTCGGGACCCGAAGGAACACGCACACCGGAGGTCGAGACGGTACTCATGATCGGCGCTCCGAGAACGGGGCCGCGACAGGCCGGAATCTGCCTGCGAGCCATTCTACCGTAGGGTTCAACGCCGGTCAGCGCCGAGTGCCGGGCCGATCTTCCGCTTGATCGAAGTGCTCGGGGCAGGATATAAGACTGATCGGCCCCGGGCGGAGATCGCTGCTTGCAGAATCTCCCTGGGCGGTCTCTGGTCAACGGAGTGACACCATGCCCCGCCACAAGACTCGCCGCCCCTGGATCGATTACCTCGTCTACCTGGCGGTCCGCTTGGTCGTGGCGTTCGCCCAGACGCTCACCATCGCCCAATCCTATACCCTGGCGCGGTTCCTGGCCTGGGTGATGTACAAGGTGGACGCCCGGCACCGCATGGTCGGAATCGAGAACCTGCGAATGGCCTACGGGGATCGTTATGACGATCCGCAGCGCGACCGCATCGTGCGCGCAGTTTACCTGCACTTCTGCATGATGATCATGGAGCTCCTGCACATCCCGCGGAAGATTCACGTGACAAACTGGCGGCAGTACGTCAGGCTGGTCGGCCACCCGCCGATACTCGACCGGTTCATGACCGGCGAGCCGATGATCCTGCTCACCGGCCACTACGGCAACTGGGAGCTGGCGGGCTATCTCTTCGGCCTTTTTGGATACCCGACGTACTCCGTGGCCCGCACACTGGACAATCCTTACCTCGACCGTTTCCTGCGCGCATTCCGGGAGCGGACCGGCCAGAAGCTGATCCCCAAGACGGGGGGCTACGACCAGATCCTCGAGGTGCTCCAGTCTGGCCAGGCACTGTCGATGCTGGCCGACCAGGACGCCGGGCAACGGGGGATGTTCGTGGACTTCTTCGGCCGGCCGGCCTCGACGCACAAGGCCATCGCGCTGCTAGCCATCGAGCACCAGGCACCCGTGGTCGTTGGCGTCGCGCGACGCATCGGCCCCGGTTTACGCTACGAGATCCGCTGCGCCGAGGTCATCCAACCCGGAGAGTTCACCGGCTCCGCCGACGACGCGCGGCTGCTCACCCAACGCTACACCTCGGCCCTGGAAGAACTGATCCGCCAGGACCCGACACAGTATCTCTGGCTGCATCGGCGCTGGAAACACCAGCCACGACCGCGGAGGGCACGAGTGGCGAGTGGCCAGTGGCCAGTGGCCAGTGGCCAGTAAATTGAATGGCAGCAAAGAGACTTCGCCACTATCTTGTCCTCTTTTCTGGCCACTGGCCACTATTCCTCAAACATCCGCTCGACCGGCACGATCTTGACGGTCACGTCCTTGAGCGGAAAGGCGGCGATCTGCTTGTCCTCGGCGAGGATACTCTCGGGGGTTCCCTGGGTGTCGTAGGTGATTGGCGAGGGCTTGCCCGAGGTCAGAATGTCGCGCAGCTCGTCGGCGTTCTGGGCCACGATGGCGATCTTCATGCCGGGTGGTTTCAGGTGCTTGCGGACGGCCGCGTTGACCTGTTCGACGGTCAGCCTGGGCAGCCGCTCCGCCAGCTCGGTGACGAGGTCGTTGCGGGCGTAGAACTGGCCGTCGATCGCATAGCCCAGCCGGCGGGAAAGGGTCTGGACCCAGAGCTTGCTGTAATTGAGCAGGAACGACCGCGTGGCCTCGAAATCGGCCGGGCTCATCCCCTCGGTAGCGAGTCGGTCCAGCTCCCAGAGCGCGGCGCGGAGGGCGAAGGCTGCCTTGTCTTTGGGCACGGGCCGCACCCAGATCGAGAAGTACTGTTGCCTTCTCGGGTTATTGGGGACCTGAAAGGTGCTCATGCCTTCCTGGATGAAGTCCTCGATGTACGAGTAATCGCCGTAATTGAGCCCGCGCTTGCCGCGGAGGTCCTGCATGAGCTTGCCATTGAACGTGCGGTGCTCGCCGAGATACGAATTGGCCACGGCCAGCGCGTAGAATTCCTCATCGCGCCTGGTCACGTCGATCGGGAAGCCGATCGAGATGGCTGTGGCCTCGGCGGGCTTGGCGACAATCGTCGCCTCCAGTCCCGGACGTACGGCCGGCGGATGGAGCGGTGGCAATCCCTGGGCCTGGCGCGGCAGGGAAGCCAGGCTCGACTCCACCTGCGAGGCAGCCGCCGGTTCGAATCCGCCCGCCATGCCCAGGGTGAGCGCCTCGCGCGTGTAGTAGCGCTTGTGAAACGCCTTCACGTCGTCGAGTGTGATCGCCTTGAGGCCCTGCACGGTCCCGCGGTCGGGATGGCCATAGGGATGACCCTTGTAGAGCTCGCACTGCAAGGTCCACTTGCCCAGCTCCTCATCGTTGTTGCCGCGCAGGGTCTTGGTGACGTAGTCGAGGGCCTCGTTGCGCAGCCGCTCGAAGTCGTCGGGCGCGAACCGGGGCGCCGTCAGCAGCTCGGTCACCAAGGGGATATAGGCCTTGAAATTGTCTCGATGCACGGTGCCCTGGAAGGCCGTGGCCTCCTTGCGGCATTCGCCGTCGAGGGTCGCGGCCATGGGGTAGAACTTTTCCAGGAGCTGTTCATACGAGAGGCTCGCCGTGCCTCCCTCGGCGATCATGGCGGTGGTCAGGGCGGCCAGGCCCTCCTTGCCGCTGG
>Ga0074044_10001311_pt1 | contig 22702 bp, 27 predicted proteins | sample BogForMeECP23OM1_FD_94443 | JGI IMG/M metagenome (GOLD analysis project Ga0074044, IMG submission 94443) | Bog forest soil microbial communities from Calvert Island, British Columbia, Canada - Bog Forest MetaG ECP23OM1 | ecosystem: Environmental > Terrestrial > Soil > Wetlands ... | reverse complement strand
TGACCTGACTGAGTTTTAGGTCCAAGTTGATAGAGAGATTACTGCATAAATTTGGGCTGTTCAAACGTCAATGGTTTTGCACTGTAGGTTTGTGGGGCCGGTGGCCGGTAACCCAGCGAGCTGTGTGGCCGTTTCGTGTTGTAGTGGTTTCTCCATTGACCGATGATGACCTGGGCTTCCTTTAAACTGTAGAAGATTTCCTGATTCAAACACTCATCTCTGAGTTTGCCGTTGAAGCTCTCGTTGTAGCCGTTCTCCCACGGGCTGCCGGGTTCGATATATAGAGTATTGGCCCCGACCGCTTTCAGCCAACCACGCACGATCTTGGCCGTCATCTCCGGGCCGTTGTCTGACCGGATGTGCTCGGGGATGCCGTGGGTCAGCATCGCATCCGATAAGGTTTCGATGACACTCACGCCGTTCTGCCGTCTGGCAACCTGAATCGCCAAACACTCGCGGCTGAACTCGTCGATCAGGGTCAGCATTCGGATCTGCCGGCCATCATGGGTATGCGCGGTGACGAAGTCATAGCTCCAGACGTGATTGGGGCGCTCCGGTCTCAGACGAATGCAGGAACCATCGTTGAGCCACAGCCGGCCTCTGGGTTTTTGCTTCTTCGGTACTTTGAGCCCCTCGCGACGCCAGATGCGCTGTACCCGATCCCGACTGACCGTCCAACCTTGCTCCTGCAGCAGAGCAGTCACCCGTCGGTAGCCATAGCGTCCATACTGCCCCGCCAGACTTACAATCGCTTGGGTCAGTGCGTCTTCATCCTGCCGCAATATCGGTTGATAACGCTGGGTGGTGCGGGGTTGGCCCACAACCTTGCAAGCCACCCGCTCCGACACATGGTATTGCGCACGTAACAAACAAACTGCCTGACGGCGTCGATTGGGGCTCAGAAGTTTCCCGAGGCGACCTCCTTTAACATCGCTTTCTCCAGCGTGAGATCAGCGACCACACGCTTGAGCCGGGCGTTCTCCCGTTCCAGCTCCTTCAGGCGTTTCGCCTGGTCAAGCTTGAGACCACCATATTCCTTGCGCCAGCGAAAGTAACTCTGCACCGATATCCCGGCCTCCTTGCACGCCAGGGCCACGGTCTTGCCTTGCGCCATTAACACCTCGACCTGCCGCAATTTCGCTACAATTTGCTCTGGACTAAATGTCTTCCTTGCCATGACTGACTCCTTTCCAAGTTGAAAAATATACCAATCAACTTGGCACCGAAAGTGCCAGTCAGGTCAGTTAGCTGATGGAGGTTACAACGAACAAGACCCGCCATTTCCGCCTTTCATAGTGAGAGTAGATGAGCATAGTTTAGATTGAGATTGGTGTCCTGATGGAATCTTGTATGCACTAATTCAATAGTTTCTAGGTGTCGAGAATTGCTATTTCCATGAGTCAGCATTTTGACCCTGACAAGTAACCTGACAACTTCATTGGTAAACCTTGGGATTTTTAAACTTTAAACAAGAACAATAATCACATGCAATGAGAATGCGTCACGAGAACTCGCTGGCGTAGTACTATATTAGCAATAAGATTAGTGGACGATTAATCTGTTGTATTTCCCAGTTTAGCCGCCTGTAGTTCTATCCAGCGTCGTAACTCAGCCACGTGCTGCTTTTCCTCTTCTACGAATTCTTTGGCTAGAGCTTTTATTTCAGGATCTTTAGTTGAGTTCAGGATGCTTTGGTAGTAAGCAAGACCCGCGCTTTCGGCTTCAAGTGCGACTTGTAGAGCTTGGTCACGACCTAAAAACGGATCGGCTGCCCAAATCGCAGCGGTTTCGGGACTTTCGATATCTGGCCATTGGTAATCTTCAGTGTTTATTTTTGGCAGTTCGCGAAATCCAGATCTAGCGCGCGCATCGCTCAGGTGTAGGCGCGAATAGTCAGACAGGCGGCGAAACAGTTCACTGACCTCACGGTTGCCTCCTGTGGCCATGGCATCGGCGAGTTGTTCAAAGCGAAGAGCAGCCTCCTGTTCCAGTTTGATGGCATAGGCGAGAAATTCTTCGATGGATTCCATAATTAGTATGCACGTTATAAATATATTGGCTTATTGTTGGTTAACAGTTAAAAATTAAATCGATCAACATGTGCGAATCTCGATTTGTGTCCTGAGTATTCAAATCAGGCCATTGCAAGCACTAAAGCCATCGCGTAGGCCGTATATTTCTCACAATCAATTCATTTCTATCATTTGGTAATAAGGTAAATGCAAACCGATTTGGCAAAGTTTCCTCAAATTAAGTTGACATATAAGCCATAAGCAAAAGGAGTGCCAAATGTAAGTTGATGATTATTATGCCAAGAGATAACGCTACATTTTGGCATGTCTAGTCTGCTATGTATATTGTTTGAATTCAAAGTGGGATTTGCTATACAGAACTGACTATTTGGCTATTTACTTTCAGATAGATGCGCGCCGGTTAAAACAGCTTGTTACGACTGCCTCGAACATACACATCTTCGCTTAGGAATTAGCCTACGGTTCCGGTTCGTTCTTCCAATTAGTAATTCGTTTTCCTTTAGCATCTCTATTCAAAAAAGTATCAGATGTTTCAGATTCATCTCGTTACTTCAATATCCTCCAATGTCTTGTCGCAAGTACTACAAACGACATGACATTTATTGGCTTCGGTATTAACTTCGCACTAAATATTCCATAGTTTCAATATGTTGTCTTAATGGGCCCGGCATGGCACGCAGCTTGCAATATTGAGGTCAAGCGCACGGGTTGCGCTTGTAGAGATAAGGAGAGGTTTCATGGATTCCCTATTAATCATCACCCCAAGTGCGGCGGAGAAAGTGGGACAACTCATTTCAGATGAGGGGAACCCTAATCTTAAACTTCGAATTTCCGTGATGGGTGGCGGTTGCTCGGGGTTTCAGTACAACTTTTCTTTCGACGAACTGGTCGAGTCAGACGACACCTTGGTTGATACCGGCGTTGCAACCTTTGTAATTGATCCGATGAGTGTGCAATACATGATAGGGGCACAGATCGATTTCGAGGATGGTTTAGAAGGGTCGCGTTTTATTGTGAAGAATCCCAATGCTACCAGCACTTGCGGCTGCGGCTCGTCGTTCTCGGTTTAGATGAACGCTATGAACGTAAGATTAGTTGTCGTCGCTGCATACAATGACTGGCTGAGTTATTGGTATAGCAAATATTCCTTTAAAAATGCGCAAATGGCGACGTTATTGCAACCAACGCGCAATGGAGGTCACTCATGCCTAAGCGGAAAGTAACGATCAACGATACAACGTTACGTGACGGTGAGCAGAGCGCTGGCGTTGCCTTCACGACTTTGGAAAGAATACAAATTGCGCGTTCATTAGCTGAAGCTGGTGTGCCTGAGCTCGAGATTGGCATTCCTGCTATGGGTGACGCAGAGATGGCAGACATTCGAGCGCTGGTGGCGCTCGGCCTGACATCGAAACTCATGGTGTGGTCGCGCATGAACGAGCACGATCTCAATTTGGCACTTGATTGCCGTGCTGACATCGTGCACCTCTCGATCCCAGTATCTGATGTGCAAATCAATGAAAAACTGCAAGAGGATCGTGACTGGGTACTGAACAAAGTTGATTGCTGTGTGCGGGCAGCGTGTAAAGATGGTGCCCAAGTTTCGGTTGGTGGCGAGGATGCATCGCGCGCCGACCTGGATTTCATATTGCAGGTTGCCGAAATCGCACAGGCCGCAGGCGCACGGCGTTTTCGCTTTGCGGACACGCTAGGCGTACTCGATCCATTTAACACCTTTGCGCGCATTTCACGCTTGGCTGGAGCTCTTGACCTGGAAATTGAAATGCACGCACATAACGATCTCGGCATGGCAACCGCCAATTCGGTGGCGGCGGTGCTGGCTGGGGCAAGTCACATCAATACCACTGTTAATGGCCTTGGCGAGCGCGCTGGGAACGCACCGCTCGAGGAAGCGGCGATGGCGCTAAAGCAACTCTATGGCTTTGAGACTGGTCTCGATATGCAGCGCTTCCCCGAGATTTCGGCATTGGTTGCCCAGGCTTCAGGCCGCATGATCGCACCGAACAAGAGCATTGTTGGTGATCAAGTTTTTACCCACGAAGCTGGAATTCACGTCGATGGTCTGATCAAGAATCCGCTTAATTATCAATCGTTCGATCCAAGCGAGGTTGGACGCGCACATCGCGTCGTTCTTGGTAAACACTCAGGGGTGAGCAGTGTTGTGCACGCTTACGCCGAGCTCGGAATTACGCTCGACGATGATCAGGCGCGTGCAATCCTAGCCCAAGTGCGCGCATTTGCGACCCGCTACAAGCGCATACCAGGGTCGGGCGATCTTCACAAATTCTATGCGGCGTCGCTCGCGTGGTGCAGAGCCGGCGAGAGCGCGGTATCCGCAGCGCATTGATCCACTGCAAAGAGAAAACAAGATGCATCCTATGCTAACGCAGATGAGCGGTTTTTCCGCTGCTGAGGAGTTTTTTGATTTTCTCGGCGTCGATTACGATCAGGCAGTCGTCAATGTTAACCGCCTGCACATCCTGAAACGCTTCCACCAGTACTTGCGCGTCGCGCCGGTAGTAGAGGATGTTTGCGAAGATGAGGCGCGCGCACATTGCCGCCAACTGCTTGCCCAATCCTATCGGGATTTTGTGAAATCCAATGCAGTCACCGAAAAAGTATTCAAGGTGTTTCAGGACGCTATAGGCGTGCAGACGATTGACGTTAATCAGTTGCGCACGACATTGCACGAACGAGTCATGGAAAAATGAATATGCATATTGTTGTTTGCATCAAGCAGGTACCGGATAGCGCGCAGATTCGCGTGCATCCGGTTACCAATACCATTATGCGTCAGGGTGTACCCGCGATCATCAACCCGTACGACCTATTTTCCCTGGAAGAAGCATTGCGTTCCAAAGATAAGTATGGCGGTCGCGTTACTGTGCTGACGATGGGGCCACCGCAGGCAGAAGTCGCGCTCAAGAAGGCAATTGCATATGGTGCCGATGATGCAATTCTAGTCACTGACCGTGCGTTCGCCGGTGCTGACACGTTAGCGACATCGTATGCGCTAGCTGCTGCAATTCGATGTATCGCGCAGGACATGCCGGTTGACATCATATTTGCTGGCAAGCAGACCATTGATGGCGATACTGCGCAGGTCGGTCCTGGGATTGCCAAGCGTCTCGACTTGAAACTCCTGACATACGTGGAAAAAATTGTATCAGTGGACAACGATCAGAAAGAAATCATATTACATCGTCGAGCCGAAGGCGGTGTGCAGGTATTAAAAAGCAAGTTACCTTGCTTGGTCACCATGTTGGAGGGCGCAAACGAAATGCGTTTTGCATCACTTGATGACATGGTGCGCGCGGCGCGCTTTAAGGTGAAAGTCTGGAACAAATATGCTGCAGGCATCGAAGATGTGAACAAGATCGGTCTCAAGGGATCGCCGACCGTGGTATCAAAGGTATTCGCGCCGATACAGAAGACGGTCCGTGCCGAGATTATAGAATGCGCATCGGGCGAGCCCAAGGAACTGACCGCAACGTTACTAACCAAACTATTTACCAAGCACCCCATGGTTCTTGACGCAGTGTCGCAGAATGCCTGAGGACGTCTATGGCTGAAGCGCCCAAACCTGTCGCTAAAAAGAAAATCGAACTTGACCCTCGTCTTGCAGAATACAAGGGCGTATGGGTGTTCATCGAGCATGAACGCGGACAGGTACATCCGGTGTCGTGGGAATTGCTCGGCGAAGGCCGCAAACTTGCTGATGTATTAAACGTGCCTCTGGCTGGGATCGTGCTCGGTCCCCCAGGAGAAGCAGTACGGCACTTTTGCCAGGAAGCGTTCTACTATGGCGCCGATCAGTGCTATTTAATCGAGGAGCCTCTGCTTGCTGATTACCGCAACGAGTCGTTTACCAAGGGGCTCACTGATCTGGTCAATGCCTATAAGCCAGAAATTCTGCTGCTTGGCGCTACTACGCTTGGCCGCGATCTAGCCGGCAGCGTTGCGACAACGCTGTTGACTGGATTGACTGCGGATTGCACCGGACTGGCGATCGATCCAGATAACCGCAGTTTAGCTGCGACGAGGCCAACTTTTGGCGGCAGTTTGCTATGTACAATTTTGACGCTCAATTATCGACCACAAATGGCGACTGTACGGCCGAGGGTAATGCATATGCCAGCTCGTGATACGAGCCGAAGCGGCGTAATTATTGATCATAAGCTTGGCATGATCGAAACCGAAATCGTGACCAAAGTGCTCGAATTCATTCCGGATGCTAAACGCGATGAGGCGCAGCTTGCTTATGCCGACATTATCGTTTCCGGGGGCAAGGGGCTTAAAAAGCAGGAGAATTTTCAATTGATCTGGGACCTGGCCAAAGTGCTTGGCGCCGAGGTCGGCGCAACGCGTCCAATTGTGCAGGCCGGCTGGGTTGGGCCAGACCGACAGGTTGGACAGACCGGCAAGACGGTGCGGCCTAAGCTTTATATTGCAGCGGGCATTTCGGGCGCAATCCAGCATCGCGTCGGCATGGAGGCATCGGATGTGATCGTTGCAATTAATAGCGATCCGAACGCGCCGATTTTCGACTTTGCGACATACGGCATCGTCGGCAATGCTATAGAAATATTGCCGGCGTTGACTGAGTCTTTCCGGCAGCACATCGCAACCGTCCGTATTGCGAGCTAGGGGCATTTTATGCAGGAACATTTTGATGCCATCATCATCGGAGCCGGTCCCTCCGGCAACGCATCCGCGCTTACCTTGGCACGAGCCGGTTTCAAGGTATTACAGCTCGAGCGCGGCGAGACCCCTGGCTCGAAAAACGTACAAGGCGCGATTCTCTATGCTGATGCGCTGGAGAAGTTGATCCCGGATTTTAGAGACGATGCGCCGCTCGAACGTCATGTTGTTGAGCAGCGTATGTGGGTCCTTGACGATGCATCGCATATTGCGACGCACTACCGCTCGGATGCATTTAACAAGGTGCCGCATAATCGCTATACCATCATTCGTGCACAGTTTGATAAATGGTTTTCGACCAAGGTACAGGAAGCTGGCGCACTATTGATTTGCGAGACCACAGTACGCGAATTAATATTAGATGGTGAGCGCGTTGCAGGTGTAATTACTGATCGTGATGGCGGTTCGGTATTTGCAGATGTGGTTATTCTCGCCGATGGCGTTAATTCTCTCTTGGCGACCAAAGCTGGGTTTCATGAAGAAATCAAACCAAAAGATGTTGCACTTGCGGTTAAGGAAATATTGTTTTTGCCCCAGGAAACCATCGAGTCGCGTTTTAATGTTTCAGGTGAAGAGGGGGTAGTAATAGAAATGGTGGGCAAGATTACCGCCGGTATGATGGGCACGGGTTTTCTATATACAAACCGGGATTCGATAACGATTGGTGTTGGCTGCCTGCTGTCTGATTTCAAGAATGCTCGCATACCACCCTATACTTTGCTTGAGTGCATGAAGGAGCATCCGTCAATTAAGCCGCTGATTGCCGGGGGCGAAATGAAAGAATACACCGCGCATCTGATTCCGGAGGGGGGCTACGACGCGATACCTAAGGTATGGGGCAATGGCTGGATGATAGTTGGTGATAGCGGCATGTTTGTTAATGCAGTACACCGAGAGGGATCGAATTTGGCAATGACTACCGGACGACTGGCGGCTGAGACGCTGATAGAACTGCGTGCGGCAGGTAAACCATTTACTGCAGCCAACCTTTCCGCTTACCGACGCAAGCTCGATGAAAGTTTTGTGATGAAAGACCTTAAAAAATATCGCCGAATGCCGCGGATATTCCACAAGAGCCCCCAGTTTTTCACTGCGTATCCGGAACTCATCACCCGTGCTGCACACACTATGTTGACGGTTGACGGCGTTGAGAAGAGCGTCAAGCAACGGGAGATTGCGAACAGTTTTAAGAACCGGCGTTCGCTGTTCGGCCTGATCAGCGATGCATGGAAACTATGGAGAGCGCTAGCATGACGAGAGTCAACATCGAGGAAAAGCTGTTTCAGAACCGCTATCGAGTCGATGCGGGACGTCCGCATATTTCAATCCGAGATCCAGAAGTATGCGTAGTCAAGTGCACGTCGAAGTCTTGCACTGTATGTTGTCCGGCAAGTTGCTACACGCACGAGGGCAATGGACGCGTGACACTGATTACTGATGGATGCCTTGAATGCGGCACCTGTCGCATTATTTGTGATGATCATCGCAACGTCGCGTGGGAATATCCTCGCGGCGGTTATGGCATCTTGTTTAAATTCGGTTGACGGTTGCGGCGAATCGAGTGCGCTAAGGGAAGAAGAAATCTTGCTAAAACCTGTCAAGCATGTTTTCGTTTGCGTCCAAAATCGGCCGCCGACACATCCACGCAGCTCATGCGCACAGAAGGGCAGCCAGGATATCTTGCAGGCGTTTTGGGCCGAATCGCAAAGGCGCGGCGTGCAGGATATCGCAGTAAGTTTTTCCGGGTGTCTTGGTCCATGCGATATCGGTCCCAACGTGATCGTGTATCCTGATGGCGTGCTGTACAGCGGGGTCAAGATAGAAGATGTCTCGGTGATTTTCGAAAAGCATTTAATCGGCGGTCAAGTCGTCGAGAGCTTGCGTGCCCCGCCGGAAGTTTGGGGGTAGCATAGATTTGAATGCTTGAATCAATACTCGTGGGTGGAAGATACGTTGCCGAGGATATCGTGTTGCAGTTTGGCAGCCTACCCACGCCGCAGGTGCGCGCCTGTCTTGAAGCGGCAACGCTCGCGGCAAATGTCGACGAGGCCGAAGTCAAGCTGCTTGAAGCACGCCAGCTCGACCCATTGTGCCTGGCGACCTATTTCGCACTTTACAAATATTATTTTTGGCGACGGCGGCTAGCTGAAGCCGAAGAGGCAGCACGTGGTGCGCTCGCAGCAGCGGCAAGTGTCGGTGGTTTTCCCGCCGATTGGCAGAAACTCAATCGTGCTAGCGTCGACTGGCAGGCGCTGGACGGCCCGGAGCGGTGTTATCTTTTCTCTCTAAAAGCACTGGCATTTATCAGGCTGCGACGCGGCGCCATGGACGACGGTCGCGCGCTTCTCGCAAAGCTCGCGGAAATCGACCCGTGTGATCAGGTTGGCGCAAGCGTGGTGCGTGGTATTGCTGACGCGGTCAGCGAGGTACAATTGAAGCCATGAATGCAGTGCCTCAGCGTCTGGTTGGCCGGCTTGCGCTTGATACTAAAGATGGTACTTTTCTTGGTGACATGCGCATTCGTCTGCTGGAAGCGATTGAGCAGCACGGCTCATTAGTGCAAGCGGCGAAAGCCGTGCCTTTATCGTACAAGGCGGCGTGGGACGCGCTTGAAGCAATGAATAATCTTGCCGACCATCCGCTCGTTATTAGCACTACTGGTGGCAAGCATGGCGGAGGCACCCGGCTCACTGCTTACGGGCGAAAAATGATTGCCGTCTACCGTGCTCTCGAGAAGGACTATCAGGAAACGTTGGATAATCTCGCCAAAAGGATCGATATAACGAACGATGGTGACGTGCGCCAGTTTCAGATGTTGTTCAAACGTATGGCGGTCAAAACTAGCGCTCGCAATCAGTTCGTGGGCCTCATAACGGCGATCGACAAGGACGAGGTGCGCGCCATGGTACGTGCGCGGCTCGACACACGGCATGAAATTGTAGCGGCCGTGACGCGCGAATCGGTCGAAAACCTCGGGCTGAGCGTCGGTGCCGAAGTGTTGATGCTAATTAAGGCCTCGGCGATGCTGGTATTGTCGTCGCCACTAACCGACGCCGAATTGCGCAACGTGCTCTACGGTGAGGTTGCAGCGATCCATAATGGTCCCGAACACTCCGAAGTCACGCTCGCACTACCTGAAGGACGATCCGCGACCGCAATCACGACGCATGAAACGCTGCATACGCTTGGGCTTGCGTTAGGAAAGCAGGCGTGTGTCGTGTTTGTACCATCGAGCGTAATTCTTGCCACCCACGTTTGATGAGCGTTTGAATGAAACCGGGTGCTCTCGGACCATTTTCAGGGTTTATGCGAACAGCCTTCCGATAAAGAATCCCCATCCTGCAAGTTAAGCCATGAGGGGAAGCAAGACTTGTCGAATCCGACGAGGCGTAAATTATCAATTGCAATTAACGGTCGGCGGATTAGCAATGGATCATTCAAAAGCAAAGCGAGCGCATTTTCAGATGACAACATTTCTGGATTGACTTCGCCTGTTTTCACGCGGGGTGAGGCGCGGTTGATCCATTGTGCGACTGGAATATTCCTGAAGAATTCGAGCAAGCGCTCAGCCGTCCAAGGCTCGACCAGAAGATTCTTTGCAATGACGGTATGTCCGGCCGCTGTCAGCAACGCCTTCTGCTTCGCATTGGTCATGCAGCCGGGTTTTTCATAGAAAACGATGGTTACCACGGATTTTCCCTTCAGACAGACCGCGCGGCATTAGACCGGTCGGTTTTCGATGACCTTGATCGGCCCCATGACCTTTAGGCCTTCTTCATAACTGATCTCAGGAAAGACTTCATTGAAGCTCGCTGCTGCATCTGCGATAGCGTCGATCTTGGCAGCGGTATTAAGCTTCTTTAGCGCGTTGCGCTCGATACGGAACATATCAAGTAGTTCGTTGTAGACCGTTGCTTCGTCAAGGGGCAGTACCCAGAATTTGGTGCCGCCGTATGGAATTTGAAAACGCTTTGAGATATCAAGATTGCCGGCAAAGAAGAAATATTTGCCGTCGGCTGCAAGCTTGTCACCGAGCACCTCACACAGTAACTTCAAATATTCGAGCGAGACTGCGACTCCGGCTAAAAATGGGAGGGTAGCCGCACCCTCGCAAGCAACGGTCATTACTTGGTCAAATTTGATTTCCGGCGGACGCTTTTCATTTTCTAGAGTCTGCTGAAATTTAAGCGCAATTTCCCCGCGGAAGCAGAAGCGGCCGGGGTGTGTCGATGGTCCTTTGTAAACCGGACTCAGCAACCTTCCTTCGGCTTCAAGGGACGCCAGTAGCGTTGTAGCAATGGTGGTCATGGTAGCTCCATTTATTTGAGTTTTAGTATCCGTAATCGTTGGTGGAATATCAACCCCGCACAACGGGAATTGATAACGAGTGCTGGCGCCCAAGAGCGGTGTTAACACGTCCGCGCACGGTTTCCATGCGTAGCGGTTTGACGATATATCCATCAATGCCTTCAAAATGACCATCGCGTGTTATTTTCTTTTGAGAGTCGTCGCATACCAGAAGCAACTTGGCGGCTGTGAGTTGTTTCTTGATGCGTGCCGCGAATGTCACGTCTTTGACGGTGAGCAGACCACCGCCAAGCAATACAAGATCAGGCGGCCATGCGGTTGCCTTGTCCGCTGCGGCTACCATGGTCCCGAATTCATGGGTTTCATTCTCGTCATGCAGCATGAACTGCAATGCTGCACGCGTGATTTCATCATCGTCTATCACATAGATGCGTTTGTTTTCTACCGCGCGCTGGCTGTCGACCCCGATTTGCATTGCTGCTCTCCAAAAAATATCTTAATCATGCATAAGCAATATTTATTCCCATTAATTAGAGTAAACCGGTGACATCGAAGCTGAGGTGGAAAAACCCAGTTTAGGGACATAAATGGCGTATTCCTGGACTGGAAATCAGGCTTTCCCCATCGCAGTTGTACTTGTTTCTTTCAAGACATGGCGTAGATTTTTGTCGTGTTGTTAACAATCCATGTATAGCGCATTTCGTAATAAAAACCCCTTTGTTTATAGTTAGTTATATGAACATGTCTGGTATGGCACGCTCATTGCATTAACCAGTGTCGAGCAGCCAAGATATGCCGGTTCTGAAGCGACATACGAAAAATAACCGCGAAGCACTGGGCGAGGCTGTGATGAAGGATAAATTTAGCCCAACAATTTTCGTGGAGATTAGAAAATGAGCGCACTGCGGCAAATAGCGTTTTACGGTAAGGGCGGGATCGGAAAATCGACGACCTCGCAAAATACCTTGGCAGCCCTGGCAGATTTGGGGCAGAAGATAATGATTGTGGGTTGTGATCCAAAGGCCGATTCAACCCGCCTGATTCTGCATGCCAAGGCACAGGACACCATCCTGTCGTTGGCGGCCGAGGCCGGCAGCGTCGAAGACCTCGAACTCGAGGATGTATTGAAGGTTGGTTTTCGCGATATCAAGTGTGTGGAGTCCGGTGGTCCTGAACCCGGCGTCGGCTGCGCGGGGCGTGGCGTAATCACGTCAATCAATTTCCTGGAAGAAAACGGCGCATATGAAGGTCTCGATTACGTATCTTATGATGTGCTGGGAGACGTGGTATGTGGTGGCTTCGCCATGCCTATTCGCGAAAACAAGGCACAGGAAATTTATATCGTGATGTCTGGGGAGATGATGGCAATGTACGCAGCCAACAACATATCCAAGGGCATTCTGAAATACGCTAATTCAGGTGGCGTGCGACTAGGTGGCCTGGTATGCAACGAGCGCCAGACCGACAAGGAATATGAGCTGGCCGATGCGTTGGCGAAAAAGCTCGGCACTGAGCTCATCTACTTCGTGCCGCGTGACAACATCGTCCAGCATGCGGAACTTCGCCGCATGACGGTACTTGAGTATGCGCCGGATTCTAAGCAGGCCGACCATTACCGCACGCTTGCCAAGAAGATTCACGAGAATAAGGGCAAAGGGATTATTCCTACCCCAATCACGATGGATGAACTTGAGGACCTGTTGATGCAGCACGGCATCATGAAGCGCATTGATGAGTCCCAAGTTGGTAAGAAAGCCACCGAAGCGATAGCCGCCTGAGAAACTGGAGCATGGACGCGGTCGTAGCTGGCCGCGTCCAATTAACTACTGACGGAGCCAGCCATGAGTCTCACCGTACCTGAGATGAAAACACGCAACGAGGAACTGATTAAGGAAGTCCTCGAAGCCTATCCAGAGAAAACCGCGAAGAAGCGAGTCAAGCACCTCGGTACCTTCGAGGAGGGCAAGCCGGATTGCGGCGTGAAATCCAATATCAAGTCGCTCCCAGGTGTCATGACGATCCGCGGTTGCGCATATGCTGGATCGAAGGGCGTGGTGTGGGGGCCGATCAAGGACATGATTCACATCAGCCACGGCCCGGTAGGCTGCGGTCAATATTCATGGGCTGCGCGCCGCAATTACTATATCGGCACCACAGGTGTGGATACGTTTGTAACGATGCAATTCACTTCAGATTTCCAGGAAAAAGATATCGTCTTTGGTGGTGACAAAAAGCTCGACAAAATTATAGACGAGTTACAAGGCTTGTTCCCGCTCAACAAGGGTATCACCATCCAGTCGGAATGTCCGATCGGTCTAATCGGTGATGACATTGAGGCAGTTGCGAAGAAAAAATCTAAGGAATACGAAGGTAAAACCATCGTGCCGGTTCGCTGCGAAGGCTTCCGCGGTGTTTCGCAATCGCTTGGCCACCATATCGCGAACGATACGATTCGCGATTGGGTATTTGAAAAGCTTGGCGACAAGAAGCCAGCCTTTGAGCCTAGTCCTTACGATGTCGCGATCATTGGTGATTACAACATCGGTGGCGATGCGTGGAGCTCGCGTATTCTGCTAGAGGAAATGGGCTTGCGCGTGGTCGCGCAATGGTCAGGTGACGGTTCAATCGCCGAACTCGAAGCGACGCCTAAGGCCAAGCTTAACGTACTCCATTGCTATCGATCGATGAACTACATCTCTCGGCATATGGAAGAAAAGTACGGAATACCATGGGTTGAATACAATTTTTTCGGTCCGACCAAAATCGAGGAATCGCTGCGTACGATTGCCGGCCATTTCGACGACAAAATTAAAGAGGGTGCCGAGCGCGTGATCGCCAAATACAAGCCATTGATGCAGGCAGTCATCGACAAGTACAAGCCGCGCTTGCAGGGAAAGAAGGTAATGCTGTTCGTCGGCGGTTTGCGGCCGCGCCACGTAATCGGAGCCTACGAGGATCTCGGCATGGAAGTGGTTGGCACCGGCTACGAGTTTGGCCACAACGACGATTACCAGCGCACTACGCACTATGTGAAGGACGGTACGCTGATTTATGACGATGTGACCGGCTACGAATTCGAGAAATTCGTAGAGAAAATCCAGCCCGATCTGGTCGGCTCAGGCATTAAGGAAAAATACGTATTCCAGAAGATGGGAGTGCCATTCCGCCAGATGCACTCATGGGACTATTCGGGGCCGTACCATGGTTATGATGGATTCGCCATTTTCGCGCGCGACATGGACATGGCAATCAACAGCCCGGTATGGGCGCTTTCTAAGGCGCCGTGGAAAAAGGCGGCCTGAAAGCAATGAAAATGAGAGAGGTGGTCCCGCCCGCCGTGTTTGAGATCACTACTCAATGTTTTAGGAGACAGCAATGACACAGAATGCAGAACGAGTACTGGATCACTTTGACCTTTTCCGTCAGCCGGAATACGTCGAGATGTTCGAGAACAAGAAAAAGAACTTCGAGAATCCAGTGCCCGAGGATGAGGTCAAGCGGGTGGTCGAATGGACTAAGAGCTCAGAATATCGCGAGAAGAATTTTGCGCGCGAGGCGGTTGTCATCAATCCCGCGAAGGCGTGCCAGCCGCTTGGTGCAGTATTCGTTGCCAACGGTTTTGAAAAGACTCTTCCCTTCGTGCACGGATCACAGGGCTGCGTGGCCTATTACCGCAGCCACTTCAGCCGTCACTTCAAGGAGCCAACCTCCTGTGTGTCATCCTCAATGACCGAAGACGCGGCGGTGTTCGGCGGCCTCAATAACATGGTCGACGGGCTGGCCAATACATATAACCTTTATAAGCCGGCAATGATTGCGGTATCGACGACTTGCATGGCAGAGGTAATCGGCGATGATTTGAACGCCTTCATTAAGTCCGCCAAGGAAAAGGGTAGCGTTCCGCAGGAATTCGATGTGCCGTATGCACATACTCCAGCGTTCGTTGGCAGCCATATTACTGGATACGACAATGCCCTTAAAGGCATATTGCATCATTTCTGGGATGGCAAGTCTGGCACCACTGAGGCGCTCAAGCGCGAACCCAACGATACCATTAATTTTATCGGTGGCTTCGACGGATACGTGGTCGGCAATCAGCGCGAGATCAAACACATATTTGATCTGATGGGCGTCAAATACACTTTGCTTTGCGATCCGTCAGATGCATGGGACACGCCTACTGATGGTGAATTCCGCATGTACGATGGCGGTACCACGATCGAAGCAACGAAGAGCGCGTTAAACGCCAAAGCGACAATATCTTTCCAGGAATATTGCACTGAGAAGACGCTGTCCTTGATTGCCGAGCATGGGCAGGAAGTTGTCGCGCTCAACTATCCGATCGGTGTGGCCGCGACCGACAAGTTTGTGCAGGAAGTCTCGCGCCTGACTGGCCAGCCGATTCCGGCAGCTCTCGAACTCGAGCGCGGACGCTTGGTGGACGCGATCGCCGACTCATCGGCGCATATTCACGGCAAAAAGTTCGCGCTTTATGGAGATCCGGATCAGTGCTTGGGGCTTGCTGCATTCCTGATGGAACTAGGTGCAGAACCTGTGCACGTACTCGCCACTAATGGCAACAAGGCATGGGTGGGAAAAGTACAGGCGCTGTTTGACAGTTCACCATTCGGCAAGAATTGTCATGTGTATGCTGGCCGCGATTTGTGGCACATGCGTTCTCTGTTGTTTACCGAACCGGTCGATTTTCTGATTGGCAATACCTATGGTAAGTATCTTGAGCGCGATACCGGCACACCGCTGCTGCGGGTTGGGTTCCCAATTTTTGATCGTCATCACCATCATCGGCAGCCGATTGTTGGCTATCAGGGCGGATTGATATTGTTGACGCGCATGCTCGACAAGATATTTGACGTCATCGACGCCAACACCAACGTACCGGCGAAGACCGATTACAGTTTTGACATCATTCGCTGAGACCGCACGATTATGGCCAATATCACATTCAGTTCGCCAATCATGAAAAAGGACGTGACGGTCTATGCCGTGAGCGGCGACACCCACAGCATTCTGAAGCTTGCGAAGATGCACAAAATTCCGTTGCCGTTCGAATGTGAAGACGGCGAATGCGGATCGTGCGTGATCCATGTCAGCACACTCGACGATAAGCCGCGCATGGGCATGTGTCTAACCGAAAAGGAGCGCCACACGCTGGTCGCCGAAGGACTGGTCAGCAAGGAGGAACTGCGCGTTGCCGATGAGCGGGATATGCCACCCGCATACCGGCTTGCCTGCCAGTTTATCCCGCGCGACGAAAACATTCTGGTGCGTTTCAGCGGCGAGCCGGGAACCGGCATCGACGCGCGCACTAGTTAAGCGACAACGCCTTCCAGTAGGGGAAGAGCAGCCATGGCCAAACCGCTTGCAGCAAAGGTTCAAGAAGTCTTCAACGAGCCGGGTTGCGACAAGAATCAGGCTAAATCCGACAAGGATCGTAAGAAGGGCTGCACCAAGCAGTTGACGCCGGGTGCGGCGGCGGGCGGTTGCGCGTTTGATGGAGCGAAGATCGCGTTACAGCCGATTACCGACGCTGCGCATCTAGTACACGGTCCGATTGCCTGCGAAGGCAATTCATGGGACAACCGTGGTGCATTCTCGTCCGGCCCCGCGCTCTACCGCACCAGCTTTACCACTGATATTAATGAGACCGATGTTATCTATGGTGGCGAGAAACGAGTATTTAGGGCGTGCAAGGAAATCTTCGACAAGTACAACCCGCCGGCGATCTTCGTCTATCAGACCTGTGTTACTGCGATGATCGGTGATGACATCGAGGCGGTGTGTAAGGCCGTAAGTGGGAAACTCGGCAAGCCGGTGATTCCGGTCAATGCGCCGGGTTTTGTTGGTGGGAAAAACCTTGGCAACAAGCTTGCTGGAGAGGCGCTTCTCGATTATGTGATAGGAACAATCGAGCCTGAGTTCACGACACCGTACGATCTTAACATCATCGGCGAGTACAACCTAGCCGGAGAATTGTGGCAGATCAAGCCGTTGCTTGACCACCTTGGCATTCGCATTCTTTCCTGTATTTCGGGTGACGCGCGTTACCGCGAAGTGGCATGGTCGCACCGCGCGCGCGCCGCGATGATGGTGTGCTCGAAGGCGATGATCAATATCGCGCGTAAGATGGAAGAGCGCTACCAAATCCCCTTCTTCGAAGGCTCGTTCTACGGAATTTCCGACGTCAGCGACAGCTTGCGTCAGGTTGCACGCCTACTGGTGCAGCGCGGCGCGCCGGATGATCTTTTCACGCGAACCGAAGAGTTGATTGTGCACGAGGAAGCGCGCGCTTGGAAGAGACTTGCGCCGTTCAAGGAACGCCTCTCCGGCAAGCGTGTGCTGCTGATTACCGGTGGCGTGAAAAGCTGGTCGGTCGTATCGGCGCTGCAAGAAGTTGGGCTGGAAATCGTCGGCACTAGCGTCAAGAAATCTACTAAAGAGGACAAGGAGCGCATCAAGGAACTGATGGGTGATGATGCGCACATGATCGATGATATGTCGCCGCGCGAAATGTACAAGATGCTGAAAGACGCGCGCGCCGACATCATGCTGTCGGGCGGGCGTTCGCAGTTCGTCGCGCTCAAGGCCAAGATGCCGTGGCTCGACATCAATCAGGAGCGCCACCACGCCTATGCCGGCTACGAAGGCATGGTCGAACTTGTTACGGAAATCGACAAGGCATTGCGTAATCCAGTATGGGAGCAGGTGCGCAAGCCCGCGCCGTGGGAGACCACAGCATCTGGCTGGGAACACCTGCCTACTGTTGATGTTGATAGCGCGCCGGCAATTAAATCGATACTTGCCGCAGCCGCCTAATATGGCCACCGTCGCTCATTCGCACAAAGCCGCCACGGTCAATCCGCTCAAGATGAGCCAGCCGATCGGTGCCGCGCTTGCCTTTATGGGGCTCGACAAGTGCATGCCGGTGCTGCATGGTTCGCAGGGTTGTACATCGTTCGGGTTGGTGCTGTTCGTACGCCACTTCCGCGAAGCAATCCCGTTGCAAACCACTGCAATGAACGAAGTCACAACCATTTTAGGTGGCCTCGAAAACATCGAACAGGCTATCGTTAATATCGTCAACCGTGCTCATCCCGAGATCATTGCAATTGCGTCGACAGGATTGACCGAGACCAAGGGCGATGACGTCGAAGGATCTCTGAAGCTGATCCGCCAGAAACATCCTGAGCTGGACGACGTCGCACTCCTCTATGTTTCAACGCCTGATTTCAAGAACGCGTTCCAAGACGGCTGGGCAAAGGCGGTAACCAAACTAATAGATGAAATCGTGGTACCGGCGGTACCGGCGAGCCGCGCTCAGATCAACGTTCTTCCGGGGTCGCACCTAACACCAGCCGACATTGAGGAAATTCGCGAAATCATCGCTGCATTCGGCATGGAAGCGGTGGTTGTGCCAGACCTTTCAGGCTCACTTGATGGCCACATTCCCGATAATTGGGCTGGCACCACGCTCGGCGGTACGCCGCTCACGGCGGTGCGCGATCTTGGCCATGCGGTCGCGACGCTTGCAATCGGACGGCAGATGGAATCCGCAGCGACCGTGCTCGCTGCGCGTACTCAGGTGCCGAGTTTCGTATTTGACCGTCTCACGGGCCTGGAGGCGAACGACAAATTTCTCGCCTGTTTATCAGAAGTCACCGGCAAGCCGGTGCCTCTCAAATACCGCCGCCAGCGCAGTCAGCTGCAGGACGCGATGCTTGACGGGCATTTCTTTTTCGGTGGGAAGCGCATCGCGCTGGGCGCCGAACCCGATCTGCTCTATGCGCTTGGCATGCTATTACACGAAATGGGCGCGAACATCGCTGCTGCTGTAACAACTACCACATCGCCGCTGCTCGAACAATTGCCGGTGGCAGAAGTACTAATCGGCGACCTCGAGGATCTGGAATCTCGTGCGCAGGGATGTGATCTTTTGGTGACGCATTCGCATGGTCGGCAGGCAGCGGAACGACTCAAAATCCCATTTTTTCGCGCCGGGTTACCATGCTTTGACCGACTGGGCGCTGGGCATCGCCTTTACGTAGGCTACCGCGGCACACGTCAATTAATTTTCGATGTGGGCAATATCTTCATCGAGCACATGCATCACGGCCATCCTGATGCGTGGCCACTACCGGAGATGCCGCGCTACTTGCCTACAACGCACCATGCGCCGCTTGAAATTGCTTGATTTTGGAAAAGGAGTCCGAGGCATGAAAGTTGCATTCGCTACCCAGGACGGCAAGCGCGTCGATGCGCATTTCGGCTGGGCAAAAAATCTCTCCATCTATGAAATATCGCCGGAAGGACACCGCTTCGTCGAGGCGATTCAGTTCGATGGCGATCTTAAGGAAGATGGTAACGAGGACAAACTCGCGCCCAAGATCGAGGCAATCAAGGATTGCGCGATCCTCTATGTCGCCGCAATTGGCGGTTCTGGCGCGGCGCGTGTGGTCGCGAAGAAAATCCATCCGATCAAGGTCAACGAACCCGAGGTCATTGAGGAAATTTTGGTCAAGCTGCGCGATGTGCTTAGCGGCACACCGCCACCTTGGCTGCGTAAGGCGCTACTGAAGGGGCAGGAGCGCAGCTTCGAATTTGAGGAAGGGGAAGCGCGATGAATGCCATTCTGGAGCACCCCGCGCACCGCGAACTCTTTCTATCCGAACTGATCAAGCAATATCGTGCGCAGGATACCTATGGCGCGTGGGACAAGAAATCGAACGAAGAATTGTTGGCTTCTTATATCCTTGATAAGGACAAGCGCCGAACCATCCCGATCGTCGGCGATCCTGATCCGGAAACGTTATGGCGACTTGAATTATTCTTCAATGCGGTCGGGCTAGCGATCGAGAGGCTGACAGGCAAAATGGTTACGCCGATGATGAAGATGCATCACGAGGGATTCGGCCGCATGGTGCTGTCGGCTGGCCGCCTGATCGTCGTCAATAAACAATTGCGTGACGTGCACCGCTTTGGTTTTGAAACGCTGGAGCGGCTTGCTGAAGAGGGAGGCAAGTACGTGAGCGCCGGCGTGCAGATGATCGATAAGTTTCCAGCTGTCGTAGATTACAATTAGGGAAGCTTACATGGAAGCTACTCGCGAAACACTGGAAGAACTCAAATCGCAGCAGAAGAAATTATCTGCGCGCGCGATAGATCTCAAGATGCAATTGCACGATCTGTCCGAAGAACTGCCGACTAACTGGGAGAAAATTCCCGAAGTCGCGCAGCGCGCGTACGAGGCTTTCCAGTTACTCACTACCCTCAAAGCTAAGATAGCGGCGGCAGGGGAATGACATGTCCGAATTCTCAGTTACTCTTCCTGGAGGAAAAATCTGGACGCCGAAATTCGTCCAGAAAATCGACGAGACCAAATGCATTGGTTGTGGGCGTTGTTTCCGAGTTTGCGGACGTGATGTGCTGCAATTGGTCGGCCTAAACGAAGATGGCGAACGCGTTATGGTAGATCTGAGCGGCGAGGGGGACGATGATGATGAATATGAAAAGAAGGTCATGACTATCGCCCATCCCGAAAACTGCGTCGGCTGCGAAGCATGTATGAAAATCTGCCCCAAGAAATGTTATACCCACGCGCCGGCGCCGATCCTATGAACCTTGCCATGACAATTCATCGTCCACTGACAGTGGTGCGTACGTCGGAAATTGACGCGCCGCCGCTAGAGCGTGTGCACGAAACGTTGATAGCCCACGCGCGCGATCACGAAGATCCATTGATCATGGCGTTCGCAGGCGTTATCTCGGGCGCTTGGTCGAAGCGCGGCATAGGTGCACTGCCAATTAGCGGTCTCGATTCGGCATCGACGAACCAACTGCTCGATCGTTGTTTTCCAGGCGCGGTGGCAGCACTTAGGATTCGGTGGGATACGCTAACCGGTGCACGGCATGATTTTAATCGCGAGGATGAGACAGAAGATCTCGTTGAACTTTTGCTCGAACATAGTTCCGATGCTAGTGAGGAAGCGCGCTGGGCAGCGCACGCGGTCGCGACCGCGTGCATGGGCGAGAACCATTTATGGCAGGATATGGGACTGCCGAGCCGCAAAGCTCTGACCGTACTCCTCGCGCGCTGGTTTCCGGCGCTGGTTGCGAAGAACGGCAATGACATGAAATGGAAGAAGTTTTTTTACAAGCAGTTATGCGAGCGTGCCGAAATTTTCATTTGTAAGGCGCCAAGTTGCGGCATCTGCGTTGACTATCATAAGTGTTTTGGCCCGGAGGAATGATTTTTTTGAAATCCGTTATGTAACAAAAACTATAGCGTAAACATCTTCTTCAGGGAGAAGTCATGTTCAGATCGGTTCGTTTGTTGCGCCATTTCCTTTTGATCTTCGCATTTACGTTTCCCGTTGCTGGCTATGCTGACGAACTTCTCATATCTGCGGCTGCAAGTTTGACCAATGCCTTCCAGGAAATCGGCGAGGAATTCGAGCACGCTCATTCCGGCGTCAAGTTGTCATTTAATTTCGCGGCATCGGGGCAATTGCTGCAGCAGATCGCGCAGGGGGCCCCAGCCGACGTGTTTGCTTCGGCGGATACGGAGTCGATGGACAAGGGCATTGAGCAGCAATTGATATCGAACAGAAGCGCCATTTTTGCTTCCAACAAATTGGTGCTGATTGTGCCCGTAGATTCCACCGTAGTAGTTGCTTCGCTACAAGATTTGACGAAACCAGAATTCAAACACATTACGGTCGGTAATCCTGCGTCGGTGCCGGTCGGCCGCTACACTAAGAGTGTGCTCGATCCGCTCAAGTTGTGGGACGCGCTGTCGCCTCGGCTAGTTTATGCGGACTCTGTGCGGCAGGCGTTGTCTTATGTCGTGCGCGGCGAAGTCGAGGCTGGTTTCGTGTATGCTACAGACGCCATCATCGAAAAGAACAAGGTGAAGGTTGCACTTGAAGTGCCTACGCCCAAGCCGATCAAATATCCAATTGCGCCCGTCGCCGCAAGCAAGAACGCGCAGTTAGCCGATGACTTCATATCATTCGTGCTGCAGCCGGCAGGGCAGCAGATCCTCGCCAAGTACGGTTTTGGAAAACCCTGAATCAAGATGTTTGAAGGCATCAACCTTACGCCACTGTGGCTGACATTAAAGGTCGCAAGTTGGGCGACGTTGATTGCAATAGTTGGGGGCGTTTTGCTCGCGCTGTTGTTCGCGCGCATCAAATTTCCCGGGCGCAGTTTCTGCGATGCCGCACTGACGCTGCCGATGGTGCTACCGCCGACCGTTCTTGGTTACTATCTGATCGTTCTCATTGGACGCCGCTCGGTGATCGGGCACTTAATCGAAAAAAGCTTCGGCTTCACCTTCATGTTCACCTGGCAGGGCGCGGTGATCGCGGCAGCCGTGGTTGCGTTTCCGCTGATTTTCAAGTCGGCACGTGCCGCATTTGAAAGCGTTGATCGCAATCTGGAGAATGCCGCGCGCGTGTTAGGTTCGCATGAGGCCAAGGTGTTTTTTTGTGTCACACTGCCACTCGCTGCGCGCGGGATTCTGGCCGGCGGCATGCTCGCGTTCGCGCGTGCGATGGGCGAGTTCGGCGCAACGCTGATGATTGCGGGCAATATTCCAGGGCGCACACAGACACTTTCGATCG
>Ga0074044_10001310_pt1 | contig 22706 bp, 17 predicted proteins | sample BogForMeECP23OM1_FD_94443 | JGI IMG/M metagenome (GOLD analysis project Ga0074044, IMG submission 94443) | Bog forest soil microbial communities from Calvert Island, British Columbia, Canada - Bog Forest MetaG ECP23OM1 | ecosystem: Environmental > Terrestrial > Soil > Wetlands ... | reverse complement strand
TGCAAAGAGAAGCCGCCCAGACATCGGGCGGCTTGGGCGAACTCGCGTGATTGAGTGCTTAGGACACCGTGAATGTTCCCTTGCTAGCGCTTCCTCCCGGCGTCGTGACTGCAATGTTTCCAGTCTTGACCCCTGCCGACGCCCGCCCTATTGCTGCTCCCTTACCGCCGCCCGCGATCTATCCCGCTTTCTCTAATCTGTCAGCCGCTTTCCTCAATTTTTCGGCGGTCATGGTCCTCAGCTTTGCCTCCGATTCTTTGTAGTGTTCTCGTATATCGGTGATTCGTGCGTCTATGGTTGCCTTGGTATCATGACCAGCTTTGGCAGCTTTCTCTTGCAGGGCCTTCACCTTGGCATCGGCCTCGCTTTTGAGTTGTTCTGACCTCTGTTTCGCCTGTTCCATCTTGTCTTGCAGCTTCTTATTGAGTTCGTCGATCTTGGCTTGGATCTTAGCCTTGCGTTCGGCCCTTGCCTGAGCCTGCTCGGCCTTTAATTGGTCAATCTCTGATCTGAGTGCCGCCACCTCTTCGGCCCGTTGCTCCTCTTCGAAGTGCTCCTTCGCTGTGCGAAGCACGACGCCACCTACTGCTTCCATTCTGGTGTCAAGGGGCGTCACCCACTCCTCGCTGACGTCGGCAAGCACCGCGAACTTGCCGGGTGTAAGGGTCTTTGAAACATCATCGAGAAAATCCGCGTTGACGCCAGCCACATACAGGTCGTCGATGAAGCCGGCCGTCGCTCCAATTGTGGCACCGACAAATAAACCGACGGGTCCCCCGAGCAGTCCAATGAGGCTGCCGATTGCCGTCCCTCCGATGGTGCCGATTGGGAAATCGCCTTCCGCCCGCTTTACCGTCACGGTTCCATCGACATTCTTCTGGATCACCGACTCAGCATGAATCGTAATGCTTCCTTCCCGATCAAGTTGGCTGAGGGCACGCGATCCTTCATACGCTTTCGATTCGTCGTTAAACACTACAACCAGCATTCTTTCCATGAGAGTTCTCCTTTTTGTCGAGCTTTATGCAACCGACGTTCAAAAATCTCGCCTCAGGGGGTGCTGCGTCTCAACGAGCGGGGGCCGCTCTTCGGAGAGGCGAGGACAAAATAATTGGATACCTAAAAGCGTATCCTGTCAGTGACCGGCGCTACGCCGCGTGATCGATCTCCTTCTTCAGTGCGTCAGTGTCGGCCTGCAGCCGGGCCTTGGCCCGTTTCTTCGCTCGGGTGATGGCTGCATCTACCTTCGCCTCGACGTCCGTAGCCGCCACCACCAGTAGGCCGCTCTTGCCGTTGTCTAGCAATTCACCCAGATCCTTTAGATCGGACCGTTTCATGCCTCCGGCCACGTGGCCGGCGAGGGCGCCGATACCGGCTCCGATAGCACCGCCTCCAAGCAGACCGGCGCCCAAACTGATTGCCGGAAATAGCGCAACCGCCAGCCCGATAGCTAGACCGGCGATTAATCCTATTGCCCCACCTTGACGGGTCGGTTCCTCCACTCGCTTGACGATTTTGACTTTACCATCGGGCGTGCGAGTGAGTACTGCAGCATCATAGGTTTCGATGATCCCAAGGTCGGTATAGAGTTTTCGAACGGCGTCATAGTCGGCGAGAGCGTCGGCTTCAGCGTCGTACTGATTAGCGAGCACTACAAATGTGTCGAGGGCCATGATCCACTCCTTTCTTTTAAGTCAACGATTCCCAAAAGATACTCTGCCCCTCTAGCGCCGTCAATCGCCACCCGTCCGGGTCGTGGGATGGAGCACAGATCTTGACGGGCTTTCGCCTAGGTTCCGCGTTTGTTGGCGTAACATCCCGATAGCGCTCATTGGGCGTAGCTGAAGCCTCGCCCGGCAGCCAGTAATTTTCATGCAGCGATTGCAACTCGCAATTGTTTTCTGCATCATATAAACACAGTGACTCGCGTCTCAATCTTTCTGCTGTGCTCGGCAGTGCTGTTAGGCAGCCAAATGCTTTTGCCATCGGCTGCTGCGGCATCAGCGATTCCAGCCCCGTGCCACAATCATGGTCAACCAGCCCGTGCGCCGGCAAGTCATCAGTGCTGCGCAGTGGGTCACAGTTCTTCGATTGTAGAAGCGTACACACCCGCGCAGAACTTGCACGACTTCTCATCGTATGCTGTGACTGAACCTAATGAAGGCAGTCGCTCGCAGGAACGGTTGCACGATCCACGGCTTTGTTCAGGCTCTCCGCCAAATACCTCTCCGCTGCGCATCTAGAACCGAGAAGACACAAGCAATCCTGTCTCAGCATTTCATGGGAAATCTTGCATGCTGAGGGACCGTCTCATTTTCCGTTTTCAATCACGCTTAGGGTGACGGATGCGAACCGTACGAAATATTTTGTTGATTTTCCTCGTTCATGTCGGGGTTTATGTCGGGCCGGCGGCCGGCCAGGATGCTCATCAGGGCATGGACATGCCAGCACAAGACCAGTCGAATCAACCGGCACAGAATATGCCGAACATGAGCGGGAGCAGAGACCAGACGATGAGCATGGAGACTCATTCTCTCATCGGACTTCTGCAAGAGCACGCAACCTCTGGCACAGATGCGGAGCCAAACTCAACGCCCTTCGAGATGCTCATGACGACGAAGGGTAGCTGGACGTTCATGTTCCACGGCGCAGCATTTCTCAACGACATTCAGCAATCCGGCCCGCGTGGCGGGGACAAACTGTTCTCTACAAATTGGCTCATGCCGATGGCTCAACGGAAGCTCGGGAATGGGACCTTTACCATACGAGCGATGTTGAGCTTCGAACCTGCAACAATCTCCCAAAGACGCTACCCCGAGCTGTTCCAGCAGGGCGAAACTGCGTTCGGACTTCCCATCGTGGATGGTCAGCATCCCCATAACTTCTTTATGGAGCTGGCGGCGATGTACGACTGCAAGATCGGGGAACAAACTTTGCTTTCGCTTTACGCTGCACCGGTGGGCGACCCCGCATTGGGACCATCCGCGTATCCACACCGAGCGTCTGCCGCAGAGGACCCCATTGCCCCAGTCGGTCATCACCTGCAAGACTCAACCCATGTCGCGGACGATGTCATCACGTTCGGGGTGACTTATCGAAAAGCAAGGCTGGAAGCTTCAGGATTTCATGGACGCGAACCGGGCGAAGATCGTTGGGACGTGGATCAGGGCAAGATCGACTCCTGGTCAACGCGTGTCACCGTCAATCCCGCCGAGAACTGGAGCTTCCAGTATTCCATTGGACAACTTCACAGCCCAGAAGCACTCTTCCCCTCGGAAGACATTCGCCGGATGACGGCGTCCCTGATGTACAACCTCCCCATTCGGGAGGGCAATTGGGCTTCAATGATCCTATGGGGGCGCAATCAGAGCCTTGCAGATGGAAATGTCGGAAACGGCTATTTGTTGGAATCCACGCTGCAATTCCTGCACAGGAACTTTGCATGGACTCGAATCGAAAACGTGGACCGAACTAATGAGCTTCTAATAGGCGAGAACCCGTTACCGCCCGGCTTCACGGAGCGGTACTTTACCCGGGTTCAGGCGTACACGGTTGGGTACAACCGCGAAATCGGTCACATTCCGCATCTGTCAACGGCCATCGGTGGTCAGATCATGTGGTACGGAGTGCCAGATGTGCTGAAGCCAATCTACGATTCACACCCTCTCGGTGGAGTCGTGTTTCTGAAACTTCGCCCACATTGACTTGGAGACTATCGCAAAATCGCCATAGCACTGATTGGGCTTAGGTGAAGCCTCGCTCTTCCAAACAAAGTCACATCAGCGTCGCGCAGCGGCTCCTACCTCTGCTGGTTCCGGCTCCAGCTTGGCTGTGAAGTGGCGCAGGAAGGGGGCTTCGTAGGTGAGTTTCATCCCCTGGATTTGCTCGCGCTTTTTCCAGACTTCTAGAATGACTTCTACGGCGTAGTCGATGTGGCTCTGGGTGTAGACGCGGCGGGGGATGGCGAGGCGGACGAGGTCCATTTTGGCCGAGGCTCCGAACATTAATGTGCCGATCTCGACCGAGCGGATGCCGCCTTCGAGATAGATTTCATTGGCTAAGGCGACGGCGGGAAAATGAGCGGGCGGAATGTGCGGCAGAAAGGCGCGCGCATCGATGTAGACGGCGTGGCCTCCGGGGGGCTGCACGATGGGCACGCCTTGCTCGGCGATGTGGTTGCCCAGATAGGCGGTGGAGGCTATGCGGTATTCGAGGTAGTCCTGGTGCAGGGCTTCCTGCACTCCTACGGCGATGGCTTCCAGGTCGCGGCCGGCTAGACCGCCGTAGGTGGTGTAGCCTTCGGTGAGAATCAGCAGGTTCTTCTCCTGCTCGGCTAGCGTGTCGTCGTTGGTGCAGAGGAATCCGCCGATGTTCGCCATGCCATCTTTCTTCGCGGACATGGTACAGCCGTCGCCGTAGCTGAACATTTCCTGCGCGATTTCTTTCGGCGACTTCTGCCCGTATCCTTTTTCGCGGATCTTGATGAAGTAGGAGTTCTCGGCAAAACGGCAAGCATCGAAGTAGAGCGGGATGCGATGCTTGCGACAGACGGCGCTGACGGCTTTGACGTTCTCCATGGAGACGGGCTGGCCGCCGCCGGAGTTGTTGGTGACGGTCAGCATGACGAGAGGCACGCGGACTTTTTTCGCGCCGGCGTTTTGAATCAAGGTCTCTAGCGCGGCTACGTCCATGTTGCCCTTGAAGGGATGCTTCAGGCTGGGCTGGCGGCCTTCGGGGATGACTAAGTCGACCGCTTCGGCGCCTACGAACTCCACGTTCGCGCGGGTGGTGTCGAAGTGCGTGTTGTTGGGGACTACGTCTCCCTTCTTGCACATTACGCTGAAGAGAATGCGCTCGGCGGCACGGCCCTGGTGGGTCGGGATTACGTGCTTGTAACCGAAGATATCCTGGACTGACGAGCGGAACTGCTCGAAGCTGCGGCTGCCGGCGTAGCTCTCATCACCCTCCATCATTGCCGCCCACTGGTGGGTGGACATGGCTCCGGTGCCGGAATCGGTGAGCAAGTCGATGAGGACGTCGTCGGCGGGCAGAAGAAAAAGGTTGTAGAACGCGGCGCGGAGCAGTTGCTCGCGCTGGGAGCGGGTGGTCCAGTGAATGGGTTCGACGCTCTTGATGCGGAAAGGTTCGATGATGGTGCGCGGCATGTTGGTTTCTCGTTCTTACCACACACTTTTTGGCGGCGGATGTCAGTGACTGGGATCACGGGGAGTGGTCCTGACCTCTTGAGCTGCACGAGTGCGCGGACAGGAGTGTCCGCGCTACACAATCAGACTTTGACCGGATCCTTATCCTTATCCTTATCCTTGCGCTCGGCGGGGACGTACTTCACGGCGGCGGTGCGATCGAGTTTGTCCCAAGCGAAGGGGCGGCCCTGGATGGCACGCTTCAGGGTTCGGAACAGAACCAAAGAAAATACCTGGCGATAGGCGAAGCGCTGCAGCCACACCTGGCTTAGCAGCCAGGCGTCTTCGCGGGCTTCGGGCTGGCGGCGCTCCAAGGCGAAGGCGAGCGCCGAGGCGAGGAAATCAATTATCAGGAACGCGACGAAAAAGATCAGCAAGCGCTGGAAGCTGGCTGGATCGGTGGATTCAGGATGAAAGTGTTTCTGGATGAAATACCAGATCACTCCAACCACAAACATCAGGTCAATGAAGGGCGAGACCAACGGAAGCAGAATCTGGAAGATGAGGATGTTGGGAAGTGCGACGAAACCCAAGGCACCTTTGCGCGCGAACACGCCCTTATGCTTAAAGATGGCCTGCAGAATTCCGAACGACCAGCGAAAGCGCTGGCGCATGAGCGCGTTGGCACTGGTCGGAGCCTCGGTGAAGGCGAGGGCCAGGTCTTCGTATTCCACGCGATAGCCGTTGCGCAAGAGCGCCATAGTCAGATCGGCGTCTTCGGCGACGGTGTCCACGTGGTAGCTGCCCGCTTCGCGGACCGCCGCGGTACGCCAGGCGCCGATCGCGCCCGGCACCACGCTCACCGCGCCCATGGCATTGAGCGCTCGCCGCTCAAAATTCTGGCTGGTGATGTATTCGAGCGCCTGCCAGCGCGTCCAGAGGTTCACGCGGTTCCCAACCTTGGCGTTGCCGGCCACGGCCGCAACTTTCGGATTGAGGAAGTGGGGCACGAGGCGGGCGATGGCATCCGGGGCAATAATGGTATCGGCATCGATGCCAACGAAGAGTTCGGCATCGCCGATGTGCTCCAGTCCGAAGTTCAGCGCCTCGGCTTTGCCGCCGTTGGGCCTGGTGAGAATCAATACACGGCCGGCAGCTTCTTCAGCGGCAAAGGCGCGGCGGGCGATTTCCAGAGTGCGATCCTTGGAACCGTCATCGATGACGATCACGCGCAGATTGGGATAGTCGGAATCGAGTGCGCCCTGGACCGTGCGTTCGATGACCTTTTCCTCGTTATAGGCGGGAATGAGCACCGCGACGCTTGGCCGGTAGGCTGCAATCTGCTCGGGCGATCCATAGACATGCGAGCGAAGGCGGTCGTAAACGGCGAGGACGCCGACCGAAATCAGGCGCCCGGTCATCAGAATGTCACCCAGGAAGAAAATGACCGTGATGCCCGTCATGGTTGCACTGAAGAGCCAGAAGCCGATCCAATTGAGGCGGGCGGACCAATATTCGTTGGCCGGGAGTGGCGGCATAACATCGGCTTTGGTTTTGCCCATCAGCTGGTATACGGGGACAAAATCAAATCCGCGGGCACGGGCGCCATCGATAATCAGCGGGAGCGCCAGTACGGTTCTTTCCCGGTTCCCGCCGCCATCGTGCATGAGAATGATGTTGCCGCACTGTTGGTCGTTCGGTTGGCAAGGGGGCAGGTGGTCGAGCACGCGGGCGGCGATTTGCCGGGGCGAGAGCGCGGGCTCGTCGCTCCAGTCCCTGGTGTCGATCTTGTTGCCAATGGTGACATAGCCCAAGCTTTGGGTGAGTTCGAGCGGCTTGACCTCGTCTTCGGTGTCGGGCTCGGCATCGACGGAGTACGGCGGACGGAACAACGTGGTGCGAATGCCCAGTTGGCTGGCGAACAATTGCTCGGTCAGATTCAGCTCCACTCTCATGTAGCCCGAGCCAATCGTGCTGATATCGGGATGAGTAAAGGTATGGTTCCCGATTTCGTGACCTTCGCGGTAAATGCGCTGGGTCAGACTGCCGAATTTCTCCGCCTGGATTCCGATCAGAAAGAATGTTCCCGGCACGTGCTCGCGTTTGAGGACGTCGAGAATTTTCGGCGTCCACTCCGGATCGGGGCCGTCGTCGAAGGTCATGGCGAGGTGGTTCTTGCTGAAACCATAGCGCGCGACACGATAGGGTTCGGGCAGACTCTTGAAGTCTTCGCCATCGATGAGTCCGGTCTGCTTATCGATGGTCAACTCGCGCTCGCCGTCGGTCGGCCGCGCCTCAATGTGAAGGATTTCGCCGCTGCCTTCCATGTCGACGTCCTGGCCGGGAGGAACGTCCTTCAATCGATCCGACGCATTGGCTTCTCCGGGCATATCCCACACACGCCACAGGGAGCGGTCTTCGGCGCCCAGCCTCCACAAGGCGAAGGTCTGAATGCCGAACGTCTGTGCGGCACGCATCTCGTTGAGGGCAGTCACCGCATCCAGAAACCAGACATCGTGGCGGAAGTTATCGTCGTCCTTGTAGCTGAAATGCGGGTTAAGTGCGTCGCCGTCAAAATCAACGTCCTCCTCGGCATCGCGCGCTCCGATCCAGGCTTCCTGCACGGAAACGCTCTTGTCGGCCTCTCCCGGCGGCAGTTTGCCTTTTTTTGTTTTTGGCTTCTCCACCCAGTCGTACCCGTAGTTGCCAATGGCGCAAATGAGCTTTTCTTTTGGAATCTCCTTGACCGCAGACTCAAGGTTGTCCGAGAACCAATCCTGGGACGCGACAGGGCCAGGGGTTCCGCCGGGAAAGTGCTCGTCGTAGTTCATGATGACGACGCCATCCACGGCGGACGAAATAGCGGCGTAATCGTAATCCTCGTTCCGCACCTGGACGCTGACGTAGAGCTTCAGTCCCTTGGCGTGCAGGTCGGACGAAAGCTCGTTGAGCAGAGTTACGTATCCGGGCTGGCCTTTTTTCGGAAAGGATTCGAAGTCGATCATCAAGCCGCGATAATGGTCGGTGGCAAGAAAAAGCCCGATCTCGCGTCGGAATCTGGCGCGCGCTTCTGGATTGTTCAAAAAATCGACAATGCCGGGAACAAAGTCGGTGCCGTCAAAATTCTGCACTACGGGAAACACTTCCATCTCCGTGTCTTCCGCCTTTAGAAACGTCATGACCTTGTCATCCACGGTACGAACCGCTTGGCCGCGAATCACGTCAAACATGGCGTTGGTGTCCGGATCCACGGCTTGCAGATGGCCGTCGGCGCCGAGTACCTGCAGCCAAGTCGGAAAGAGCACGTCGATCTGGCGCGCATACTCGCGCAAGGAAGAGAAGCTGGCCGCGTCCCAGGAAACATAGAATGCGGCCCGAACCCCCTGCTCGGAATTTAGCGTCAGCTGCGAAGGAGCTTTGCGGGATGGGTGGCGGTGTCCGGTGCGGGCCAGAGTGGCCAGGCGGCGCTTCTCGCGCGCTTTCGTCTTTTCGTCTTCTATCAGAGGGTGGTAAGGGCGCTTTTGTGTAAGCCAGGAAAGGTCGGGCAGAGGTTCGCTGCGCAGGGCGCTGTAGATAAAAAAGATCACCAGGAAGGAAAAGGCCAAGGCGGCCGCGTCGACAAAGCGGCGAATGCGCCTCCAGCGGGCTTGCAAGGGATCGTAAAAAACCTGTTTGGCCATCTCGTTGTGGTGTATTCATCCTATGGTGCGATGGGCAGGGGGTCAAACCCAGTTCCCATTCTCGGTTCTCAGTTCTTGGTTCTCGGTTCTCAGTTTGCCGGGGAGGGAGTCGCAGGAGTGCGATATATTCCCAACGTGCTCGGCTTGATCCGCGAACATCGATCTTTCTTCCTGACAGCCACTCTGGCCGGCCTCGCTTTGCGACTAATGTTCTTCGTCTATTTCCCCACGGTTACGGATGACTCGCGCAATTACGCCGACCTCGCTCGAAACTGGCTGCAGCACGGCGTCTACGGCCAGACGCAGGCCGGTCCGCAGGGGATAGGAATCTTTCCGACCGACACGCGTCTGCCGGGATATCCTGCGTTTCTGGCGGGAATTTTCTGGCTATTTGGGTTGGGCAATTTCAGAGCGGTAATGCTGACGCAAATTCTGGTCGACCTGGCCACCTGCCTGATCGTTGCCGACTTGACGCGCCGAGTGGTTTCCGAACGCGCGGCGAAAATTGCGTTCTTGCTGGCAGCGCTGTGTCCATTCCTGGCAAATTACGCCTCCGCCGTGCTCACCGAGACTTTGGAGATCTTTTTTACCGCACTCGCTCTCGATGCCGCGGCAGCCGCTCTGAATCGAATACGCGACGGCGGCGCGGGGATGAGCGGGGGGATGAGCGGGAAGATGAACGAGCGCAAGTTGTGGGCCGCGACCGGTGCCGCGATTGCGGCCTGCATCTTGCTTCGTCCCGATGGCGGCATCCTGCTGGCAGCGGTTTTGCTCTATCTGGCGATGGCAGCCCCTAAAGGGGCGGCTGACTCCGGGGAATTTTCGGCATCGCTAAAGCGATGCCCTGATACGAAACCAGATACGAAACCTGAGGTTTTTCGGCGCGCTTTAGTTGCTGGAGTCGTACTTGCCGTATTTGCCCTGGCACCACTCGCTCCCTGGACGATTCGCAATTTTCGCATTCTTCATCATTTCCAGCCGCTGGCTCCGCGCTACGCGAATGAGATGGATGAGACCGTTCTCCGAGGCTTCAACCGCTGGGTCAAAACCTGGATCGTCGACTACGCGTCGGTGGAAGAAATCTACTGGAACGTTCCCGGCGACAAGATTGACCCGGAGAAGCTGCCGTCGCGTGCCTTCGATAGCCCAGCGGAAAAGGACGCAACGCTGGCCGTCATCGCGGACTACAACCAGTCTCAGGATTTGACTTTACAAATGGATGCACTCTTCGGCAGCCTGGCTACGGACCGCATTCGCGCTCACCCGGTTCGCTACTACGTTGTGCTGCCCACGCTGCGCGTCGCGGATATGTGGCTGCGTCCGCGAACCGAAATTCTTCCTCCCGACCCGCGCTGGTGGGAATTCAATGACGACGCGAAATCCTCGGTCATGGCGGTTGGGTTCGGCTTACTGAACCTGGCTTACGTGGCGGCCGGGCTGTGGGCGGTCTTTCGCAGGACTTCGCCGAGAGAGTCTCCCAGCAAGTCTCGCAGAAAGTCTCACAGAAAATTCGGCGGGCCGTCAGACATTCGCTGGGCCGGACTGCTGGTCACTTTTCTCCTGCTGCGCTCGGCATTTTTGGGAACGCTGGAAAACCCGGAACCGCGTTACACACTAGAATGCTATCCCGCGATGATTGTGCTGGCATCGTCGTGTCTCGGGAGATACGGCCAAGGTAAGCCATCCTGATTTTTCCCACTCGACTGCTTGATCACGGGGAACAGGTATTTTGGGCGAGAGAGGGAAGCGGCTTTCAGCTTAGGGGCGAATCGGTCATGCGGAAACGGGTGCGGACGTGTTCGGACAAGAGTTGGATGGCTTCGCGATTGGATACACGGTCGGACTTGGCCAAGTAACTGATCGCCTGCACCAGCATTTTCTGGCCGTCCACGTAGCGGGGGTCGGCGGTGCGTTCACGCTTTTTGCGCGACAAATCGGGAGGGACGGTGATGGTGAAAACTTTGGCCATTCAAACTCAACTTTCGGAGGTTCTTTCGCAGTATATAGCCGCAGACAGTCTTTTTCAGCTTGTTTCTGCTGGTTCCGATTTTGGCGGGATTTTGCCGCGCCGAAACCTACCCTTGTCCTTGCGGCGAGACAAATTTGGTTTTCTTGGTTGTCTTGAGCTTAAAAACGTCGTCCGGAAGTTTTGCCTCGGGTTGAATGTCGGAATACTTTACCAAGCGATAGTTGCCGCCGGGCTCAAAGAACTGCTGCTGCACCGAGATTCCACGGGCCGGGTCGATCCAGAGGAAAATGCGCGCAACAAAATCATTTCGCAAACGATCTGACTTCGGAATCAACTCCAGTTTCTCCGCTTTTACGCCGTTGGCGTCCTCCATCCCCACGAACCTTACGTCGTAAGACTTGAACAAATCGTGCCCGCTGCCGCCGAATCCCAGCACCAGGTAGCTCTCGACGTCAGCGCGATTCTTGCCCGGATTGTATTCGTCAACCTCATCCATCTTGGGCAGGTAAACCTGAACCTTGCCACTCCTGTAGCGGACGTACTTCTCAGGATCGGCGAAGTCAACCGCCATCTGCACTTCTCCCCCGTCGCGCCGGAAATAAATCTTGCCCTTCTCAGTCTCGGTTTCTTTGATTACGTTGTCGTAGTGATCCCAGATGACGCTGGCCTCGATGGCTTTGAAGTTTCGGGCAGCAGCATCCATCTGGCCAAGGACGCGCTCCAGGTCAGAGGATTCGCCAACCATCTGCGCCCAGGCACTCGCCGTAAAAAGCCAGCCCGTGAAAAGCCAAGCAACGACTACAGTACCGAGAAAAAGTTTGCTAGCGGCAACCCTCATGGATGGACCCGCTCTACTCTTTTTCAACCGACACTTTGTAACTCTGCGTATGTCCGGCGGCGTCTTTGACGGTCTCGACGTTGGTAATGCTGACGGCTCCGGAGATAGGCTCGATAATCTGCTCCAGTTGCCGGCGAACATCCTGACCCGGTGCAGTATTCACGGCCGAGGCCTGGATCTGATAGATGAGCCCGCCCTTCTCGCTGGGAATCACGACCACGCCGGTGAGATGCGGATTGCGCTCGACTGGTTTGTCCTTGAAGTTGATGAAGTGCGGCGCAACAAACACAAAGAGAAGAATCAGCGTGACCATGATGTCGTAATGCAGGCTGCCCCGCTCATACGACCAGAGAATATATCCACGGATTGTGCGCCAGATCGCGCCCATGGGAGAGACGGCGCTTTCGAGCGCTGTCGAGGTTTCAGGTTGCTGCCAGTGTATTTGGGAATTCATGGGATATCAAATCTCCGATTACGGGACATGGGCCGGGATGCGGTCAGTCCTCATATAAGGCTGTAGCGCTTCCGGAATGCGCACGCTGCCGTCGGCTTGCTGATAGTTCTCCACAATGGCGACCCATGTGCGTCCTACTGCTAAACCGCTGCCGTTCAAGGTGTGCAGGAATTCTGTTTTGCTCTTGCCCTCGGGACGGTAGCGAATATTCGCCCGCCGCGCCTGAAAAGTTTCGAAATTCGAGCACGATGAAATCTCGCGAAACAAATTCTGTCCGGGGAGCCAGACTTCGAGATCATAAGTCTTGGCCGCGGAAAATCCGATATCGGCGGTCGACAGCGTGACCACGCGATAGTGCAGGCCGAGTTTCTGCAAGACGATCTCGGCGTTGTGGGTCAGCTTCTCCAGTTCATCGTAGGAAGTCTCCGGGCGAGAGAACTTGACCAGTTCGACTTTTTGAAACTGGTGCTGACGGATAATTCCGCGAACGTCCTTCCCATACGATCCCGCTTCGCTGCGAAAACAGGGAGTGTACGCGGTCAGGCAGACGGGCAACTTTGCCCCATCCAAAATTTCATCGCGATAGAGATTCGTAACTGGCACCTCGGCCGTCGGAATCAGCCAGAGATCTTTTTCGCCGTGCGGCACTCGAAACGAATCCTGCGCGAACTTGGGCAACTGGCCCGTACCATACATCGACTCGGAGTTCACCAAGAACGGTGGAAGCACCTCGGTGTATCCATGCTCGCGGGTGTGCAGATCGAGCATGAAGTTGGCGAGAGCCCGCTCCAAGCGCGCGCCGAGCGCCCAGTACACGGCGAAGCGCGCGCCGGACAGCTTGGCGGCACGCTCCAGGTCGAGGATTCCGAGCGCTTCGCCAAGCTCCCAGTGCGGCTTGGGCTTGAAATCGAATTGCGGAGGCGTGCCCCAGCGGCGCGCTTCGACGTTATCGGCTTCGCTCTTCCCTGCCGGCACGCTTTCATGCGGAAGGTTCGGCAGCGAAGTCAGAATTTCGCGCAGTCGCGCTTCCTGTTCGGCCGCCTTTTTTTCGGATTCCGCAATCTGCTCGCGCAGGTCTTTGGTTTCGTTAATCTGTGCGGAAGCGTCCTGCCCGCTCTTCTTCAGTTTTGCAATCTCCTCAGAAGCCCGGTTGCGGCGGGCCTGCAGCGCTTCCGCCGCGGTGATGGCCTGGCGGCGCTCGCTATCGATGATGCGGAAGTCTTTCAAGACTTCGGCCGGATTCATTCCTCGCTGGCGCAGTTTTTCTTCCACCAGCGGAAGGTTATCGCGAACAAAATTCAGATCGAGCATTCTGCTTTAACTTTAGCTGAAAAACGCGATTCCGTGCACGGGGACGATCCAAGTCTTTAACCGCGGAGGACGCGGAGTGCGCAGAGAAGAACCTGCCCAAAAAATCTCAGCGCCCTCTGCGATCTCTGCGGTCACTCATCTTTTCTCCTGTAAACTAACTCGCGATGAGACTTCCCCGTTCCCTGTGGGTTACGCTGTGGCTGCTCGGCTCGATTCTTGGTTCGACTTCGGCTGGGTTCGCGTCCGCCTATAACGCCCGCCCGAAGTTGGTTGTCGTCATCGTCATTGACCAGTTTCGCGGCGATTACCTGGAGCGCTATCGCGACCAGTTCGGCGACGGCGGTTTCCGGGTGTTTCTTGATCGCGGCGCTTATTTCACCGACTGCAACTATGACTACGCTAACACTCGCACTGCCCCTGGGCACGCCACACTCTTTACCGGAAGCTACAGCAGCGGACACGGCATTGTCGCCAACGAGTGGTGGGACCCGCGGGAAAAGAAACGGGTGATGTCGGTGGAAGACGACGGCACGAAACTGGTTGGCGTCGACCGTGCGGGGCCCGGGGCGTCGCCGCATAATCTTATGAGCGATACACTCGGCGACGAGTTGAAGCTGGCCACGGGCGGCAAAGCTCGGGTATTCGCCATTTCACTGAAAGATCGCGCGGCCGTCCTGCCTGCGGGATTCTCCGGAGATGCCGCCTATTGGATCGATCCCAAAAGCGGCGACTGGATCACCTCGACCTACTACCGTCCGGACCTTCCCGAATGGGTGCGTAATTTCAATGGCAGTCATCCTCCGGAGGGGCGCGCTTCGGAAAGACGTGCGGAGAAATTCTGGAATCGCGAGTGGAAAGACAGTGAGGGGAAGACCCTTGGCTCAACCGCGCCGCGAAATGGCAAGGACGGCGCGCCAGCCAGTTTCTACGAGGTCGTCGGCTCCACTCCCTTCGCCAACGATTACCAGTTGGAATTTGCCAAGGAACTTATCTTGTACGAGAAGCTAGGCGCTGGCTCTGCGACCGACTTGCTTGTGATCAGCCTGTCGGCCAACGATATTCTCGGTCACCAGGTTGGTCCCGACTCGCCGCAAATGCGCAGCATGGCGCTCGAACTCGACCGGAGTCTGGCGGAGTTTTTCAACTTCCTCGGCCATCAGATCGGAATGGCCAACGTGTGGATGGCGCTTTCGGCCGATCACGGCGTTGCGCCTCTTCCTGATTACGCGAAAACGCTTCGCCTGCCCGCCGCCAATCTCGATGCAAAAGCTGTGCGCGAACAGATCAATTCCCTGCTCTCGAAAAAATATTTAAAGAAAGCGGACTACGTACTCGATCTCGATTACCCGGTCGCCTGGCTGAACGAAGAGGCATTCGCTGGAACTCCCGGCGGGAAAGACGAGTCGGTCGCCGAAGGCGACGTGGGCGAAGCTATGAAGCACGCGGGATTGGCCGGATACTTCACCAAGTCGCAACTCGCTCGTGGAGATACTCCGGCTACGGAAATCGGCCGGCGTTACGCCCACAGCTACTCGCCCGAAGGGGGATGGTATGTGATGGGAATGCCCAATCCATTTCAAGTCGGAATCCCGAAAGGTACCGATCACGCGACGCCTTTCTCCTACGATACCCATGTGCCGCTCGCCTTCTATGGACTCGCCTTTCAGCCCGGGATTTATCGGACGCACGCCGAACCGGTCGACCTCGCGGTAACGCTCGCCTCTTTGCTCGGAATCAACGCTCCCGCCAAAGCCACGGGAAGGGTGCTGACCGAGGCGCTGGCGACGGCGCATCATGCCGCGAATTCATCCGGCGCGCCCGCCGGGGGAATCCAATGACGCCTATAGGCAATCCGGACTTGAGCGTCAGCTTCGCCGGCATCGAGCTGAAAAATCCGATCATCGCCGCTTCCGGCACGTTCGGATATGGCATCGAATTCGAAGACATCGTGCATCTCGACCGGCTGGGCGGATTGGTCGTCAAAGGTCTCTCCAAAGAACCAATGACGGGAAATCCGCCGCCGCGCCTCTATGAAACTGCCGCCGGAATGCTGAACGCCATCGGGTTGCAGAACATCGGTGCGCCTGCATTCCTCACTGAAAAACTTCCCGCGCTGCGGGATAAGAAGAATGTGGTCGTGTTTGCCAACGTTTTCGGCTACACCCGCTCCGATTACGAGCAGACGATTGAAATCCTCAATCAGGGCGAGGGCATTGCGGCGTACGAGATCAACGTGTCCTGTCCGAACACGGCGCATGGCGGCATTCAGTTCGGCAGCGATCCGCTTCTGCTGGACGAAGTAGTGCGGACGGCGAAGCGAGTGGCCGCTCGGCCCATCATCGTTAAACTCTCACCCAACGTGACTTCGATCGCGCAGATGGCGTATGTTGCCCAAGAAGCGGGCGCCGATGCGATCTCGCTGGTGAATACGTTTCTCGCCATGGCGATTGATCCGGAGACGCGCCGCCCCAGAATTGCGAATGTAACCGCTGGCCTCTCCGGCCCGGCCATCAAACCGATTGCGTTGCGCATGGTGTACGATGCCGCTCACGCCGTGAAAATTCCGGTGATCGGCATGGGTGGAATCACCACGCCAACGGACGTAGTGGAATTTATGCTGGCGGGAGCAAGCGCTGTAGAGGTGGGCACGGCGAGTTTCTTCGATCCGGTGGCCACTGAAACGCTGGTGGAGGAACTGGGCGACTACTGCCGCGAACACCGGATTGAGCGGCTCAGCGATCTCGTCGGCGGTCTGCTGACGGATTGATAAACGCTCGTGTCATGCTGAGAGCAGCGAAGGACCTGTGCATTGTCTTGGCGCTGGCAAAATGCATGGGTCCTTCGCTTCGCTCAGGATGACAATGTTGATATGGATGACAAGGACTTGGGAGTCTGCCTCTATCGTCCGCTGGCGTGCCAGATCGATCCTGGCGATTGATAGTTCAAGCCTTCGCCCCAGACCACGTGCGTGTCTCCGTGGTTGTCGATGGCGAGGCCGAAATAGTCTCCGAAGGGAAAGCTGAAACCTTCCTGACTTATATAACGATAGCCCCGGACGTAGCCTGAGATTCGCGTCTCGTCTCCCCAGGTCGCTCCGCCGTTGCTCGAACTGCGGTAGTAGGTGTTCCAATGCGGAGAGTTGCGAGAGGAACTGCGCTTATCCATCCATGCGATGCGGACGTCGCTGGAGTTCCCGGCCACAATTGCGGGGAAAGCATGTTCCACGCCCGGCCCGGCGCTCGAAACGCTGGCCCGCGGCAACCAGTTCTCGCCGCCGTTGGTCGACGAGGAGAAGTAGATGCGTTGCGGCCCCAGGGGCACGCTGCCCGCGCTCCAGAGCGCGTAAAGAGTGCCGGCGGCGTCCGAGGCCAAGGCGACTTGGGCGCCCAGAAACGCCTCGCCACAGTCTTCGTCCTTGCAGTCGGGCGCGGCCGCGGAAACGTCGAGCAGGGTCGCGCTCCACGCCTTGCCCGCATCGGCCGACTTCGCCACATACAGGTTCACTGCGCCGCGCGCGCCTCCCGCTTTTGAATAGGAAGCCCATGCCAGATATGCATTGCCTGCGGGATCGACCGTGGCTGCGCCCAGCAGAGACCAGCCCGGACGGCTTTCAGCATTCACGCGCGCCGACGTAAAGCTGCGCCCTCCATCCTGCGAGGTAGCCACCCACACCTCTTCTTCATGATTGAAGGCCACGTAAACGCTCTGGCCGCGCACCGCCAGCGCCGGTTTATCGAGTTCGACTTCGCTGCGAACCGCAATTGTAAAAGCCCACGTGGCGCCGGAGTCCACCGACTTCGCGAGCATGACTGCCCGCTTTCCGTTCTGCAGCCACGAGGCATACACGGTGTGCCGGTCCGCAGGGTCGACCACAATCTGGGGGTCAAACTGGCCCGAACCCGTTTCCAGCATCACGCGCGGAGTCTGCCAGGTTTTGCCGTCGTCGTTGCTCACGACCAGCAGCATGGTGGGCACGGTGCAGTCCGTGCAATCGGCTAGCTTCCCGTAGTGCGGATAAAGAATGTAGACCCGTCCCAAACCATCGGCTGCCACGGCCGGTTCCCACTGGTCGCCACTGGTGAGACCAACTCGCTTCTGCGCAGAAAACTGCGGCACCGCCGCCCAAGCCACGCTAGCTAAGGTAAGAAGCAGGACAAATAGACTCAGCGCCCGGAGTCTTACGGCGCGGAGTTTCGGAGCGACGAGTTGGGCAGAAACGGGGCGCATGCAAATCATCGCTAGCAAATCAAGGCGGGGGGCAACAATCCTTGCTTTTAAACTTTATCTCGAAGCCGTCCGCTGGTCAACCGCGATCCCCAGGCGGTGGTGGAGCAGCTTGAAGATTGCCGTCCCTCAGCGGCTAAAGCCGCATTCGAAACAGGGCGGTTATCGCAGCGGTGAACCGCTGCGCCACCCAAAATCAAGTGCAACGTCGACTTTTTCCGCAAGCTGTGAAGCCGTGCCCTTTCAAAGTCGATTTAAACTGCACCACTACCCCCCAAGCGCGTCCTTAACTCGCAGTCAGCAAAATAGGCGCCCCGGACGTTACCACCAGAGTATGCTCAAAATGCGCCGAGAGCGCGTGATCTCCCGTCCGCACCGTCCAGCCATCCTTGTCGGTAAACACGCGCCCGGAGCCACTGGAAATGATCGGTTCGACGGTTATCACCAGGCCCTCGTTCAGGATCTGGCGGGCCTGCGGGTCGGCATAGTTGGGCACATGCGGCAGTTCATGGATGGTGCGACCGATACCGTGTCCGCCTAATTCGCGAATTACCGAGAAGCCGGACTTGCGCACCTCGCGCTCGACAATTTTTCCGATTTCAAACACGCGGAACCCGGCGCGCGCCACCAGCATCGCCTTGTGAAAGGCCCGCTCCGCGCACGCCATCAATTGCTCAGCCTGTGAACTCACGCGGCCCACTGGAACCGTGATGGCGGCGTCGGCCATAAAGCCGTCCTTTTCCACCGTCACGTCCAGCTTCACGAGGTCGCCTTCCTTAAGTCTGCGTTCTCCGGGGATTCCGTGCACCGCCTCATCATTCAAGCTGATGCAACTCGCCCCGGGAAATTGGTACACCATTGATGGAGCGGAACGCGCTCCATTCTCTTGCATAACGCGCGCGCCCGCTTCATCGAGGTATCGAGTCGTCACGCCCGGGCGCACTTCAGCCTTCATCGCGTCCAGCACTAGGCGGACGATGCGGCCCACCGCTTTTAGGGAAAGCAGGTCCTGCTCATCCTGAATGCTCACGGTCAACTCTCCTTCATCTTCATAACGGGACCCCGATTAGAAGCTACCGCATCAAGGGGCGTTTGGGATAGCCGATGGAATTGTCTGGTTAGGATAACGTTCTTGTTGGCGCGCCTGCCCTAGTGTGGTGTCCCGCAAATTCGCGACATAAGTTGATGGCACCTGAAGCGAAACAGCTATGCATCACGGGGGGACAGTGCAGCTCTGGATACGTCATGGGAGGCGTAGGGGCCCTTCGACTCCGCAGGGCCAACCGCTTCGCGCTTGGCCTGGCTCCGCTCAGGGTGACACGGTAGATTTATGCTGCGAATTTGCTCGCCGATTTGTGCGAAGCGCCGTTTATGCGAAGTGTCGAATGTGTGGCAAATAAAAGCGCGCAGCCCGAAGGCTGCGCGCAGGAAGAATGGTTGGAGGGTTTATCTCATCGGCCGGCAGCCGTCGCCATCACTCGTGGCTGTGTCGGTTCGGCTCGACCCACGTACATTTTGTACGACTGGTATACGGCGAACAGCACTGCCATCAGAGCGGCCACCATCGTCAGCCCGCTGACCGTGCTGAAGGCAGAGGCGATCGCGGTCAATCCCGCTCCGATGACATAGTTCGGGAACGACCACAGAAAGACCTTGTGCCAGAGGGCAAAAGGATTGCCGCCTTCGGTGAGTCCGATGATGCTGGCTACCGGCGCCGTATTCGCCAGGAAATAGGTGACGGCGGCCAGTACCAGAGACATCGTGTGCGCTGTCGCTACCGCACCGACCGCAAAGAACTGGCTGTGGTAGACCAGGTAAGCGAGTCCGGATGCGTTCAGCAACGTGCACGCGTTAAATACGAACTGGATGGTTTTCGTTTTATTTCCGCCGGAATAGGATTGCGCGACCGCCGCCGTTGCTGCTACCAGCAGACTGGCGAACAATCCCAGTTGCGTGACTCCCAGAAGAATGACGGGCAGATTTCCCGACATCGAGCTCGTCATCCCAGGCAGCTTCACCTTGAAGCGCGAACTCAGTGCGGCTGCGGCTAACAGGAGCACCAACTGTGGCCAGGCTTCCGCTTGCCATCGAGCTACGCCGAACGACAGGGCGCACAGACTCGCAACGGCCACCATTCCGATCATGACTTTCGCTTTGATTGGTAGTGTATTTGTCATGGTAGTCTCCGAATAATGGTTGCAGTCGGTTGTCTAGTCGTCTCCTGGGTCGCCATCGCTAAGTGCTGACGTCGCAGTGGCGACGGTTGAAGTTGCGCCCCAGACTACACTGTCACCAGTAACGGCGGTCGACCCCCAGACCACGCTGGTGGCGCCCCACACTACCGAGTCACTCAGGATCTCAGTGGCACCCCAAACTACTGAATTTCCCCAGACGACAGATGTGGCACTCCAAACCACGCTGCTGCCGGCGAAAACAGAGTCGGGGACAGTATTTGCGATGGTTACAGTGTTAGTGCTCGCGTTAAAGACTGCGGTCGGGGACAGGGCTACGCCTGTCGCCAGGTCGGTGTTGCCCAGGGCGGCGTCGATATCCAGATACCCCGCTCCATAGGTGAAGACGTCATACTCGTTGTTGTAGAGGTTTCCCAGGCTGTCGTGTGACGATGTGAATTGCCCAAAGCCCTTCCATGCTGTCTTCATCAAGCGCGCTTTCACTTGATCGGGAGTTAACGCGGGGTTCTGCTGCAACATTTGCGCCACCGCACCGCTCACTACCGGCGTTGCCATGCTGGTGCCGCTCAATTCATAGTACATGGCGGTTCCGCTGGTCGGCCAAATCTCATATTGCGGATAGGTGGTGTCGAGCGTGCTGCCCGCAACCCGCAAGGAGACCTGCCGGTTTCCCGGCGTGACCAAGTCAGGTTTCACAATGTGATCGATCGCGGTCGGACCTTTGGAACTGTAGCTGGCAATCTGGTCGTCGGCCCGCGTCGGCGTCAGCTCGGTCATGGTCGCTCCCACTGTAATTACAGAGGGATCGTTACCCGGAACCACGATGGTGCCGAAGCCGTCCGTAGGAGCATAACGCCCTTCGTTGCCCGCCGCCGCTACCACCACGATGCCGGCCTTCCAGGCGGCTTCCACCGCCTGGTCCACCGGATCGAGCGTATAGCTCTCGAACATCGGGCGTCCCAGCGACATGCTGATGACGCGGATGTTGTAGGTGCTCTGCAGCGTGATCGCCTCCTGAATGGCTGCGATCACCCCGCTGTCCGTGCCCGACCCGTTCTGGTCCAGCACGCGCAGGTTGATGAGGTTGACCCCAGGAGCCATGCCGGCATACGTTGCGGCATAGCCATTGGCGGTGCCGGAGTCGGCGCCCGAGCCAGCGATCAGGCCGGCCACGTGGGTTCCGTGTCCGAACTTGTCGGAGGTCGTGGTGTCGCCCGCGACAAAGCTCTGGCTATAGACCACGCGGCTGACGCCGTTGGCGTTGTTGAGATCAGGATGAGCTGCGATGCCGCTGTCAATGACGGCCACGCCGACACCGGTGCCATTGAAACCATACTGCGATGCCGCAACATCCGCCTCAACCGCGGTGGCAAATTCCTCGGTCACAGGGTTCGCAAGCATACCTAGCGGACGGTCCGGCGAGATGTAAACGACATTGGCCTCGCTCTCCAGTGTCTTGAGCATGCTGGCGGGCACGGTCATCGTCACCGCAATGATCACCGGCAGTTGCCGCTGGACGGTTGCGCCACCCGACTGCCTGCTCTTCAAGTAGGCTTTGGTGGGAAACGTTTTGTACTGAACGTTGACGGTCACCATGCCGTTCGACCCTATCGCGGACTGGAGATCCGAGGAAGTTTTAACCGGCGTCGACTTCTTGGCGTAGGACGGGACTGCCGCAAGCAGCAGTGCCAACCCGAGAACTCGGCTCCAAGCAGCGCTGAACGCTGGAGAATTGAGCGGACGGAGTGTGCGTCCGTTCGTGATCTGCGATTTATCGATGTTGTTCATAAATTTTTCTGGCGGCTTTGCGATGGACGTATCACACGGTCCCTCGTGCCTGGCCTCTAATGGGCAATCGCGAGGCCAATTGCGCTGTTGTTAAGCCTATTATTTACAATGACTTGTATATGAGTGGTGGTTGGGCGTTATGGGACAACTTGGCTCCATGATCGGGCTCGAAGCCGGTGCGGAGTCCGTAATTCATTTGAAACAAAGACTGGGCGGGCAGGGAGGCCCGTTTGGGGACAAAGTGGCCCGACCTACACCGGTGGATCCGTCAAACTGCGGTAGGTTAGAGCGGCAGGTTAGAGCGGTAGATTAGAAAGAATTCGCCAATCAGGCCTCAGGGTCCCTTAGTAGGTCCATTGCCCTTACGACCCCGTAAGCTTGACCCGGATCTCTTCCGGCAGCCGGTCGCGAATCTCCGCTGGCAGCCGGTCATGCACGTGGCGCGCCCCGAGCATGGCCACGTCCACTACCGCAGTGGGCGCGGGAGTTGCCACGGCCACGACCAGCCAGATCAGTGCCGACAACCCAAAACCAGCCAGCGCGCCCACCTCTAACCAGACAGCGTGGCGCGGCCCAAAATGCCGGATCACGGCAAACGCGAGCAGAAACACGGCAGCCGATGCCGATGCCAGGGCAATCAGCGAAATATCGATGATGCGGTGCAGTTTCTGGCGGCTGCGGCAACGCTCGCAACCGGCGAAGTGTAATTCGTAATCGCCGCGCATCTCCGGAGCCAGGCCGGAAATATCGTAGCGCCATCCCGCAAGGATTTTCCCTACGATCGGTTCCACACACTTGCTCATAAGAGGCTATAACCGGATGGATTCGAGAACTTCCGCCTGGGTTGCCAGCAGCACACGGTTGTGCCACAGTCCCTGACGGCCGCCGAGCGCCTGTTCTGCTGCCGCGCGCGCGATTTCGGGATGATTGTTTTGTTCAGACAGATGTGCCAAGACTAAATACTCGGCTCCTCCATCATAGTCGCTGGAGAAGAATTCCGCGAGCGCCTGATTCGAAAGATGCCCTACCCGGCTCATCACCCGCTGCTTCACCGACCACGGATACGGCCCCGAGCGCAGCATCTCGACATCGTGATTCGACTCCAT
>Ga0074044_10001309_pt1 | contig 22729 bp, 24 predicted proteins | sample BogForMeECP23OM1_FD_94443 | JGI IMG/M metagenome (GOLD analysis project Ga0074044, IMG submission 94443) | Bog forest soil microbial communities from Calvert Island, British Columbia, Canada - Bog Forest MetaG ECP23OM1 | ecosystem: Environmental > Terrestrial > Soil > Wetlands ... | reverse complement strand
GACGGCGCCCTTTTTATTGCCTATCAGCGAGCGCTGAAACGGAACCGGCGTCGCGCTGTTCTGTTGCGAAATTCTATCAACCAGCTTCATTCGGTTACCTCAACTGCGCGCGCCGATAACGTTCAGCAGACGCGACACCAGCGAATTCGACGCATCGCCTTCTGAGCTTGCGTCGCCCACCTCGATCCGCCGCGCCAGGTCCTCGATACTCTTGGCCAGCGGCGAGTTCGGCGCCACCTGCCACAAATCCTGTGCGCTCAACTGCACCCGCTCGAGAACTTTTTCATCGCGCGGAATCCGCGTGTGAATCGGCTGCGCCAGCGTATGGCTCAGCTGCTCTTCACTGATCGGATGACCCGGCACGAAACGGCTCAGGATGAAGTCGGGTTCAATCCCCTGCAGCCCCAGCCGTCCGAGCAGATCGACGAATCGCCACGCGCATCGCGCCGCGCCAATGGACTGGTCGAGTACGTAAAACAGATGATTCGAGCGCTCCCAGGCCGCGACCGTGTTTGGGTCGATGTGGGTACCGCAATCCACGATCACGTAGTCGAACAGCTGCCGCATCAGGTCGAGAATCGCACCAACCGTCGCGTCGCTGACCAACTCGCTGTCCTCGATGCGCTTGGGCGCGGCAAGCAGGTAGATTCCCGACACATGCTTGCTGAGCGCTGATTCGAGTTGAATCGAGTCGAGCTTCCGCGCCCCCTCGGCAACCGCCATGATCGTGCGCTCGGGTTCGAGGTTCAGGAACACCGCCAGCCCACTGGTCTGCAGGTCGAGATCTACCACCGCAACCCGCTTGTCGAACGCGTAACGCAGCGCCAGCGCGAGGTTCGCCGCCAGGCTCGTCACGCCGGTGCCGCCTATCAGGCTCACCAGCGAAACGATCGTGCCGCCACCAACGCGAACTTCCTGGCGCCGCCGGCTTTCGCTTATCTTGAGCAGTGCGCGGGTCGCGTCGCCGGTATCCAGCGGCAGGAACAGAAGCTCATCGGCGCCGGCCCGAAGCACTCGCTTCATCAAGTCCGAGGAACGATCGTGCAGCAGCGCAAAAAGAGCCGGGCGGGGATCCTGCGCCACCCGGGCGCTCAGATAACTCAGAGAGAGCTCGTCATCGCCGTTGAACACCACCATCGTGATATCGAAGCTGGCGTCGGTAGTGGCTTGCGGGTCCGGTTCGGACTCCTCAATATCCAGCACCGGGTCGCCCAAAGCGGCGAGGGCCTGTCTTACCTCAGCGCGATGCTCCTCGCCTTCGCCAACTAATTGGACTCTCAGGCTGCCATGCCATCCTTCACTCTTTTTACCGAGCGTTGACACTACACATTCTCCACACTTCAGCTATGCCGTGTCGTATCATGCACTAAATGCTCGGTTATGTCTCGTCGTGCTTCCACTAGAATCTCGGCCGTGATGCGTCGGGCTGCGCCAGACGACGGGTCTCGATTTGTTGAGTCGTCATCTCAGGCACCGAAGTTGGGTTGTAAACGGCGGCGCCATCGGGCAGCGGTTGCACGATTTGTGGGGTTACGCTCATGACCAGGTCGGTTTCGCTGTTCGAATAGCTGGTGTTGCGGAACAGTCCGCCGAGGTACGGAACATCGCCGAGGTACGGGACTTTTTGAACCTCGGTCTTCTTTTCGTGCATGATCAGTCCCGCGATGATCAGCGTTTGATTATCTTTGAGCTGTACCATGGTCTCCGCGCGCCGGGTCACGAATGCCGGCACGGTGAAGCCGAACAACTGCACTCCAAGGGCGAAATCGGGCTCCGATACTTCAGGCTTCACCAGCAATTCGACATCATTGCGGCCGATGACGGTGGGAACAAATTCAACCGAGGTGCCGAACTGCTTGAAGACGATGGACGAATTGAGCGCCTGGGCGATGACGATTGGAATTTCGCCGCCCGACAGGAACTTTGCCTCTTCACCGGAATTAGCCAGCAGATGCGGCTGGGCAAGAATCTTCCCAAGGTTGTGCTGCTCGAGGTACTGGAAAAACCCCTGCAACTGGTAGTTGGTGTTCCCCAACGCCAGGCCATAAGTCAGCCCCTGCGACAGCACCAGCGGGGTAAGGAATCCACCCGGCGACAGAGTGTTAGCGGCCGAAATAGTCGCTCCATTGGCGGCGGTGATGCTCGTTTGCGGGGAAAACGGCGTCGCTACTGCGCCTGGCAGTCCGACCAGCGATAATCCTGCACGGTTCAACGCGAGCGCCAAATTGGTGCCCTGGTTCTCCATGGCGGAGCGGTTAAGTTCCGCCACCATCGTGTTGAGCAATACCTGCTGTTTGCCGTTGGGATCGATCCGCACCGGACGCTCGTCGTATTGGCCCTTTTGATTCCAGATGGCCAGAGTCGTGAAGCCCGGCTTATGGCCTATCAGGTTGACCTGGAACGGATTGATCACCTGGATATCGGCGACGTTAGTATCGGCGATCGACACGCGGCGCAGGCGGGTCGCAAAGTCGATAATTCTCGACGATCCCGTCTGCAGCTGCACTCCATCTTCCGGCAGATAATGGCGTCCGCCCGAAATCGCACCGGAGTTCAATTCGCCGCCACCGAGACTGATGGACGGGTCGGTCCGATACCGCTCGCTCGCGAGTGCCGCCGAAGCCGTCTGACTGGATGGCGCCGGAGGTGCAGGAGGAGGGTACGACGCAGCGGGAACCGACGGCGCGAAATCGAAGCTCGAGTGACTGACAGTTGCGGGAGCGGTCGGCGCGGGCGCTGCCGTCATCGGCGCGGGCGCGCCTGGCGCTTCCGGGCTGACCATGGTTGTGGCCGAGGAGGATGAAGACGAGGAAGATGACGGGGACGAAACCACCGGGCCTGCGCCTGCATCCAGTTTCGCGACGACCGGAGCCGCACTGCCCGAGGACATGCCGGAGCCCACGATTGGTCCGGGGCTGGTGCCCGGATGATTGATGTCGAAGACGCTACCGACCGATTTGACGACAACGTCATAGTTGACCTGGCCGCCGTCCGCCGTTTTGACTGAAACAGTCCATTCGCCTGCCTCTGCGCCCAGCAGGACGACTTTGCCGGGTTGCCCGTTCTGCACGATCAGCGCGTGCGGATTCGTGATCACCTTCACGGCCGGAGTATCGCCAGGGCTGACGTTGTTGATTACGTAGCTCTCACCGGCATTCAGGACCAGAGACATTCCCGTGCCGTCGCTATCGGCGGCAAGCAACGGGCTCGGCCCAAGCATGAACATGGTGATAGCAGCAACCAGCCACGGAAGCAGTCCACATCGTCGTTTAACCTTCATCTTCTTCACCCCTGCCCCGTTGGCGGCTCGCTTACGGTATGTCGTTTGTTTTGGGCGTCGGCACGTAATCCGCCGTCGCGTTGATCGGCGCGCCGGGCGCAATGCCGCGGTTCACGGGCGCCGCCACGAGATCTTGATGATCGGGTTCAGGGGCGTTCGCCACCGTGGTTGAAGCTGCCGCAGCGGTGTCCGCGTCAGCGTCATTGTCATCAGAAGACCGCGCCGCATCGTTGGCTGTATGGCTCGGCGACTTCTTTGCACCATCGCTGCTCGCCGCCGCTTCATTCACAAACGAGACTGACTCGGACGACTTGCCGTTGCGAAGAATCTCGATCTCGACCGGCCTGGGGCGCGGCGCCGCGGCCACATGATGAGGCTCGGGCTGCACCGCCATCACCGGGACATCGGGCGTCAGGCTGTAGGCTCGCAGCATCTGGACAACGTCGCTGCCGGTGGTCAGAACGATTTTGTTATCATTGTAATTGCGCATCGCCAGGCGCAGCGTTCCGAAGTGACTCGCCAGCGCCAGGCGCTCGGCCTCTTGCGGCGTGACCAGCAGCGTGACGACCTTCACCACCGTCGGTTCGTCCTTCTTCTGCTCGACTTCCTGCGCTACGGCGAGGACTTCGACATTTTGCAGAATCACTTTCGAGAACGCCTTGCCAGTGCCTTCGCCGCTCTGAGTCGCCACCAGCACATCCACCCGGGTTTGCGGCAGCACGAAGCCGGCTACATCGCTGACCTCATCGACCTGAACCGACACGGCGCGCATCCCGAACGGGATCAGCAGCGGCATCACGCCCGCCGTCTTGTCGCCGGTGAACAGCTTGGACTGCACCACCGGCTCGTTGGCTACCAGCGAGTTCTTCACGTAGCTGCCGACGACCTGTTTGGGATCGGTGTACGCACCCGCCGGGATACTGTCGGCCGACCAGCGCGCCGTCCTTACTTCGCCCACCTCGATTTTGGTTCCAAGCGGAAGATCGAACGCGGCGACCACAACCTCTACGTTATGCGACATCGCCTGCTGCACTTCCGCCTCTCTCCGCTTCAAGGCGGAGTACACCAATACCGACGCCACCATCGCCGCCAACCCCGCGAGTAAGACGAGAACCATCGGTCGTCTCATATCTCCCTTCCCCTCCGGCCGTCTCGTGGCTGACCGGCTATCGTTAATCAGTTGGACATACTAGTCATTTTGTTAGTCTGTAATGTGAATGAAGTACTAGTCGGATGGGTGGAGAAACTGGTTTACAAGATGCACGCCGGGAATAGTTTTTAGGTTTGACGCCGATAGTCAGAACTATGCTCATACGGCGCGCGGTTGAATCCACCGGCATGACAGATACCCTAGAAACAGCGGCGGATCGCGGCGATAGAGTGGGATACACGAGGCTCACTAATGTCCAGATAATATAGTACCCGCGTTCTGAACCAGAGCAACACATACCGCGACGATCGTCGTGAGTATCATTGCGTATTCAGCCGTCGTCTGACCACGCGAATTGACTATCGCGCAGTAAACTCTCTTGCGCTAACTATTGACTTCCCCTCCCAAGGTCGTCGTCTTTTCTGGGTCGTTTCTCCTGGCGGGGCAGTGGTTGGACGCCCTCGCCAAGAGACCGTTACTCCCGATGACTGTCAGGCCATCGAGGGCTACATATAGGAATCAAATGTGCTGAGCAGCGAAGTGATGTTACCCCCCCATCGTCACATACGATGCGTAAACCAGCACCGCCACGGCAGCAAGTATTAGTCCGTACTCGGCCATGGTTTGGCCGCGGTGAAACTCGCGGAACCGAGCCACGAACATGCTAACTGCTCGCATAAATTTTTTGACTCCTTGTTAAGCGGGGTGGTGGAGGGGTCAGTCCACCACCCCGGGTTTTAAGCATCGTGCTTAGAGCTTCCCGTCCACGGTGGACAGCAGCGCAGTGATGTTGCCGCCCAAGGTCACATATGACGCGTAAACCAGCACCGCTACTGCCGCGAGGATCAACCCGTATTCTGCCATCGTCTGGCCGCGTTGATACTCACGCACCTTCAGAAACATCCTCGTGATCTTTTCCATTTTCCCGTGTCCTCCTTCCGTGCTATTTTTTGGGCCGAAATTGGTCCATTGTCCCCGTTAATCAACCTGACTCCATTCAATCTCGCGCCGCGGTCCCACGGCGAAAGCTAAATCTCCTATTTATCCGCCGCCGAAGAAGATCTTCGCCTGCGGCAACTTTTACCTGACAAATCACGGCTTAATGAGAGCATCTCTCGTGCCATCCGGATCTATTCAACAATTTCTTTGACTTTTCGGTTCCCTAGTAGATTACAATAGGCGCAGTGATGCAACTGTTGGTTGCGAGGCAGCAACAGATCGCGCCTGGAAGGCGAGCCGTCAGAGATTTAAGAGAGTTAAAGAGCTTCCAGCTAGGCATGGATTAACTAAGCATCATAGATCAACGGATGGTAGTCGGGTCCAAATCCGACCACTAGATAGAGTAGAAGACGCCTTCAAATCGAGCTTGACTTGCGACTCTACGAGATCGTTGCGTCCTTAATTTACGGGTTCGAAGATTATCTGATCGCCCACTTGCGTCAAACTCTCATCCACCGCCCCAGCCGAAAGCTCAAGCGCTCTTCGCGCCCCGAACACAATCGACGAGACCTGCCACGGCTTCAGCCGCCGATTGATCCTGATGACCCGGTCGCCGCGCCCGATGAAAACGATATCGATCGCAAAGCGCATGAAGAACATGTGCATCCACATCAATGGCATGAACCGTCCGTTCTCGAATAGCATCCCCGTTCCGGGCTCGAGGCCATCGCGACCGAGCAGACCGCGGCCATGACCGGCGAGACCGCCGGCGCTCTCGAGGCGCGTGCAGAGCACGGTCCCGCGGGATTGATTGACTGCCCGGACGGGTCGAGACTGTCTCATTACGTCATCATGTAATAAAATTGCGTGAGTTTCATGGGATACCTTCCGATATTTCTCGACGTGACCGGCCGCGAGTGTGTCGTAGTGGGTGGCGGCGAGGTCGCCGCGCGCAAAGTCGCGTCGCTGTTGGAGGCCGGCGCTCGCGTCACCGTCGTGAGTCCGGGCCTGGCGCCGCGATTGGAGGCAATCGTCGCCCAAGGGTTGGTAACTTATGTCGCTCGCGATTACGCGCGCGGCGATATCCGCGGCTGCGTACTGGTGTATGCCGGGACCGACGATTCGCAACTGCATCGCGAGCTTGCCGCCGAGGCGCGCGCGCTCGGAATCCCGATCAACGTGGTCGATCTACCCGAGCTGTGCACGTTCATCGCGCCGGCTGTCGTGAAACGCGGCGCGCTTCAAATCGCAATCTCGACCGCCGGTGCTTCGCCCGCATTTGCGGCGCGGCTCCGGCGCGAGCTGGAGGATCGGTTCGGGACCGAGTATGCGCTCACGCTCGAAGTGCTGCGCGCCGCGCGCCGGCGGTTGCATGCCGATGAAATCGATTCTGCCGAGCGGTTGCGCCGGCTGAAGGACCTCGCCAACTCCGCGCTGCCCGAGGCGATTGCCGCCGGCGACGCGGCCGCGGTCGAGCGGATACTCGCCGTGCATCTTGGTGACGGGATTGGCCTGGAGCGGCTTGGCATCGACCCGGCCGCGCTTGGCCTTGCACGCGCGACGGAAATTCCGGACTGAAAGTTTTGCCGATGGACACGTTGTGGCTAATCCCCGCGCTTGCGTGTTACGCGCTGTCCGCCGCGTTGTTCGTGTTCGATCGTTCGTCGGGACGCACGCGCGCGACCGGCTACGCGGTTGCGATGCTCGGCGCAGGCGCGGTCTTCCATGCGCTTGATCTGACGGCGCGCGGCCTGCAGGCGGGCAATATCCCGGTCGCGAATTTTGCGCAGGCGCTGTCGTTTCTTGCGTGGCTTACCGCGCTGGCCGGACTGCTGATGATCGTGCGGCTGCGGATGGCGGTGATCGGCGCATTCGTGGCGCCTGCGGTGACACTGGCTCTGGGAGCGGCTTCCCTCACGACGAGCAGCGGCCGCCTGGTGCTGCCGGAGCCGCTGCGCAGCGTCTGGCTGCCGATTCACGTCACGCTCGCAATCCTGGGCTACACGATGTTCGTGCTGGCGGCGAGCGTGAGCATCGTCTATCTCGCCTACGAGTCGCGGCTGAAATCAAAGCGCGCGCTCGGTCCCGCCAACGAAGGCGCGCCGAGTCTCGAAAAGCTCGACCGAATCAACTATCACCTGCTGGGATGGGGTTTCATGATGCTGAGCCTGGCGATCGTGAGCGGCGCGATTTGGGCCGACGCGACCTGGGGGCATTTCTGGTCGTGGGAGCCCAAGGAATCGTGGTCGCTGGTGATTTGGATTCTCTACGCGAGTCTGCTCGAATCGCGCCTGACGGTTGGATGGCGCGGGCGGCGCGCCGCGGCGCTCACGATCGTGCTGCTGGGCGTGTTGGTTGGTTCATTCGTGGGCGTTAACCTGATTTTTCCGGGCAAGCACGGCGGCAGTTTCGGCTGAAAATGGATCAGACCTTATTCATCGTGGGGATAAACCATCGCAGCGCTTCGGTCGCGCTGCGCGAGCGGCTGGCGTTTGCCGATGAAGAGATCGTTGCCGCGCTCGGCAGGCTGCGGGATTCGTCGCCCGCAGTTGCCGAGGCGGCGCTGATTTCGACCTGCAATCGAGTCGAGGTGGTGGGCGTCTGCGCCGACGCGGTGCGCGCGGCCGATGAGACGCTCAAATTTCTCGCCGCGGATCGAAGCGTCGTGCAAGCCGAGTTTGCCGGCGCGATTTACAGTTTTGCCGGGCGCGAGGCGGCGCGTCATCTGTTTCGCGTCGGCGCGAGTCTCGATTCGATGGTGGTCGGCGAGCCGCAAATATTGGGTCAGCTCAAGCTGGCGTACGCGCAGGCGTCCGAGGCGCGCACCGTCGGTTTGATTTTGCATCGCGCCTTCCACAAGGCGTTCACGGTCGCCAAGCGTGTGCGCAAGGGCACGCTTATCGGTCACGGGTCGGTCTCCGTCAGCTCGGCGGCGGTCGCGCTCGCGGGTCAGATTTTCGACACCTTGAAAGACAAGACCGTGATGCTGATGGGGGCGGGCAAGATGGCGGAGTTGACCGCCCGCCAACTGAACGCGATCGGAATCGAGTCGCTGCTGATAACCTCGCGTACCTTCGATCGCGCAGTTGCACTCGCGCGCGAACTCAGAGGCACCGCGGTGCCGTACGACAACTACAAACCCTACCTCAAGATGGTGGACGTGCTGATCGGTTCGGTCGCGTCGACCAGGCCCGTGCTCGGTGTAGATGAATTCGAGTCGGTGGTTCACGAGCGCCGCTACCGGCCGATGTTTCTGATCGACCTGGGTGTGCCGCGCAATTTTGACCAACGGCTGAACGCGCTGCAGAACGTCTATCTGTACGATATCGACGATCTCGGCGCGCTCGTTCAGCGGTCGCTCGGCGATCGCGAGCGCGAGGCCGAAAAGGCCGAACAGATCGTCGAGCTCGAACTCGAATCGTTCCTCAAATGGCTCGCGGGTCTCGACCTGACGCCCACCATCAAGGATATCCGCTACAGCGTTGAGCGGCTGCGCGACGACGAAATGGGGCGGGCGCGCGGATGGCTGGCGCAACTCGAGCCGGCGGAGCGCGAGCGAGTCGAACTGCTTACTCGGGGGCTTACCAACAAACTGCTTCATCGTATTCTGTCGGGACTCAAGCAGCGCGGCGACAAAACGCTCGATGCAGCGTTTGCCGCCGAGATCGCGCGGCGATTGCTGGGCGCCGAGCTCGACGCGCAGGATGATTGTGATGCCCTCGATGACGCGGACAACGAAAACGGTGACGATGACGGCTCCGAAATCGAGTGACCGCGCGGCGCGCTGATCCTTCTCTACGATTATCCCCGCTTCCCGCAAGGGGAGGCGTTAGGTAGCTCGATGGCGCTCAAAATCAGGATCGGTTCGCGGCCGAGCAAGCTGGCGCTGGCGCAGGCGTCACTGGTGCGCGATTTGATCGCGGCGAAAATTTCCGCCGACATCGAAATCGTCGAAATACGCACCAGCGGCGACAGGATGACGTCGGCGTCGCTCGCGGCGGTGGGCGGAAAGGGACTCTTCATAAAGGAACTCGACCAGGCGCTCGCCGATCGCACGATCGACGCCGCGGTGCATTCGATGAAAGATCTTCCGGCCGTGCTGCCGGAGCAGTTTCGCGTGGCCGCGGCGCCGGGGCGCGAAAGCACCGCGGATATCCTGGTGACGCGCGATGGCTCGTGGTTGTCGGCGCTGCCCGCGGGCGCGCGGCTGGGGACGTCGTCGTCGCGCCGGCGTTTTCAGGCGCTGCGAATAAATCGTGGGCTTGCGGTTCTGCCCTTGCGCGGCAACGTCGATACGCGTTTGGCGCGCGTGGCCGAGGGCAGCCTGGACGCGATCATAATCGCGATGGCGGGGTTGAAGCGCCTGGGGCGCGTCAACGATGTGAAGTTCGTCGAGCTTGATGCCCGCGATTTTATTCCGGCCGGAGGGCAGGGCGCGCTTGCGATCGAAACGCTGGCCGAGCGCGGCGCGGCCTCTAATGAACTCGATTCCGCGCTTGCCGCGATCAACGACGCGGGCGCGTTTTATGAGACTGCGGCCGAGCGAGCGTTCCTGGCGGCGATCGGCGCGTCATGCACGACGCCGGTCGGAGTGAGGGCGAGCGTGGCGGGCGACCGGCTCGCGCTCGCGGCGATGCTGTTCAGTCCCGACGGCGCGCGCGAGCTGTCGGAGTCGATCGAAGAGCCGATCGGGCGCGAACTCGGGCCGGCCGCCGCCGAAGGTTCCGGAAGGCGGCTGGCGGAAAGAATGCTCGCGCGCGGCGCTGCCGCTATGCTGCGTCCTCAATGAGCCCGCGCGCCGGCCAAAAAAGCGGGCGCGTGTTCCTCGTCGGCGCGGGTCCCGGCGCCTACGATCTGATCACGGTTCGCGGCGCCGACGCTCTCGGCCGTGCCGACGTCCTTATCTACGACCATCTCGTTAGTCCCGAACTGCTTCGGCTGGCGCCGCCCAAAGCCAAGTTGATCTACGCCGGCAAGAGGAGCGGCTCAAAAAAAAATATCGAGCAAGCGGAACTGAACGCGATGCTGATCGAGCAGGCGCGCAGCGGGCGCGTCGTGGTGCGGCTCAAGGGCGGCGATCCGTTTATCTTCGCCCGCGGCGGCGAGGAGGCCGAGGCGCTGGCGCGCGCGCGGGTGGCGTTCGAGGTGGTGCCGGGAATCACGTCGGCGATCGCGGGCCCGGCGTTCGCGGGCGTTCCATTGACCCATCGCGAGCACGGCTCGTTCGTCGCGTTCGTCACCGGCCATGAGGACGAAAGCAAGGGGGCTCGATCGACGGTGCCGTGGAACGAGCTGGTCGCGGCGGTGCGGCGCGGCGGCACGATGGTGATCCTGATGGCGACGGCGCGGATGAGCGCCACGCTCGATCGAATCCGCGCGGCGGGACTTGCGGCAGAAACTCCGGCGGTTGCGGTGCAATGGGCGACGACCGCTGCGCAGAAGGCCGTCAGCGCGACGCTCGCGACACTGGCGGACCTATCGGCGCGCGAAGGAATCGGCGCGCCGGCGGTGATCGTGGTCGGCGAATGCGCGGGCCTGCGCGAGCATCTCAAGTGGGTCGAGCGCATGCCGCTGTTCGGCCGCACGATAGCGGTAACGCGATCGCGCGCGACCGCGTCCGGGTTCGCGACCGCGCTGAGAAGGCTCGGCGCGGAAGTGGTGGAATTTCCGACGATCGAGACCGCGCCGCCGCGGAGCTACGCGGCGCTGGACCGGGCGATCGAACGCCTCAACTCGTTCGACTGGATAATCTTCACGAGTGCGACCGGGGTCGAGAGCTTTATCGAACGGATAAAATCGCGCGGCCGCGATATTCGCGAAATCGGGCGTGCGTCAATCGCGGCGATCGGACCGGCCACCGCGGCGCGGCTCGCCGATTATGCGCTGCGCGTGACCGCGGTCCCCGCCGAGTATCGCGCCGAGCAGATTGTTCCCGCGATTGGAATCAAGCGGATTCGCGGCAAGCGCTTCCTGATTCCGCGCGCCGAAGTCGCGCGCGAGGCGCTGCCGGAAATTTTGCGCGCCAAGGGCGCCGGAGAAGTCGTCGTCGCGCCCGCCTATCGAACCGTCAAGCCGAAGGGCGCGCGGATCGAGCGGATGCGCGAGTTGATCGCGTCGGGGACGATCGATCTCGTGACGTTTACGAGTTCCAGCACCGTCACAAACTTTTGCGGCCTGATGCGCGCGCCTGCCAAGGGGCTTAAAGCGGCGGCAATCGGCCCGATCACGGCGGCGAGCGCGGAGGAGCGTGGGTTCGAGGTGGTGGTGAGGCCGGCGAGGTACACGATTGAGGCGATGACGGAGGGAATCCGCGAGTATTACGGGTCGGGGAAGCGGAAGCTTGGAGGAACTTAATTGCAGCGAAACCGCGGCGGGGTTTACGCTTGCTTCAGCCAGGGCAACACCGCGCACTCTGATTAGGCGAGACTCTCCCGCCTACACGATCCGCTTCTGCCCGTGCTTGAATCCGCCCTGCTCGCCGGGAGCTTCGTTGCCGGGCTCGGGTTCGACCCGTTCGCGCTTGCGCTCGCGTTCAGGCTCGCGACGCGGTCCACGTTGCTGCCCCGTGTCGCGCGGCTCTCGACGCCCGCTCTCGGTCGGGACTATCTCGATCGAGCGCAACGCTCCTTCGCCGGCCGAGCGCGTGGTGATCATCGGATCCTCCTTGAGCGCCAGATGCACCACGCGGCGGTCGCGCGGCGGCATCGGCTCCAGGCGCATCGGCTGGTGCTCGCGCTTGGCCTTCTCGCCCATCGAGAGCGCCATCCGCTGCAATTGCTGGCGGCGGCGCGCGCGATACGATTCAGTCTCGAGTGAAACCGGCGCCGCGTCCTTGATTCGACGGGCCAGGATTCGATTCACGAGGTACTCGAGCGCGTCGAGGGTCTGCCCATGGCGCCCGATCAGAATTCCCGAACCGTCGCCTTTTATTTCGAGCTCGACCATCTCCGCGTCAACTTCAATTTGCCGCACTTCCGTCCGCTCGCCCATCTTTTCGAGTATCTGGTTGAGGATTAGCGTCGCTTCACGGCGCTGCTCTTCGACCTCTACGCTCTTGCGCCCCGCCGCGCCGCCATCGTCCTCGGATGCCGCCGGATTCTGTCGCTGCGCGTTCCCGTCATCGCGGCCGCGCCGTTGATTCTCGCGCCCGCGAGGCCGCCCGTCAGGCGCGCCGCCTTCGTTGGGCGCTTGCGCCGCGCGAGCAGCTTGAGGATTCGCTCCCGCCTGCGCGCTCTTGCGCGTCACGCGCACCCGCGCATTGCGCGCGCCCAGTCCGAGCACGCCCGCGCGCGGTGTTGCGAGCACTTCGATCGCCACCTCGTCCTCGCGCGCGCCAAGCCGCTCGAGGGCTTCCCTGGTCGCCTCTTCGACCGAGGCGGCCTCCAGTTCTATCGAGTCGTTATTGCTCATGAAGCCGGTGTGTATTGCTGGAATTCGCGGTTGAGGAAATATTGCTGGATAACTCCCAGCAGGTTCGACGAAAAATAGTACAAAGCCAACCCCGCCGGAAAGTTTATCAGCATGATCGTGAAAATCAGCGGCGTCAGCATCATCATCCTCTGCTGATTCGGATCCGGCGTGGCCGGCGTCATGTATTGCTGCAGGAAACTCGTCAGGCCCATCAGCAGCACGAGCACCGGCAGGCCGTGGCAATGCATCAGCGGCAGTTGCGGCAGGCCCGGGATATGCAGGCAGTCGGGCGTCGAAAGATCGTTTATCCAGCCGACAAACGGCGCATGGCGCAGCTCGACCGAGTTCAGCAACGCCTCGTACAGCCCGATGAAAATGGGCAATTGCAGGGCCATCGGCGCGCACCCGCCGAGCGGATTGACGCGATTGCGCTTGTAGAGATCCATCATCTCCTTTTGCAACTGGTCGCTGTCCTTGAATTTCTCGCGCAGCCGCTCGATCTGCGGGGCCAGGCGCTGCATCTTCATCATCGAGCGCTGGCTCCGGATCGAGATCGGCAGGAACGCAATCCGGATCGATACCGTCAGCAAAATGATATCGACGCCGTAGTTGGGCGCGACGTAGTGAAACAGCTTCAGCGTGCGCAGAAAGATCAGCGCCAGGATTGCCGCCCAGCCGAAGTCGATCGACTTGTGCAGCGCCGGGTTTACCGCTTCCAGAGCCTCGAGCAGCTTCGGCCCCATGTAAATTTCACTATGGATTCGCGCCGCGCCGTCGAACAGGATACGCGCGATCGCCTCGTCACCCGCGTATGCCATCGTCAGCACTCCGGTCTTAGGATCCACCGGCAAAAATGCGGCGAGGAAATACCGATCGCCGAAGCCCGCGTAGGTGATCGTCCCCGCGACCGCCGCATCTTCCTTCTTGAGGCTCTTCAGAGCCTTTTCGTTCTTCGCGATTACCTTGTCGCCAACGTCGGCCTGCAGCTCCGGGATATCGTAGTAACCTTGATGCGCCGTCAGGGGCTGGCTCATCGACACGCCAAGTTGATTCGGCGCCGGGCCGCCGGTCGCCGCCACGTCAATCGAAAACACATAGCTGCTGGGCCGGAACGTGAAAGTCTTGGTGATAGTCGTGCCGTCTGCCGTCCTGGCGATGAAGGTCGCCGTCGAATCCGATCCGGCAGCCGGCTTGATTTGCGCGGCCGCGGTCGTCTCGTAGCTGAGATCGCGGTCGTCGAAGACCTGTCCTTCACGCGTCATCACCGCGCCGAGCGGCAGATGCCCCCCGGACGGGATTTGCACCATCTGGTAGGGCGGACTGTCCTTGGCCGCACTCTGCCGGTAACGATTGAGAACAAAACTCTTGAGCCGCGCACCATGAGTGGTGAGCACGGCGGCATAAAAATCCGAATCCACCTCGACGGTTTTTTCAGGCAACGCCGGCGCCGACGGCGCCATCGCAGCCGACTGCTGTCCCGTCGCGGCCGTTCCAGGAGCCATAATCCCGGTCGCGGCCGCACCGGGACTCGCCGACAATGCGGCAGCCTGCCCATTGCCAAGCGTCTGCTCCTGCGCAGCCTTGGCCGCCTTGGCCTGCTCGGCAGCTTGCTGCTGCTGTTGAGTAGGCGGCGGAAAAAATCGCTTCAGCACCAGCTCCTGGTAGGCGACCACCAGGACGATGGACAGAATCACCGCGAGCATAACTCGGCTAGAATCCAACTTCAGTTCCTTTTACCGGCGCGAGACCTTGAGCTTCGGATGATCACCGGATCATACCCATGCCCACCCATCGGATTGCAGCGTGCGATTCGCCACAGCGCCATCGCACCGCCGCGAACAATTCCGCACTCCGTGATCGCGTCGCGTGCATACGCCGAGCAACTCGGCTCGAAGCGGCAGGCGGGTCCGTTCATCGCATGGATGATCGGCGAGATTGCCGCCCGATAGAGCGCGAGCGCGCCAATCGCAACCAAGCGTGGCGACGCCTTCAATCGAGCTGCTGAATCCACCCGGGCCATCAACTCCGCCCGGCGCCTTTCGCGGCAATACGTCCGCTCAAATTGCGCGCGGCAATAGAGAGTTCGCCGCTGATAGCCGGCGATTCGAGCGCCGCCGCGCCGGCGCGCGCGATCACAACGATCGACGTGCCGGCGGGAAGCTCATCGCGGATAACCTGTCTGAAAATCTCACGGACGCGGCGCTTCACCCGGTTTCGCGCCACCGCGTTGCCGATTCTGCGCGACACCGTCACGCCCAGCCGCGAGCGGGCCTGCTCGCTGTCCAAACTACCGGCGTAGAGCACGAAATGAGGACTCTGGAATCGCACGCCGTTTCGCTGGAGGCGCAAGAATTCCGCACTTCGATGCAGCCGGTCTGCCGCCGCGAAGCTAAATTGCGCGCGCACTGAGGTTAACCCGGCTGCTTGGGCGGTATCGAGATTGCGAGGCGCGCCCGGCCCTTGGCGCGGCGGCGCTTGAGCACCTTGCGTCCGGCCGGCGTGGCCATCCGCGCCAGGAATCCATGAGTTCGTTTGCGTCGGCGATTGTGAGGTTGGTAGGTCCTTTTCATTGATCGTGGCTCGCGCCAGCCTTCACTGGGGTTTGTAATCCGACCGATTTGGCCGGTTAGCAGGTCGGGTGTCTATTCGTTCGGGCTGTCTTTTTTCGGATAGATTACTGTCTCGATCGACCCTGAACACGCAATCGAACCACACCGCGCGCCTTTGAGCAAGCGCCCCCCTCCGTCAATCGAGCTGTGGGGTCGCCGAACGGGCATCCAGCAACACAGCGGCGCGGGCGGCGTGTCAAAACACCCGCCCGCAAGCTCATCTCACCAGAATTGAGTGATTTTGCCTTTCCGCTTACGCAAGCCGCTGGATCTCGAACTGCGCGGCCAGCGACGCGATCATCGCCTCGACTTCCTCGCGCGAATCCGCCGAAAAGTAAATCCGCAAATGGTGCCGCACGGGATCTTCGGTCCGCAGCGTCGCGATATTGTCGTACGACTCGACGATCGACTTGAACAGCACAATCTGCTCGGGCGGCATCGCGATCAGCATCGAATCGATCGGCGGCGGTTTATTTTCGCTCAAAGCCTGCCCTCTTCCCGCTCACGGTTTACTGCCAGCTCTGCGACCCCTACATTCTAGCCGATGACGCTGCCGCGGGTCTTGTTCGTAACCGGCAAAGGCGGCACCGGCAAAAGCACGGTAGCTGCCGCGCTGGCGATTGCGCTGTCGCGCCGGCGGCCGACCACGCTCGCCGATCTCGACCGTCGCCGGTCGGCGGCCGCGCTCGTCGGCGCGAGCGCGGAAAATTCGACCGCGGTCAGAGTCACCGACTCGCTCGACGTAGTCGCGCTGACGCCGCGCGCCGAGCTCGAAGCCTTCATCGAGCGCATCGTCCCGATTCGCGCCATCTCGCGCCGGATGCTGCGCAGCCGAACCTTTGGTTACGTTACAGCCGCGCTGCCGGGTCTCGAGGCGTTCCTGCTGCTGGAACGTCTGCGGATCATGGGGGGAGACGCGGCACTGAAGGATCGTTATCTCGTGATCGATGCGCCGGCTTCGGGCAGCGCCGTCGAGCTGCTATCTGTCTCGTCGGGCGTCAAGGGAATCGCCCCCGCCGGCACGCTGAACCGGCTCGCCGATTCGATCGGCAGCTTTCTAGGCGACGCGACGCGATTCGGCGCCATCATCACGATGACGCCGGAGGACCTCGCGGTTCGCGAGGCGCTCGAAACCGCCGCGACGATTCGCGAGCGGCTCGGCATCGTTACGGTCGCCGCGATGATGAACTGCGTTCCCGATTTGCTCTTCGATACTTCCGAACTCGCGGCGACGAGTCCGCTCGGCGGCCACGCCCGACTTGCCGTGCGCCGAAACGCCGCGCACGAACAGGCCGCTCTCGTCATGGCGCAGTTCGCCGATGCCGGTCTGCCAACCATCAGCCTCCCAATGATGTTCACACCAGCGATTGGCCCCGGCGAGCTTGAGAAACTCGGCCGCGTGCTCGACGCCAGGCTGCTCGACCGATGAAGCCGAGGGAACATCCAAAGCAGTCCGCCCATACCAAGCCGCTGGACTTGCACGCGCAAAGCCTCGTCATCTGCCTGGGGCCGGGCGGCGTCGGCAAGACGACCATCAGCGCCGCGCTCGCCGTGCGCGCCGCGATGCTCGGATGCGCCGTGGATGTAATGACGGTCGATCCCGCGCCGCGGCTGCTCGACGCGCTCGGCCTGGCGCCGGACTCATCGGAGCCGGTCGAGGTCCAGCTCGACGGCATTCGCGTCCCGCGCCGTGGCGGCGCGTCCAAACGCGGGAGGCTGCGGGCGCTGCGCCTGGACCCGAAACGCACCTTCGATTCGATCGTCGCGCGTTACGCGCAGTCGGACGCGGCGCGCGACGCAATTCTGGAAAATCGAATATATCGCAGTCTCTCGGGCGCGCTTGCGGGCGTGGCGGATTATATGGCGATGGAAAAACTGCTCGAACTCTCCGCCAATCCCGCCACCGACCTGCTGGTGCTCGACACTCCGCCCGCGACCGAGGCGATCGACTTTCTCGACGCGCCGCGCCGCCTGCTTGAATTGCTGAACTCGCGCGCCGCGGTCCTGCTCGGCGCTCCGGGCGGTCTGTTCAGGAGGCAGCTCAGGATGGTGGATGTTGCCGCGCGGGCCGTGCTCGCGGCGTTCGATCGCGTGACCGGCCTGAATCTGCTGAGCGACGTCCGGTCCTTCGTCCGCAGTTTCGACGGCATGTACGAAGGCTTCTCCGCTCGAGCCGCCCGCGCCCAGGAAAAGCTGCGCGGACAGGACACGGCGATTGTGATCGTCACGACGGCAGAGTCGAGCCGAATCGCGCAGGCGCGCGAGTTCATCGTCGCGCTCGAGCATGCCGGCCTGCGCGTAGCCGCGATAGTCGTGAATCGCGTGCTCGCAGAGTTACCCGACGCCGCAGAACTATCGTCGGCGCCGATCGCGCCGTCGCTCAAGAGAAAGTTGAAGCGCAATCTCGCCGACTACGCCGCGCTCAAGGCGCGTCAGGAAATCTCACTGGACGCCCTGCGCGAATCGCTCCCCGCCGGCGCCGCGCTGATGTTTGCGCCGGACCTCGGCCGCGAGCCGCGCACCATCGCGGACCTCGCCGAGATCGGCCGCAGCTTGCGGGCCGGATGATCAGCCGGGCTTTTTCGCGCGCCGAATCGCCGGTTTCGCCTTCGCGGCTTCGTCACGCTCGAGAATGCGATCGAGCTTGATGCTCAGGTTCAGCAGTTGCGAGCTCAGATGATCGAGCCGCGCTTTGAGGTCGCGAACGTCCCGCTTGGAAGGAATATTGACGAAGTCGAGGACCTGCTCGACGTTGCGGTCGAATGACTGCTTGTTCGCCATGAAACGTTCACCCGCCCGCCCGAAACTCGAGCGCATCCGGTCGTTCGACATGATTTCATTGAAGAAGCCGGTGATGCCTTCCTCGCTCATCTGCCGGAGCCTGTTCATCAGGTTATCGTCGTCGCGGCGTGCCATCACTTTCAACTATTATATAGGCTGTCGAGCCGCGCAAACCGATGACCATTCTCGCCAGCCTGCTAAGCATCGCATCAGGATTCGCCCTGATGGGGTACCGGGAGCCGCCCGCGAATCTGATTGCAACGTCGATCGTCATCGATCTCGCGCTGGCTCCGCTGACCGCAGTTATCGCGGCGCGGCGCGGCCGCTCGAGCATTCGATGGATCATCGCGGGACTCGCGCTCGGCGCGTGGGCACTCGCCGCGGTCATGATTATTCCGCCGCGCCGCCCGGTTCCGCCGCGCCCCGACGCACCGCAGTATCCGCCTACTTCTCATGCTGCTTGATCCAGGCCGCGGCCGGCGCAAAAACCTTGCTCTCCGACTTCGTCCCCACCAACACGTCCAGGTGGCCCCAGTTGTCGAGCCTGGTGAATGAGGGATCGGGCGCGCCGGTGGATTTCGCCGACTCTTCCACTCGCGCGGGCCATTGCGCGCCGAAGTTGGTGCTGGCGAACGCAATCACGGGGATTCTCGAAGCCCTGAGCGACGCGAGCACTTCCGGCGTGAACGGATTCTCGCCGTCCTGAACGGCAGGCCAGTAGCGATCGTAGCCGATCAGCAGTTTTGCCAGCACCACCGCGTCGGAAAAGCCGCCCTGCGGATTCGCTAGTCCGCCGTGACCGCCGAAAAAACCGCCCGCGTCATAGACGACGTGTTCCAGGTTTTCGCGCGCGGTTTTGTACTTGGGAATCGGCGCGGGCTGATCGGGATTGTCGATCACCATCTGCATGAGCTTGTGGCGCTTGTCGTACGTCAGATGTTCGCCGCCGATGTCGTCGGCGTAGTGGCCTGCCTGCGCCGGCGTCGCGCGCATCGGCCGGCGCGGGATGAATCCATCGAGCGCGATGATTCCCGCGACGCGCCCGGGATGTTTGGCGGCGTAGAGGTACGCGAACTCGACGCCGCGGCTGAAGCCGGCCACCAGGAGTCTGTCGCGACCGGTTTTTTCGCTGACGAATTTCGCGGCGGCGTCGATGTCGGATTCGAAAAGATCGTTGGTCCATCCTGCCAGCTCGGAAAGATCGCTCTCAGGCGTCTGGGGCGGAATGAAGTGCGTGCGATAGTCCATCGACCACACGTCCACGCCGTGCTCGGCGAGGTAAACCTGGAACGAGTAGCGCGGATCTTCGAGCGCCACTTCGCCGTTCATGTTGGTGCCGGGAAGGTAGAGCACGACCGCCTGTGGAGGCTCGGGCGGATTCGGTCCCTTCGCGACGCGATGGAGCGCGATTTTGTCGAACGGCGATTTGCCGACGGTCGCCTGAAACGTCCATTCATAAACTCCCGGCGCGCCTTTGAGCTCGCGGGCCGCGCCGACCGCGCTGAACTCGGCTTCGCTGGCTGACACCGTGCCCAGTGCGATGAAAAGAAGCGGGACCACGAACAGGTTGAGGGCAATGCGGCGTCGAATCTTCATGGGCCTAATCCTCTCCACATTTTCGCGGCTGCGCACAAGCCCGCGCCGATTCATCGCTGGTTGACCCCTCGCGGTCCGCCGTGCGAAACAGAGTCGGCAGGTCCTCACGCCAATCACGCACGGGAGCAAAGTTCCAATGAACAAGAAAGTGCAGTTCGCCCTGTTCTCTCCGCAAGCCGGACAATCGTGGCATCAACTCGAGGAACGGGCGCATCGATGCGAGAAGCTCGGCTTCCATTCGATCTGGCTGGTCGATCATATGTGGACGCGCGGGATGCCCGATCTCGACCATCACGAATGCACGGCGTTGATGGCGGGGCTGTCGGCGAAGACCGAGAAAATTCGCATCGGCACGATGGTCATTTGCAACTCGTACCGCAATCCGGCGCTGCTGGCGAAGTCGCTGGCGACGATCGATCACATCAGCAACGGCCGGCTCGAAATCGGTTACGGCGCGGGCTGGATGGACGAGGAGTACAAGGCTTACGGCTACCAGTTTCCCTCGATGGGCACGCGACTCAAGATGTTCGAGGAAGGCCTGCACATCATCAAGGCGATGTTCGCCGAGAAGCGCGCGACGTATAAGGGGCGCCACTATTCCATCGAAGAAGCGCTCTGCAATCCCAAGCCGGTGCAGCAGCCGCATCCTCCGATTACGATTGGCGGCAGCGGCGAAAAGGTGATGTTGAAGCTGGTCGCCAGGTTCGCCGACCGCTGGAATTGTCCGGCCGGCTACGAAAGCTTCGAGCACAAGTTCAACGTGCTCAAGCAGCACTGCAAGGACGTCGGGCGCGACCTCAACACCATCGATGTGTCGGAGCAGTTGCTGGTTTGCATCGGCAAGACCGACGAGGAAGTCGAGCAGAAGTGGAAGATGGCGCAGATGCTCAAGCCGTTCGTCACCACCGGAATCAAAGGCACGCCGAAGCAATTGATCGAGGAATTGAAAAAGCGCGTGGCGATGGGAATCACGACGTTCGTGATTTTCTTCAGCGACTTCGCGCCGCCGCCAACGCTGGAGCTGTTCGCGAAGGAAGTGATGCCGGCGTTTGCGTAAGACGATCGGAATTTGCGCGCCGTCGATTCTTGGCCTGCTGCTCGCGGGATGCGCCAGTCAGCCGTCGTACTACACGACGCAACTCGACACGACCGGCGGCCTTGGTCCAGGCGATCCGATAACGCACGCGGCTGCAACGATCGGGCACGTGACGGGGGTCTCGGCGATCGGCGGCGGCGACTCGGAGATAGCGTTGGAAGTCGATGGCTCGCACGCGGACGAAATTCACAACGATTCGATAATGACGCTTAACAACCTCGGCGGGACGCCGTCGCTCGACGTGATGAACGTGGATGCGATGAGCCATAGCGCACCGTCAGGCGCGCGGCTGGACGGCGCGTCGAGCATGAACGAAGTGCAGATGTTCATGACCGCGCGCGGGCCCGGGAGTTTCGCACAGGCGCTGGGGCGAGCCGCAGGCGCGACGACAACGCCGCCGCCCTCGCCCGCGAGCGTGCAGATGGCGCAGTTGCTGGCGCAAATTTCGCAGCAGACGCTGGCGACCGCGGTTGCAATCGCGCCGCCCACTCGCGATCAACTCGAACAGGCCAGGCGCGAGGCGCTCGGGGTCGAGCGACAATTGATGCGCAACGGCAAGGTCGAGCAAGCGGAACGGTTGCGCGCGCAGATGGGCAGCGTGATGGGTGGAATCACGGCGCCGGTGAACCCGATGGCGCTTCCGCCGACCTCGGCGAATCCGTAGCGCGAGATGGATCGTCACTAAATTGGACCAACATCGACTGACCGAATATCTCAAACGCCGGATGCCGCATGCGCGCGAGCATCGCGTGGTCGGGCTCAAACGAATATCCGGCGGTTCGTCCCGCGAGACTTATGCCTTCGACCTGGAATGGAGCGAGGGCGGCGAGACGCGCACCCGCCCGCTGATCGGGCGGCGCGATCCGACCGGCGGGCTGCTCAAATCCGATCGCGAGCGCGAGTTCAAGGTGATCGCTGCGATGCATCGCGCGGGCCTCAAGGTTCCCGAGCCGTTGTTCCTGGAGCTCGATGCCGGCGTGATGGATCGTCCATTTTTCATCATGCATCGCGCGCCGGGCCGCACCGGCATGGGGGCGTTTGAGGCGGCGGAGCCCGAATCAACCCGCGCGAAGGTCGCCGATGACTTCATCAGCGAGCTGGCACGACTGCAATCGCTCGACTATCGCGAGTGCGGGCTCGAGATTCTTGGGCCGCCGAAGAGCCCCGAGGATCCCGCCCGCATCCAGGCGACGCATTGGAACGAAGTGTATGAACGCGATCGGATGGGCGAGCATTATCCGATTCTCACCGCCGCGTTCGCCTGGCTCAAAGCCAACCCGGTCGTGACCGACCGCGTAGTGATCGTTCACGGCGACTATCGTTCGGGAAATTATCTGTACGACGACAACGGCATCATCGCGATGCTCGATTGGGAGATGGCGCATCTGGGCGACCCGATGGAGGATCTCGGCTGGGCGTCGATGATGTTCTGGGGGCGCGACGAACTGGCAGGCGGCTTGATGGAGCGCGAAGCGTTCTACCGGCTGTACGAACAGAAGACCGGCCATCGCGTCGATCGGAAGCGGCTGTTTTTCTACCAGGTGCTCGGCAACGCGAAGATGGCCGTGATTTGTCTGACCGGAATCCGCGATTTCGTCGAGCGGCGCACGTCGGACGCCGTCATGCCATTTCTTGAACTGCTGCTGCCGCAGTTGTTCGAGGACCTGGCCAACCAGCTTCGTTTGGTCTGAGATGGTCAAATGCTGCGGCCAACGTTGAACGAACTGATTAGTGGAATGCAGCGGACGATCATCGAGGCGATCCTGCCCGAACTGTCGTCGCCGTATGCGCAAGGGCAGGCGATGTCGGCGATCGGAATGCTCGCGCATGCGGCGGCAGTGCTCGAGTCGGCGCCGGCGTACGACGCG
>Ga0074044_10001308_pt1 | contig 22734 bp, 14 predicted proteins | sample BogForMeECP23OM1_FD_94443 | JGI IMG/M metagenome (GOLD analysis project Ga0074044, IMG submission 94443) | Bog forest soil microbial communities from Calvert Island, British Columbia, Canada - Bog Forest MetaG ECP23OM1 | ecosystem: Environmental > Terrestrial > Soil > Wetlands ... | reverse complement strand
TATTGCTCGACGGCGCGGTGATGATGCGCAACTGGACGGCGCTCCAGGTCGTGCTCGCGACATTCATGCTGATGGTTTTTCTGGCGGTGCAGTTGCTCCGCGGGATCGTCGAGGTGACTTTGCGTGGCACGGGGTGGGGGTGGCGCTACGAGAACTTTCTGGTTCATCCGCCGTGGGGGACGCACATCTGGTGGAGCCCATACGCCATTGCGCCCGCCGTGGCATTTGTGATTGGTGTCGTCCCGCCGGCATGGAGTTACTGGCTGGTTGAAAAGCCTGACCGCCATGACGTTCCTGGGTGGTGGCGGATTCCTCAGTGGATTTCTCCAAAGGTGGGACTTGCCTCTGCAGCGGTGCTCGCATTCACCGGTATGTACCGGGGGATTTTCCCTAACTTCTGCCTCGTGGTTTTCGTGCTGTCTTTGCTGACGGCGGTCTGGTTCTTCATAACGGCGGTCTGGCTCTTGGTAAATGAATTGTTTGTAACGCTCGCCGGCAATGATGGTGAAATTCTGAATTCTGAGGATCGTGAAATTCGAAATTCTGAGAAGATAAGAAACCACTTGTCGGTTCATCTCAAGTGCGGATTGATCCTGACCGGATGTCTGCTGGGTTTCGTCGTGATCGATTCACTGGCGCAAACCATCTACGCCGCCTATGTCGCAAAGCTTGTCGGCATACGTCGTCTCGAAGGGTGGACGGCCTCGATCTTCGGCATGCTAACCGCTGCGGCGGGTTTTGGCCGGTCCATTTTCGTGGCCCTTGGCTCGAAGGCGGACGGCAAAAGGATCTCTGTGCCGTGGTCGGCTGCGGCGGGGATTGCCGCTGTCCTGGTAGTGGCGGTGCTGCTGGTTACTTTCGATGTCTGTTCATACGCGATCGCCTGGCAAGGCCTGCTGCCCATGGAAGCGCTGCCGCAGTGGGTCCAAGTAGCCAAGCCTGAGCCGGGCAAACTGTTCAAGGTTGTCCGGCAGCCCTCGGGAAACTACCTGATCAAGCACATTCCGGCGGCAACGGGAAAAGCGGAGACGGTATTCAACCTCGTCAAGCAAGGCCCCGAAAACCAAGCCGCCGAAACCTGGGCAGTGCAGAGTCCTCCGGCGCCGGATGAGAACAAGAGAATTGATGCGCCGAAAGCGGGTAGCCGCGAGGATGCCACTACCCTGCACCTGCTCGGGGCAGCACTGTTCGCTGCCTTCGTTTTCTCCTTTCTGTTCGGCTGGTCGTGGCCTTTCCTGAACCGATCGACGCTCCATCCGCTGTATACCTCGCGGCTCATTCGAGCCTACCTGGGCGCATCCAATCCCGGGCGGCTGCTGGGAACGAAGGGCGGCGACGTAACTGAAGTAGTCGCCGGCGACGATCTGAAGCAGGAGCAATACTGGCCACTCCATGCTCCCTGCGCTCGGAGAGGACTTTTTGACCGCATTAAGGCGCGGTTTCGGTCTGCGAGTTCTGAGAATGAGCAGGGCACCATTGCACCGGGCATCTATGCCAAAGGTGGTCCACTGCACCTGGTCAACGTCACCATCAACGAGACCGCGGGTGGCCGTTCGGCAGTCGAGCAGCTTGACCGCAAGGGTGTCGGGATGGCGATCGGCCCGGCCGCGATCAGCGCCGGGGTATGCCATCACGTGGTGTTCGAGCGTAAGGACGGACAGCCACCCGTCAAGGTCTATCCCGAGTTGAGTGACAAGGCCGCCTTCCGCATGTTCGGTGATGCGAATAGCTTCCAAGGCGAGCGCTTGTCGCTGGGCAATTGGATGGGAGTCTCCGGTGCGGCTATAAGCACCGGCCTCGGATCGCGAACCAGCCTGGGCGCCAGTTTTCTAGCCGGGTGGGCGAACGTCAGGCTGGGCTATTGGTGGAACTCGGGGGTTGATCCCAAAAAGCGAAATCAGGCGGCGCCAAGCTCGCTGCTTGGCGGGGTCTCAGTCAAGGCTGCCAACTGGGTTGCCGGCGTTTTTAGTATGCAGGCCTTCTTTGCTATGCAGACCTTCCTGCTCAACGAGTTCAGGGCGCGGTTTTACGGCCCCTCGTGCCAATGGTGGTATCTCACCGACGGCGGACACTTCGAGAACATGGGCGGATACGAACTGATCAGGCGAAGGCTGCGGCTAATGGTCATAGTCGATGCGGAAGCGGACCCGGACTATAACTTCGAGGGGATGGCCAACCTGGTCCGCAAGGCGAGGCTCGATTTCGGCGCCGAGATTGAATTCCTCCGCGAGGAGTCGCTCGACACCTTTGTTCACGCATCGCTCAGGGGATACTTCGGCACGCCCGAGCAACTGCGGCGGGGCAGATGGGTCAAAGAGCCGGTCGAAGTGCCGGGTGCTCCGCCGGGCGATCCCAGCGCACCCCGGCCCATGCGCCGCTCGATCAACCCGACCGACGAGGCCGCTCTTTCAAGGGCGTATGCGTCGCTGGCGGTGGTTTCCTACGACGACGATGCTACGCCGAATTCCTTGCTCCTGTATGTCAAGCCCGCGCTGATCGGTGGGGAGCCGGTCGACGTCCGCAGATACCACAGCGAGCATCCCTCGTTTCCCCAAGAGACCACTGCAGAACAATTTTTCAACGAAGCGCAATGGGAGAGCTACCGCAAGCTCGGCGAGCATATTGCCACCGCACTGTTTGGCTACCCACCAGATGGCGAGGCCGCGCCGGAGGAAAAATTTACGCCCCGCCTGGGTCTCTGCGGATGCATCCTGTGGAACGTTCTGAACAAATTCGCGCAGAAATAAGCGGGGGGGGTGAAAATTGCGCCCTGGTTCGGCGGCGGCGACGCCGGTGCGACGGTTGAAGCACGTTCGTATCGCCGCTAGGCTTGTATTTCGCCGATCGTGAAGCCCCGGCTTGCCGGCGGTTGGAATATCGAGGAGAATTTCATCATGAAAAAACTCGCGCTCATGGCTTTGCTCGCAACCGTGATGGTTGCGCCATTTGGAATGTCCTCCGCGACCGGCACGCGTGCGTCGGATACGCCCGAATGTTGCCAGAAGAAGGAGTCATGCTGCCCGAGTGCGTCGTGTTGCTCCGGCGGCAGCCACCGCATGGGAGCGCATTGCGCGCTTCACGCCGCCGCCGCGCGTTGATCACTTTCAGGAGGCGAATGATGAATCGACTCGCGAAATTCGGACTAGGACTCGTTGTTGCTATTGGAGTGGCTGGCGTGGCGACCGCGCCGGTGGCGATCGCGGCCGACGGCGGCGAGAAATCGGTCACCGGCAATCTCGAAGACGCTTACTGCTACGGCACGATGGGTGCGAAGGGCGCGGGTCACAAGGCGTGCGCGATAAAGTGCGTATCCAAGGGAATTCCGGTGACGCTTATAGAAAGCGGGACCGAGAAATCCTACATCCTGTTGCCGAACAAGGATGCGTCGCCGCTTCCCGACAGCGTGATTCAGCGGATGGAAGACCAGGTGACGGTGACGGGCAAGGAATACAGCAAAAACGGCGTGGACTACATTGTCGTCGAGTCCGTGAAGTAGCCGCGGGCAAACATCGTCGTGCTAGACCGCGTTCTGCCGGGCGCATCGCACCTGCAGAATATCCATCCCCTCCTGGTGCATTTCCCCATCGCGTTTCTCTACGGCGCGGCGCTCCTTTATTTCCTCGCGTCGATTCGTGCAAGTGAGGCGCTTAAGTGGGCCGCGCTCTGGATGCTGGTGCTGGGCGCGCTTGGCGCGGCGGCGGCGGTTTTAAGCGGTCTCTATGCGGCGCCAGGCCTGATGGTTTCGGCATCGGTCCGCCACGAACTGCTGCGGCATCATAAGCATCTGATGATCGCAGCGGCGGCGGTGACGGGCGTGCTGACGGTGTGGGCGTTGGCGACGCGGCCGATGCCGGCGCGGGGACGGTACGTGTTTCTCGCCGGTCTGATCGCAGTCATGTCGTTGATAGCGGCGGGCGCGGACCTCGGCGGCGAGATGGTTTACGGCTACAACGCCGGCGGCTCGGCATGCCCACAGCCGATCGATTTCAGGAAGTAGGAAGTCTCGCCGGATCTCGTTCATTGCAGGTCGGCGGCGGACTTCTGCATATGCCGCCATTGCGCAACCCATCGGAAAACGGACAGAAGACGGGGCTCTAAGTCAATTGGAAAAATGACCTGCCGCGTCTGTTTCGCCTTGCCGGGCCGCTGGAGTAGCGATATATGAATACGGGCGAATCGCTGTTAACTAATCCGAGCGAATCTAGACAGGGAGAAATCATGAAAAAGAGAAATTGGATCGTCGTCCTTCTCGCTATCGTTATTTGGAGCTTCATGGCGAAAGGAATAGCGCAAGCACAACCACCGTACGTGAACTGTAGCACCGGTGCTCCCCCATATGCGCCTACGACGGTTGCCTTCAACAGTAGCCAGGAAGCCCAGGTTTTCTGCAACGGCAGCGACATTGCGATTGGCGGAGGGTATGAAGTCCTGAGCCCCTCGCTGCCGCTAACGCCCCCGTCCTTCATGGTAATTGTTCCTGAAAACTCGTTTCATTTTAACAGTACTAATGCCGACGGCTGGCAGGTCGTCTTGCAAAACGTAAACCTTTTACCGTCGTGTATCCGCGGAAGCAGTACTCCCTTTCCCTGTCCGGCGGTGCAATTCAGAGTCTGCGTCTCCTGCCAACCGGAATAGAATAGGGCTTGGGTCTTCTTCGATGCTGGCGAGAGGTTGAGTTTTCGCCTCTCGCCTAATCTCACACATCGTTCGGCCCCGCCGGCGGGGTCTGGAAGGGGATGTAATCCTCGGGCTCGGCGCCTTTGGCCGGCCTTTCTCTTGTCCGCATTGAGGTGCAGGGACCGGGGCCTCTGCACCCTGCCGCTCAGGGGCCTTTCCCCGAGAGGCTGATGCTATGCGGGCTGGTCGGATCGCTGCCGACGGTCACCGCCATGCTGGCGCTCTCCGCCGATCCGCCGCCCGTGGGCGTAAACGTCACCGCTATCGTGCACGATGATTTGGCTGCTGCCGTATCGGTGCACGTGCCGCCCGTCACCGCGAAGTCGCCCGCGTTCGCGCCGCTGAAACTCTCGCTTAAGGGCAGCAAAAATTTCGACAGGTTGGTGACCGTCACATTCTCCGTCTTCGACTTTATCTTCGATGTCAGCGTGCCATACGCAAGCGTGATCGGCGTGACCGTCGCCGGGATCGTCGGCCCGGTGCTGAGCGCGACCGCGTAGGGACTGCGCGGATCGGGACTGTCAGCGACCGTGAGCGTCGCCGATTCCGTTCCCAGCGCGCCCGGCGTGAAGGTCACGGTGATCGAGCACGCCGTCTTGGCGGCCAGAGTCGTGGCGCAGGTACCGCCGGTAATCGAGAAGTCGGCGGCGTTCGTCCCACTGAACGATTCGCTCAGGGTCACCCGCTGGGTTTGGTAATTGATCACGCTGAAGGCCTCGACCCCCTTTGCGCCGAACTTCACGCTCCCAAACACCAGGCTGCTCTTCGTAAGTGTCAGATCGACGATGCCGGTGCCGCTGAGCGCCACGTGCTGCGGGCTGCTGGCGGCGTTGTCGCTCAGCGTCAGCGTTGCGCCATGCGCGCCGGTCGCGTTGGGCGCGAATGCGACTCCGAGCGTGCAGAACTTGTTGGGCGCGACCGTCACGGGAATCGCACCGCATGTCCCTGTGCCGCTTAGGGCATATTCAGCCGGGTCGGACGATGTCGCGCTTGAGATGATCAGCGAGTTGGTCTTCCCGGTGTTGGTGACCGTCAGATTCTTCGCGACCGTCTGGCCAATGGCGACGTTGCCGAATGCGAGCGAAGCAGTCACGGACATCGAGGTAGTCGGCGTCGCTGTTGCGGTGGGCGTTGCGGTCGAGGTCGCGGTGACGGTCGGCGTTGCGGTGGCCGTAGCGGTCGCCGTTGCAGTCGCGGTCGGAGTGGCCGTCGCGGTTGGCGTCGCTGTGGCCGTGGCGGTCGCGGTGCGCGTCGAGGTCGCGGTGACGGTCGGCGTTGCGGTGGCCGTAGCGGTCGCCGTTGCAGTCGCGGTCGGAGTGGCCGTCGCGGTCGCCGTTGCGGTGGCCGTGGCAGTGGCGGTATTCGTAGGCGTCGCAGTCGCCGTTGCAGTCGCGGTGGGCGTTGCGGTGGCCGTTGGTGTTGCAGTCGCAGTGCTAGTCGATGTTGCCGTGGCGGTCGCTGTCGCCGTGGCAGTTGCAGTTTGCGTTGCGGTTTGCGTTGCCGTCGCTGTCGGTGTGGCAGTCGAGGTCTGAGTGGCCGTCACTGTTGGCGTCGCGGTTGCAGTCGAGGTTGCGGTATTCGTTGGCGTCGCTGTCGCAGTTTGCGTTGCAGTTGCAGTCGCGGTGCGCGTCGAGGTCGCGGTCGCCGTGGCGGTCGCGGTGCGCGTCGGCGTCGCCGTGGCGGTCGGCGTGGCTGCCGGCGATCCAAATGCCATCACCAGGTTATTCGCATTGACGGTGCCGATCCCGGTCGCAAAGTCCCAGCCGACCCCGGCCGCGTACGCAGCCTGAAGCGCGGAATTGGATGTTGACAGGCCTCCGTATGTGCCCGACGGCGTGTAGCAGTTATGAGTGCCCGTGCAATCGACATCCATGTCGCCGAGCGTGACGTCATGAAAGATGCACGATGGATTGACGGCGTTGCCCAGACTCGAGTTGCAGGCCGAATTGCCGCTGGCTCCGTACTCTGCCGCAGCGAGCGAATAGTAAGTCGGATTCGGGTTTCCCTGGCGGCTCCCGGTACGCTGATTGATGAGCGCCTGGATTCCCGCCATTATCGGCGAGGAAACCGACGTTCCACCGTATCCGGCCCAGGTATCAGGAGCACCCGAGCACGAGACGCCCCCATTATTTGGATCCGAATAACAGACCACGTAGTAGTGTCCCCACAATCCGTTCGCGGCGAACAGTGAGACGTCGGGAATGTCTCTCACTCCATCGGCGGGATTGCCAAAAATCGATTGCCACCCGGGCTTGCTGTAACCGGCGCAGGTTCCGCTCACGACATTGCTGGTGGATGGCGCTCCCGTAGCGCAGCCGCTCGGTCCTCCGCTTCCCGATGCGGTGGTTAGAAATGGCTTTCCCAGCGAGCTGTTGCAGAACCCAGCGGTTCCCAGCGGCGAGGAATAGCCTTCAAACGTGGCGAGCAAATCGCCGGCGCACGAGTCATTCCAGGGAATTTCCGGAACGTAGGAGAGCGCGGATTCATAGGTCGAGCTGTTCGTCGATCCCCAATAGCTACTTGCTGTATGCGCGTAAGTGTCGCCGAAATCGGTGCCGCCCACCGAGACGTTATACGGTGTCGAGGTGAATCCGCTCACTGCTATGCCGTGCGTCGCCACCGATGCGTTCGCGTCGGCGCTTGCCGCGCCCTCATCGCCCGACGACACGAATACGGACACGCCCTCGGCCACCGCCTGCTTGTAGAGGGAACTGATGTAGGCGTTGGAGGTTGCGCCCAGCTCCGCCTCGGCCTCTCCGTAGCTGATGCTCACGATCGCGGGCGGGGTGCCGGATTCGCTGAGCAGATTTTGCAACGCGATGAATCCGCCGAAGGTGCTGGTGTCCGCGCACGATGCCAGCTCAATCGCCGCGTTGGGCGCCGCCGCGCTGGCCCACTCCACATCGATTGCCGCTTCGCCATCGTCGCCGTTGACGCCAGGATTGGTGCAGGTGCCGGCGCCGCCAGTAGCGCCGGGTGCCGGGTGGACCTGCGTGAAAGAGCCGCTGGGGTAGGAACTGAGGCCAAACGTCGAACGGAAGGTATTCCAGTCCGTGTTGCCGGTGCACGTCGTGGAGTTACAGCCACTCGGTGTGTTGTCGTACGTATCGCTGTCTTCGACCGTTACGATCGTCTGTCCGGTGCCCGTATATCCCGCGGCGAATAGCGGATTGAAGTCATAGATGGTGGCCAGGTCAGCAGGCACCACCAAATATACACCGCTGCCGGCCGTGTAGTCGGCGCGCCGCTGGTTCAGCGGACGCGGCATGAAGTTGTTCAGCGACACGACTCCGGTTACAGCCGGCGCCAGAGCGGCCGGGATCCGCGGATCGCTCATATTGGCGAAATGGCTTTTACCGTTTACCGACAGCGAATGAATCTCAGTGTGGAAAGCGTCGAGTATCGATCCCGCAGTCCCCGAAAAATCGATCAGCATTGCGCTCGGATAAATGTAGTTCACTCGGAACCCGTGCGCTCGAAGCCATCCGGCAATCGTGTCGATGTCCCGCGGGGTTGCGCCGAAACGCTGTCCAAACTCACCCGCGGTCAGCCAGTGGTGGTAGTTTGGCGATTTTGGATCTTCGAGCTCGCCGAGCAATTGATCCAGTGCGCGCTCCCGTTCGGGCGAGCGCCGCAGCAGAAGGATCAGATGGTCAAGCGGAAAATCGTCGGGCACGCGCCCGCGATCATTGGCGGCCGTCGCCTCGGGGCGGATATTACCCGGGATCGAGATAGCCTCATTGTCGTTAATCGGGTCCGTAATTTGAGCCGGCGCGGACGTTGCGCCGGAAAGCGCCCGCGCTGAGCTCGGGAGGCTGCAAACAGCCAACCCACCGATCGTCAGAATGATCGCTATTACCCATATCCGCTTGCCCATAGACCCAATCCGCCGGTGCTTCAACATTGCTCGCAAGGACTGCGCCATTTTGCAACACGCAGCATATTATCACGCGACCTGTACGAAAGAGCCGTGTTAAGTAGCAAAACGGTGCGCTAGTGTCGATTCCGCTCTAGGTATGCGGTACTGGCCGAATCAGGCCGCGGTGCGATGCAAACCAGGTCACTTTCAAACAAGGCGGGAACGGTGGGGGCGCGTTCTCCTTTTGCGCGTTTCAGGATTCTGCCTCCGCGAGGCGTAGCAAAGTTCCGATTGCCTCTATGTGAATTATAGTTCATTCTCTTGTTGAACTATCTAGTTCTATCGATGAACTTAGGAGACTCGCCATGCGTGACGACTGGCAAAAGACCGTGTGCATCCTGTGCAGTGTCAACTGCGGAATCGAAGTGAAGCTCGACGGGCGTCATATCACCCGCGTACGTGGAGATCGCGAGCACGTCGCGTCGCACGGGTACGCCTGCGAAAAAGCGCAGCGCCTTGACTATTACCAGAACGGCAGAGACCGCCTGACCTCTCCACTTCGGCGTCGCCCTGACGGCACGTTCGAGGAGATCGACTGGGACACCGCCATCCGCGAGGTCGCGTCAGGCTTCAAGCGTGTGCGCGACACTTATGGCGGCGCGAGCATCTTCTATTACGGCGGCGGCGGGCAGGGCAATCATCTGTGCGGCAGCTATGGCGCATCGACGCGGCGCGCGCTCGGCTCGGTCTTCAGCTCCAACGCGTTGGCCCAGGAAAAGACCGGCGAGTTCTGGGTCGACCATATGCTTTTTGGGACGGGACTCAGCGGAAGCTACCAGCAGGCGGAGGTCGCGGTATTCGTCGGCAAGAACCCGTGGCAGTCCCATGGCTTTCAGCGCGCCCGTCCGATCCTCCGCGACATTGCGGCCGACCCGAACCGCGCGCTGATAGTGATCGACCCGCGTCGCACTGAAACTGCGGAAATGGCGGACTACCATTTACGGGTACGTCCCGGCACCGACGCTTTCTGCCTCGCAGCGATTCTCGGGGTCCTGGCACAAGAGGATCTGATTAATCAAGACTTCATTCGCGACCGCACGCAAAACAGCGATGAACTGTTCGCGGCGCTAAACGATGTTCCGGTCGCGGACTACTGCGGGCGCTCAGGCCTCGACGAGGCTCTGGTTCGCGATGTGGCGCGCCGAATTGCCCGCGCTTCGAGCGTTTCGGTCTACGAAGACCTCGGCATCGAGCAGTCGCTCCACAGCACGCTCAACTCCTACCTCGAAAAACTTCTCTTCGCCGTGACCGGAAATATCGGGAAGCGCGGCGCCATGAATGCGGCGACAAGTCTGACCGGGATGTTCGGCGGCGCGCTTTCTTCCCGGACGAGTCCGGTCGGCGGGCATCGAATCATCGGCGGGATGATCCCAGCCAACGTTATCCCTGATGAAATCCTGACCGACCATCCCGCGCGTTTCCGCGCGATGCTCATTGAAAGCGAAAATCCCGCGCACTCGGTCGCCGACAGCACCCGGATGCGCGAAGCACTGCGAGCGCTCGAATTCGTCGTCGTAATCGACGTTGCAATGAGCGAGAGTGCCCGTGAGGCACACTATGTCTTGCCGGCGTCGTCGCAGTACGAAAAGTGGGAAGCGACCTTCTTCGGCGCGGCTTTCCATACCGAGACGCAATACGCGAACACGTTCACACTCCGCGCCCCGATTCTCGATCCAATCCCCGGAACGCTTCCTGAGGGGGAAATTCATCGCCGGCTGGTTCGCGCAATTGGCGCGATGACCGATGACGACGTCGCGCCTCTGCATGCGGCCGCGGCGAAAGGAAGGGCGGCCTATGGCAAGGAGCTGACCCGAGTCGTTTCAGAGCGGCCTCATTTGGCGGAGGTAATGACGGTGCTTCTGTATGAGACCCTCGGTCCGACGCTTGGAGCGGGTAACGAAAATGCCGCATCGGTCTGGGGTGTCGCGCACAATTTCGCGCGCAGGTATCCGGAGTCGATGCGCCGCGCAGGCTTCAGCGGCGAAGGCGGCGAGCTCGGCGACGCCTTGTTCGACGCGATTTTAAGAAATCGTTCAGGAGTCGTGGTCAGCATCGATCCATATGAGGAAACCTGGCGAAGAATTCATGGAGCGCGGATCAATGTTACGATCCCCGAGTTGATACCCGAACTGAAGTCACTTCGCGACGAGCATCCGTCGTGCGACCCGGAGTTCCCGTTCGTTCTCTCTGCAGGTCAGCGGCGCTCCTCCACCGCGAACACCATAATCCGAGATCCGCAATGGCGCCCAAAGGATCCAGCAGGCGCGCTCTGGATGAACCCGGCGGACGCCTGCGCACTTGGAGTCCAAAGCGGTGGCCGCGTACGCATCATAACGAAGCGTGCGAGCGCCGAGAGTGTAGTCGTGCTCACCGATACAATGCTGCCCGGTCACGTCGCACTGCCCAATGGAACGGGACTGTGGTACCCCGACCGCGAAGGTCAGGAATTTCAGCACGGGATTGCGCCCAACGAGCTTACGGCGACCGAGGATCGCGATTGGTTCGCGGGCACTCCCTTTCACAAGCACGTGCCGGCGCGGATCGAGGCGGTAGCCTGATGCGGCGAACTCGCTTCGACCGTTGGCCGTGCCCCATCGCGCGCACCACCGACCTGGTTGGCGATTGGTGGACGCCGCTCGTGATGCGCGAGGCATTCTCGGGCCGGCGCCGCTTCGAGGACTTCCAGCGCGCGCTCAAAGTTCCGCGCGCGGTGCTCGCCCGGCGGCTCGATCGATTGGTCGATGAAGGCCTTCTCGAAAAAGTTTCCTACCAGGAGCATCCGCCCCGCTACGAATATCGGCTGACGGACAAAGGCCGCGCGTTCTGGGACGTGCTGGCCGCGATGTGGCGATGGGGTAGCGATTGGCTGTGGGGCGAAACCGGTCCGCCGGTGATTCTCGTGGACAATGAAACCGGCCGCGAAGTCCGCCCGCTGGTAGTTGACGAGAATACCGGTCAGCGCCTGACTGGCCGCCGCCTGCGCCTGGGCCGCAAGCGCGACGTTGAGGCGCATTCGTGATACTCGGTAAGGCGAGGCATCGAAGGTGGACCCTCCCTCTGACGACCGCTCGCAACCATTTCAAAGGCTCACGCGCTGGCTGACGCCGAACCGCTCCACCGCGATCCGCCAATATCGCTCGCGCGCCCGCATCTACGATCTCGAGCTCGCATTGTTCGAGCCCGTGCGGCAACGCGCCATCGATCTGCTGCGTCTGAAAAGCGGCGACCGGGTTTTGGATGTCGGCTGCGGCACCGGGCTGAGTTTCACGGCGCTGGAAGGTCTGGTCGGCCCCAAAGGCTCGATCGTCGGAATCGAACAGAGCCCTGAGATGCTCGAGCGGGCGCGCGCGCGGGCGGCTGAGAACGGCTGGAAGAACGTCACGCTAATCTCGGCCTCGGTCGAGGAAGCCGCTATACCGTTGGCGGCCGACGCGGCGTTGTTTCATTTCACGCACGACATAATGCGCACGCCCAACGCGCTCGCCAACGTCGTCAGCCATCTCAAGCCGGGCGGGCGGATCGTTGCGGCCGGACTCAAATGGGCGCCTATCGTGGCGATGCCGCTGAATATCGTGGTGTGGAGCGCCGCGCTGCGATCGACGAGCACGCGCGAGGGCCTCGCGCGTCCGTGGAGCCATCTCGAGCCGCTGGTGTCGGAGCTCGAGGTGGAGCAAATGCTCGGCGGCACCGTCTATGTCGCCAGCGGCGTCGTCGCTGGATGAAGATAGGGCCGAGTTAGCAATGGATTGGACGATTACAATAGCCAGTCGAGGTGTGCCGTGAAGATCGATCCTGTGACGCGCGAGTTCGTGCGATGGGTAAGCTGGATGCATTTGGGTTTCTACCGGATGTGGGGTGGCGCGACTCCTCTCAATCGCAACACGTTGATCCTGACGACCCGCGGCCGGAAAACCGGCCGGGAAATCTCGAAGCCGCTTCTTTACTACCAACAGAACGAGCGCGTTTTCGTCGTTGCATCGTATGGCGGAAATGACCGGCCGCCCGCATGGTACCTGAATCTGGTGGCGAATCCCGAAGTAAAGGTGGAGATCGGCTCATCGCGCGGCACTTACCGGGCGCGGACGCTTAGCGCGCAGGAAAAGAAAGAGACCTGGCCCAAGCTCGTCGCGATCTACCCGACCTACGACGACTACCAGCAAAAGACGTCGCGCGATATTCCGCTCGTGGAACTGGTGCCGGCGTGAAGAGATTGTCTTTGCCGGTTGATTCGTAGCCCCGCGGTCATCCCATGTAAAGGAGGAGCCAAATTTTTGATACGATGGCTACATGGCGTCGCGAGGGATCGAATCATCGAGTCCCGAGCATCCGGCTCGCGACGCCGCGATGTCATGAGACATACACTTGCTCTCGGGGCGTTTTTTTTTGCTGCGACCGCCGCGTTCGGATGCAGCACTCAGCAACCGGATCAATCGCAATCGCAACCGGCAAGCGCGTCTCAATCGGATTCGCAACTTGTAATCGCGCCCAAGGTCACCGACGAGCCGGCGCATCCGTTGCCATTCAAGGGCCGGTTGGTCGCCGGAGACCCGACTGAACTTCCACCCGCGGTGGCGATGTCCCTGTCGAGCACTTCACCCGTGACGTTCACCTATCGCGAGGAACTGACGCACGACGACTACCACATCCCGCTGATTGTTTCCGCGCTGGACCCCGCCAACCTGGTCGGTGCACCGCTCGGCGATATTGGGACGACCGCGTTTGCGTCATTGTCGATCAGCGCCGGCGACACGATACTCGGCGACTACACTGCCAAGGAGCACGTCTCGAAATCATACAACATGTACTCGCAGCCCACCCACAAGGAGGTGGACGACGCTGCTCGCGCCGCGGTCCGGAATAGGATCGATCAAAAGCTCTACCGCGATGAGGCCAGGTTGGCGGATGCCGTCGCCAGCGCGGGCAAATCTCCAACTGCTTCCGTTGGCCAATGAATCGCCGGCTTCTGGAACTTTTGCTCGGCGTCGTCAGCGTTTTCGCAATCGGATGCGCGGTTCAGGGACAACCGTTTGAAAAAGTCCCGTCACCTCCAGGCAACGCGGTGATTTATGTGTACCGGCCTTACAGCTACGCGTCGTCGGCGCTTCGCCCGGCGGTTACGTGCGGCGAGGACACGGCGCGGATCGGTCCGGGCGGCTACCATGCTTTCATCGTGCCGGCCGGGAACAAGGTCGTTTGCAGCATTCAGACCGACACCGCCGACGAAGTCGAATTCCATACCGAGCGGCGTGCCTACTACATCAGAGAGGAACTCGGATGGGGCCTCCTGACTGCCACGCCGCATCTCAATCCTGTCGACACTGATGTCGCGCAGACCGAGATCCAGAGCTGCGTGCTGGAACCTCAGATCGGGAGCGCGAAATAATGTCGATCGAAGATGACGTCACCGCGGTCCGCGCGAGTCATCGTTTCGATGAAGCCCGTCTCGAACGCTATCTGAGCGAGCGAATGGCAAATGTTCGCGGTCCGCTTGCGGTTCGACAGTTCGTCGGCGGGCAATCGAATCCCACTTACCTGCTTGAGGCCGCGGACGCACGTTTCGTCATGCGCAAGAAACCGCCGGGGACGCTGCTCCAGTCGGCCCATCAGGTCGAGCGCGAATTTCGAATCATCAAGGCGCTGGCGGCAACGGATGTGCCGGTCCCGGGCGTGCACCTCCTGTGCGAGGACGCCGGCGTCATCGGCACCGCATTCTTTGTGATGGACTTTGTCGAGGGGCGCATCATGCGCGATCCGATGATGCCCGATTCGAGCGCGCACGAGCGCGCGGCGTGTTACGACTCGATGAACGACGTACTCGCGCGGTTGCACAAGGTTGACTTTCGCGCGGTGGGACTTGGCGACTACGGCCGGCCGGATGCATACGTCGCGCGCCAGGTTGCGCGCTGGTCCAAGCAGTACGAAGCCTCGAAGATCGACGAGATCCCGGAGATGAGCCACCTGATCGAATGGCTTGGGCGGCATATCCCCGCGACTGACGAGACGACGATCGCGCACGGCGACTATCGCATGGAGAACATCGTCTTTCATCCCGCCGAGCCGCGCGTGGCCGCGGTGCTGGACTGGGAGCTCTCGACGCTGGGGCATCCGCTGGGCGACCTGGGGTGGGCCTGCCGTCCTTACCATTGCCCGCCCGGCATCGACGGCGTGTTGAGTTTTCGAGGCATGGATCTGAAGGCGGCCGGAATTCCGAGCGAGGAGGAATTCGTCGCCGCATACTGCCGGCGCGTCGGCCGGACCAGCGTCCCCGATCTGATGTTCTTTGTGGTGTTCTCGTTTTTTCGTGCCGCCGCCATCGCACAGGGAATTGCGATGCGCGCGAAACTTGGCAACGCAAGCGGCGCCAATGCGGCCGAGCGCGGCTCGAGGGCGAGACTGATGGCCGAGATTGGATGGGACGTAGCGCAAAAACGCGAAATTAAAACGAAATAACGAAATCATGAACAAGGCGGCCGAAATCCCTGAAATTGTCAAGCTTGGTGCAACCGCGCTTTCGAGCGCGATCAAGTCGAAGCAGCTCTCGTGCGTCGAGGTGATGAACGCGTATCTGGATCATGTCGATCGCCTGAACCCGCGCGTCAACGCGATCGTTTCGCTTTTGCCGCGCCAGGAGCTGCTCGACCAGGCCAGAACTCGCGACGCGCAACTGGCTCGCGGCAACCATCTTGGCTGGATGCACGGCTTTCCGCATGCGGTCAAAGATCTCGAGCCGACCAGAGGCATCCGCACCACGATGGGCTCGCCGCTGCTCAAGGATTTTGTTCCGGCTGCGGACTCGATCCTGGTCGAGCGAATCAGGCTTGCGGGCGGAATCATTATCGGAAAAACAAACGTCCCGGAGTTTGGTTTGGGATCGCAAACCTATAATCCCGTCTTTGGCACTACGCTCAACGCGTACGATCAATCGAAGACGTGCGGCGGCAGCAGTGGCGGCGCGTCCGTCGCGCTCGCGCTCAGGATGGTGCCGGTGGCAGACGGCAGCGACAACGGCGGCTCGCTCCGAAATCCCGCCGCGTTCAACAACGTGTTCGGATTGCGAACTTCGTTTGGCCGGGTTCCATCGCTGTTCAACGAGGTTTTCATGCCGTCGATTTCGGTGCACGGCCCGATGGCGCGGACGGTGCCGGACCTCGCGATGTTTCTGTCGGTGATTGCCGGATACGATGCGCGCACGCCGCTTTCGATTCGCCAGGACCCGGCTGAGTTTGCGGGGCCGCTCGGGCGCGACTTCAAAGGGACGCGTATCGGATGGGCCGGAGACTTTGGCGGACACCTCCCGTTCGAATCAGGCGTGCTCGATCTCTGCAAAGGCGCGCTCAAGGTGTTCGAGGCGCTCGGATGCGCGGTGGAACCCGCGATACCCGACTATCCGCTGGAGCCCGTGTGGGATAGCTGGTGCAAGATTCGGGCGTGGCAAATTGGAGCGATGCTCAACGGGGCCTACGCCGATCCCGCCAGGCGCGCACTGATGAAACCCGAACTGCAGTGGGAGATCGAAAACGGCCTCAAGGCCGGCGCGTTCGAAATCGCGGACGCGCTCACGGTGCGCAGTGCGTGGTATCAAGCGGTGCGCAGATTTTTCGAGAAGTATGATTTCATGATCGCGCCCGCGGGTCAGGTCTTCCCGTTTGACGCGGCGCTACATTGGCCCAAAGAGGTCGGCGGCGCATCCATGGATACTTACCATCGCTGGATGCAAGTGATGATTCCGATCTCGATGTCGGGTTGCCCGGCGCTCAGCGCACCAGCCGGCTTCAACGAGCGCGGATTGCCGATGGGTATTCAGATTGTGGGCCCGAATCACGCCGAGCTGGCCTGCATTCAGCTCGCGCATGCGTACGATCAGGCTACCAACTGGGTGACAAAGCGACCGCCGCCGTTACTAAGCTAAGTTGAATCCGGGAATCGCGATATGACTGCCAGGCTGAATCTTGCGCTCGTTGCCGCGACGATCCTCATCCAGCTTTTCATGAGCGCCGGTGGCGCCCGGGCTGGTTCGGCCTATGACTCAAAGGTGCGGCCGCCTGCGTTCACCGAATTCGGCAATCCGGAGATGGTGCAAATTCTTGGCTACAACGACAACGAGGGAAACAGCAATGACGCGATGGAGCCATTCATCAGCCGCGGCGGGAACTTAATGTTCTTCAATAGCTCGAACGCCGCTGCCACGACCAACCTGTTCTGGGCAACTCGCATCGATGACGTGACGTTTCAGTACCAGGGCGAGATCGGAGGGGAGGTCAACAGCAGCGGTCCGCTCGATGCGGTCGCGTCGATGGACTCCGATGGCGCTTTTTACTTTATCACCAACAGAAGTTATGGAAGCGCCGGCGCTCCGGGATATTTGTCAACGATTTATTCGGGACCGTTCGCGGATGGCGCCGTAACGCCGGTGAATCCGGTTCCGGGCGTCGCGGCGCCGAAGCCGGGGCTGGTCGAATTCGACGAAGAAATCAGTGCCGACGGCAACACGCTGTACTTCACACAAGGCAATTTCGCCACCGGCAATCTGACGAGCACCACGATGATGGTCGCGACCCGCCAGGGCGGCCACTTCGTAGTTGACCCGAACAGCGCCAAAATCATGAAGACGATCAATGACCGATATCTGAATTACGCGGCGGACACGTCGGCTGACGAGCTCGAGTTTTTCTTCACGCGAACCAATCTCAAGCTAGGTCCGGCCATATACGTGGCCACCCGGAAGTCAACGTCGAAGCCGTTCGGTAAGCCGAAGAAAATTGACGCGATCACGGGGTTTGCCGAGGCACCCTCAATTTCGCCCGATGACCTTTCGCTCTACTACCATGTGAAGAATCCGAGCGGCGTATTCATGATCAATCGAGTCACGCGCACTATGAAACCGTAGTGCACTCGCCGAAGGATCAGGCGCGCGTGTCGGCGGCGGGCGCCGTGGTTGGGCGGCCGATGGCCCGCCTCCACAGTTTCGACCATCCAGCGCTGAGCCGATCCATATACAGGTAGATTACCGGCGTCGTGTAGAGGGTCAGGACCTGGCTCACGAGCAGTCCGCCAACGATCGCGATGCCAAGCGGGCGGCGCATCTCGGAGCCGGTACCGGTGCCCAGCGCCAGCGGCAACCCGCCGAGCAGCGCGGCCGCCGTGGTCATCATGATCGGGCGAAAGCGCAGCACGCACGCCTGGTAGATCGCGTCGTGCGGCGACTTGCCGTCGCCGCGTTGAGCCTCGAGCGCGAAGTCGATCATCATGATTGCGTTTTTCTTGACGATGCCGATCAGCAGGATGATTCCGATCAGCGCGATCACGCTCAGGTCGACGTGGAATAGGAGCAGCGCGAGAATTGCGCCGACGCCGGCCGAGGGCAGCGTCGAGAGAATCGTGATCGGATGGATGTAACTTTCGTAGAGAATGCCGAGCACGATGTACACGGCGAAGAGCGCGAACAAGATGAGGAAGCCTTCGTTCTTGAGCGAATCCTGGAACGCCTGCGCGGTCCCCTGGAATGTTCCGCGAATGCCGGCGGGCAGCTGAATCTCCGCCTCGGCTTGCGTGATCGCGTCAACCGCATCGCCCAGCGCGACGCCCGGTGCGAGATTGAACGAGATCGTCACGGAAGGAAATTGACCCTGGTGATTAACGGCGAGCGCGGTCGTATCGTTCGCGAAGTGGGTGAAGGTGCTGAGCTTGACCAGCTGCCCGGTGTTGGACCTCACGTGGATCTGGGCAAGCGACTCGGGGTTCTGCCAGAACTGCGGCGCAACCTCCATCACCACATGGTACTGATTCAGCGGCGTGTACATCGTGGACACTTGCCGCTGCCCGAACGCGTCGTAGAGCGTATCGTCGATCGCCTGCTGCGAGAGACCAAGGCGCGAAGCGGTGTCACGATCGACGACGACGTTGGCTTCAAGGCCGCTATTTTGCTGATCGCTGCTGACGTCGGTGAGAATGTGAACGGTGCGCAATTTCTTGAGCACTTTCGGCGCCCATTGGTTGAGCTCATTGAGGTCGTCGCTCTGCAGCGTGAATTGATACTGCGCGTTGCTGCCTCTGCCGCCGATCCTCAGATCCTGGGTGGCCTGCAGATAGAGATTGACGCCGGGGACGTGGGAGACCTCCTTGCGGATGCGCCCGATAACCAGATCGGCGTTGATCTTTCGCTCGCTCAAGGGCTTGAGGCCGATGTACATGTTCGCAGTATTGGTTGCGCCATTGCCGCCGGTGAATGCGATCACGTTGTCCACGGCCGGGTCTTTATCAATGGTTGCGACCAGTTCGCTAAGCCGATCGTGCATCGCCTGGAATGAAGTGTCCTGGTCGGCCTGCACCGCGCCCATCAGGCGCCCCGTATCCTGCTGTGGGAAGAATCCCTTGGGCACGACCATGAACAGAAAAATGCTCAGCGCGAGCGTCCCGAGCGCGACCAGCAGCGTAAGTGGCTGATGGTCCAGAACCCACAACAGGCTGCTTTCGTAATGGTCCAGCATCGCCTTGAAAAAGCGCTCGCTCGCCTGGTACCAGCGGCCATGTTTCTCTTCGCCATGCGCCTTGAGCAGCTGCGCGCTCATCATCGGCGTCGTGGTGAGCGAGATAACCAATGAAACGAGGACCGCGGCCGACAAGGTGACCGCGAACTCGCGGAACAGCCGGCCGACGATTCCGGCCATCAGCAAAATCGGGATAAAGACCGCGACCAGCGAGATGCTGATCGATATCACCGTGAAGCCGATGCCCGCAGCACCCTTGATCGCGGCTTCGAACGGCGCCATTCCCTGTTCGCGGTAGCGGGAAATGTTCTCGATAACGACAATTGCGTCGTCAACCACAAAGCCGGTGCAAATCGTGAGCGCCATCAGCGAGAGGTTGTCGAGGCTGTAGCCGAGCAGGTACATCACGCCGAATGTTCCGATCAATGAGAGCGGAACGACGACTCCCGGAATCAATGTGGCGCGCAGATTACGCAGGAACAGAAACACCACCATGATCACCAGTGCGATCGAAATGCATAGCGTGAGCTCGACGTCGCGCACGGAGGCGCGGATGGTGGTCGTACGGTCCATGACTACGGAGAGCTTGATCGCGGGCGAGATCGAGGCGCGCAACTGGGGCAGCGCGGCGTAGACTCGATCCACCGTATCGATAATGTTCGCGCCGGGCTGGCGGAAAATGATAAGGCCGATGACGGGCTTGCCATCGGCCATCCCTGCGGCGCGGACGTTCTCGACCGAATCCCTTACCAATGCGATATCGGAAAGCCGAACCGCGGAGCCATTGGTGTAGCGAACGATCAGCGGCTGATAGTCCTCGGCCTTGAGCAGCTGATCGGTCGTGCTCAGCCCCCATGTCTGGTTATCGCTCGCCACTTCGCCCTTGGGCCGGTTCGCATTGGCGGCGGCCAGGACAGTCCGCACGTCCTCGAGACCGACGCCGAGGTTGCTCATCTGCGTTGGATTCAGTTCGACGCGGACACCGGGCAGCGCGCTTCCGCCGACCATGACCTGGCCGACGCCATCTATTTGCGAGAGTTTCTGCTCAAGGATTGAATCAGCCGCGTCGTACATCATTCCCGGGCGCACGGAGTCCGAGGTGAGCCCGAGAATCAGGATCGGCGCATCGGCGGGATTGACCTTTCGATAGGTCGGCTTGCTCGGCAGAGTCGTCGGCAGTTGCCCGGCCGCGGCATTGATCGCGGCCTGCACGTCGCGCGCGGCGGCGTCGATGCTGCGGTTCAAGTCGAATTGCAAAACGATGCCGCTGACGCCGAGATAACTGGTCGAAGTCAGTTCCGTCAGACCAGCGATACGGCCGAACTGGCGCTCTAGCGGAGTCGCCACCGACGAAGCCATTGTCTCCGGACTCGCACCGGGCAACCCCGCCTGGACCTGAATGGTCGGAAACTCGACCTGCGGCAACGGCGAAACCGGAAGCAGCCGGAATGCGATCGCACCCGCAAGCGCGAGCGCGATAGTCAGCAGCGTGGTGGCGACCGGCTTCCTTATGAAGGGTTCGGAAATGCTCATGACGCTTGAGCCGGAACGGTTTCCGCAACGACATCCCCTGCCTGCCACTTGGCAAATCGCGTCGCCATGCGGTCGAAGGTCAGGAAGATCACCGGGGTCGTGTAAAGCGTGAGCACCTGGCTCACGAGCAAGCCGCCGACGATTGCGATACCCAGCGGGCGGCGCAACTCGGAGCCGACTCCCGTTCCCAAGGCGAGCGGCAATGCGCCGAGCAGCGCCGCCATCGTGGTCATCATGATGGGCCGGAAGCGCAGCAGGCAGGCCTGGAGGATCGCCTCGCGCGGCGGCCTGCCGTCCTTACGCTGAGCTTCCAGTGCGAAATCGATCATCATGATTGCGTTCTTCTTCACGATACCGATCAGCAGGATGATACCGATGAGCGCGATCACGTTCAGATCGGAACCGCAGATCATCAGAGCGAGGATCGCGCCGACGCCGGCCGACGGCAGGGTCGAGATAATCGTGATCGGGTGGATGTAACTCTCGTAAAGAACCCCGAGCACGATGTACACGGTGACCAGCGCCGCAAGGATTAGCAGCGGCTCGTTGGTCAACGACGCCCGGAACGCGGCGGCGGTGCCCTGGAACGCAGCCTCGATACTCGCCGGCATCCCGATTTCCTGGCGCGCCTGGTCGATGGCGGAGACCGCGTCGCCCAGCGAGTAGCCCGGCGCCAGATCGAACGAGATTGTGACTGTGGGAAACTGGCCCTGATGGTTGACGACCAGCGGGGCCGCACCCGGTTCGAAGTGGGTGAAGGCGCTCAGCGGCACCTCACCGCCGGCGGCCGAGCGAATATAGATGTCGTCAAGCGCGTGCGGACTGTTTTGAAACTCCGGCGCCACTTCGAGCACCACGTGATACTGATTCAACTGGGTGAAAATCGTTGACACCTGCCGCTGTCCGAAGGCGTCATACAAGGTGTTGTCGATCAGATTTGGGGTGATGCCCAGGCGCGAAGCGGTCAGCCGATCGATGACGACATGCTCCTGCTGGCCGCCGTTCTGCTGGTCGGTGGCGACGTTGCGCAGCGCGGGCAGCGTCTTGAGCTTGTCGACGAGTTTGCCGGTCCAGAGATTCAATTCGCCGGCGCTTGGATCTTCGAGACTGTACTGATACTGCGTGCGGCTCACGCGGTCTTCGACCGTCAGGTCCTGCACCGGCTGCAAAAAGAGCGTCATCGCCTCGACGGCCGCCAGCTTCGGCTGCAAGCGGTTGATAACCGTGGTGATGTCCACCATCCGCTGCTCGAGCGGTTTGAGGTTGATCAGTATTCGTCCGCTGTTAACGGTGGTGTTGGTGCCATCGATCCCGACAAACGACGACAGACTCTCGACGGCCGGGTCCTGCAAAATGATCCGCGCCAAAGCCTGCTGGCCGCGCACCATCGCGGCGAACGATACATTCTGCGGCGCTTCGGAAACGCCCTGGATAACGCCGGTATCCTCGACCGGAAAGAAGCCCTTGGGCACGACAATGTAGAGCACAATGGTCAGGACCAGGGTGCCGATCGCGATCATCAGCGTTTCGGTTTCGTGTTCAAGAACCCATTCGAGCGTGCGGCCGTAAAACGCGATTGTGTCTTCGAAGACCTTTTCCGACCTGCGATAGAACCAGCTCTGCTCGCTTTTGGGCTTATGCCGCAGCAGCTTCGCGCACATCATCGGCGTCAGCGTCAGGGAGACGACCGCGGACATCAGGATCGTCACCGCCAGCGTGACCGCGAACTCACGGAACAACCGGCCGACGATATCGCCCATGAACAGCAGCGGAATCAGCACTGCGATCAGCGAGACGGTGAGCGACAGAATGGTGAAGCCGATCTGCTCGGCGCCCTTGAGCGCGGCCTCCAGCGGCGGGTCGCCTTCCTCGATGAAGCGCGAGATGTTTTCGATCATCACGATCGCGTCGTCAACGACGAAGCCGGTCGAAATCGTAAGCGCCATCAGCGAGAGGTTGTCGAGGCTGTAGCCGAGCAGGTACATCACGCCGAAGGTTCCGATCAGCGAGAGCGGAACCGCGATGCTGGGAATGATCGTCGCCGACAGACTGCGCAGAAACAGAAAGATGACCATCACGACCAGCGCCACCGTCAGCATCAGCTCGAACTGCACGTCG
>Ga0074044_10001307_pt1 | contig 22739 bp, 13 predicted proteins | sample BogForMeECP23OM1_FD_94443 | JGI IMG/M metagenome (GOLD analysis project Ga0074044, IMG submission 94443) | Bog forest soil microbial communities from Calvert Island, British Columbia, Canada - Bog Forest MetaG ECP23OM1 | ecosystem: Environmental > Terrestrial > Soil > Wetlands ... | reverse complement strand
GGCGGAGGCTGTCCTCAATGGCGTGATGGATGTGCTTGCGTGAGAGGCCCCGCTGGTTCGGGTCGTTGCCCATCACTCCATGGACCTTGGTGGCGATGACCAGGCGATCGCGCGGCGGGCCGAAGTCCTTGAGGGCGCGGCCCAGGATTTCCTCGCTGACACCAACGGAATAGACGTCGGCCGTGTCAAAGAAGTTGATGCCCGCCTCGATGGCCTGGCGGATGAGTGGCCGGCTCTCCTGTTCCTCCAATACCCATTCCCGCCACTTCCGGGAGCCGTAAGTCATGCAGCCCAGGCAAATGCGCGACACCTTTACTCCAGTTGAACCGAGATTGACGTATTCCATAGCGTACCAAGCTAGGGCGGAACGGCCGGTGGTCAAGTGCGCGGGACCGCCAGGCCGGTTCGGGCCTGCGTCAGCAAATTGGTTGAACCTAGCGCCGGGGTGGGTAGAATCGCCGAGCAATGCCGGCAACCATTGACAGCCCTCCACCATGCAGACTCCCCTGACAACTGGGCCCTCTCTCACCAACAACCGAAGCGGCACCGGGGGCGGAATGCTTGTGATCAGCGCCATCGTGGCCGCGTTAGGTTCGCTGCTGTTTGGCTTCGATACCGCCGTGATTTCCGGCACTACGGAGGCGCTGCGGCAGGTCTTCACGCTCAACGACAATCTGCTGGGCTTTACTGTGTCCAGCGCGCTGCTGGGCACGATGGTCGGGTCGCTGCTGGTGGGGCGGCCGGCGGATTGGTGGGGGCGGCGGCCCGTGTTGGCGCTATTGGCGGTGCTGTTCGTCATCGCGGCGCTGGGATGCGCGCTGGCGTGGAACTGGTACGCGCTGCTCTTCTTCCGCTGGCTGGGGGGAGTGGCGGTGGGCGGCGCGTCGGTGGTCTGCCCAATGTATATCACGGAGATTGCGCCCGCCCGGCGGCGCGGGCTGCTGGTGGCGGTGAGCCAGTTGAACATCGTGCTCGGCATCCTGGCGGCGTATTTCTCGAACTACCTGGTGGCGAAGGTGCTGGGGGCGGACACCCCGAGCACCTGGCGCTGGATGTTCGGCGTCATGACCGCCCCAGCGGTGGCGTTCCTGCTGACGGTGCTGATGATTCCCGAGAGCCCGCGCTGGCTGGTGAAGCTTGGCCGCCGCGAGCAGGCCCAGGCAGTGCTAGGCCGGTTTGGGCATGAAAACCCGGCGAAGGAAGCGGGCGAGATTGCGGAGTCACTGAAAGCCGAGACGAGCGGCACGCACCAGGGGCTGTTTCAGGCGAAGTATCTCAAGCCGGTGCTGCTAGCTTGCATGATTGCTGTGTTCAACCAACTCGACGGCATCAACGCGGTGCTCTATTACTCGGCCGACATCTTCCGCATCGCCGGGGCGGACAAGGCGGGCGCGCTGGCGCAATCAGTCATGATCGGTTTCACCAACTTGGTGATGACGATTGTGGCGATGGCATTGATTGACCTGGTCGGGCGCAAGGCGTTGCTGCTGGTCGGGTCCGTCACCTTTGTCATGTCGCACGCGCTGGCGGCGTGGGTCTTCGCCACGCATGCCCAGGGCTGGATCGTGATTGCGGCGATGATGGGGATCGTCGGCACCCATGCCTATTCGCAAGGGGCGGTGGTCTGGGTCATGATCAACGAGTTGCTGCCCAACGCGGTGCGCGCCTCGGGCTCTGCCGCGGTCACCTGCCTGGTCTGGGTGCTGTGTCTGGGGGTGAGTTGGTCCTTCCCGGTGGTAGCAGGACTGCCTTCTGGCGGCGCTTACGCATTCGGTTTCTTCGCGCTGATGATGGTGCTCCAATTTGTGCTGGTGCTGGCGTTCCTGCCCGAAACCAAGGGCGTCTCGCTCGAAGAACTTCAGAAGCGGCTGGGGGTGGTGGATTAGCTGAACGTCATTGACGGCGGCGGGCCTTTTATCAATCAATAGCCGATGCTCGAGTTCAACCAGAAGATTTTATTTGTCGGTTATGGGGCGGTGGCGCAATGCGCGCTACCCATTTTGTTCAAGCACATCAAGGTGCCCGCGCGAGACGTCACGGTCATGGACTTCGAAGACCGCCGGGCGGCGCTGGGGCCGTGGATCAAGCGCGGGGTGAACTTTGTGCGCAAGCGCGTGACACGCGAGAACATGGGCGCACTGCTCGGCAAGTACCTTAACCCGGGCGACCTGCTGATTGACCTCGCGTGGAATATTGACTGCTGCGAAATCCTTCAGTGGTGCCACGACCATGGCGTGCTTTATATCAACACCTCCGTCGAGTTGTGGGACCCGTACGAGAACGCCAAAGGCGCGCCGCCGCAGAAGATGACGCTTTATTGGCGGCACATGAACATCCGGCGCATGACCGCCCAATGGGCCGAGCCCGGCCCGACGGCGGTGCTGGAACACGGCGCGAATCCTGGGCTGATCTCGCACTTCACCAAGCAGGGTCTGCTGGACATTGGCAAGCGGCTTATCAAGGACCGGAAGGTTGCCCGCCAGGCCGCCGACGAGATCACGCAGCTCATGGCCGAGCAGAAGTTCAACTGCCTGGCGATGAAGCTGGGCGTGAAGGTGATCCATTGCAGTGAGCGCGACACCCAGATCACCGACAAGCCGAAGCAGGTGGACGAGTTCGTCAACACCTGGAGCGTGGAGGGCTTCCGCGAGGAGGGCACCACCACCGCGGAGATGGGCTGGGGCACGCACGAGAAGGAGTTGCCGGCGCTGGCCTACGAGCACATCGAAGGCCCGCGCAACCAGATTTGCATTGCCCGCATGGGCATCAACACTTGGGTTTCATCCTGGGTGCCCAACTACTGCATCCACGGCATGATCGTGCGTCACGGCGAAGCGTTTACCATCTCCGACCGCCTGACGGTTTGGGAGGAAGGCAAGGCGGTTTACCGGCCCACTGTGCATTACGCCTATTGCCCGGCGGATGTGGCCATCGCGTCGCTAAACGAGCTGCGCGGCTACGATTACAGGCTCGTGAAGAAGCAGCGCATCCTGAACGATGAGATCATCAGCGGCTCGGACATCCTGGGTGCGTTGCTGATGGGCCACCCCTACAATGCGTGGTGGATTGGCAGCGACCTTAGCATCGAGGAATCGCGCCGGCTGGTACCGCACCAGAACGCCACCACCATGCAGGTGGCCATCTCGGTTATCGCCGCTGCGATGTGGATGGTGGAGAACCCCGCCCGCGGAGTTTGCGTACCCGACGATCTGCCGCACGAATATGTGCTCAAGGTCTCCAAGCCGTACCTGGGTAAATGGGTTTCCAAGCCGGCCGATTGGACGCCGCTAAAGCACTACACCAACGCTTTCCAGGGCCACAACAACCCGCAGGTTGACTACGACGATCCCTGGCAGTTCAAGAACTTCCTCATCACCGACGGAGACTAATATGATTAACCGGCGCCTGCTCAAGCGACTGGCGGAGCAACACGGCACGCCGCTGTTCGTGGTGGACCACGACCAACTGCGCCGGAACTACGCCCAGTTCAAACGTTACCTGCCGCGCGTCCAGGCCTATTACGCGGTCAAGGCCAACTCCGACCCGGCTATCGTGAAGACCTTTTACGACGCCGGCGGGAGCTTCGACGTCGCCTCCATGCCGGAGTTCCGGATCGTGCATCAATACATCACGGACCTGCCCGAAAAAGAACGGCAGGCCTGGATTTGGGACAAGATCATCTACGCCAATCCCACCAAGGCGGAGGAGACCTTGCAGGAGCTGAACCAGTACAAGCCGCTGGTCACCTACGACAACTACGAGGAGATTAAGAAGATCAAGAAACACGCCCCCCTGGCGGGACTGGCCCTGCGCATCAAGGTGCCCAACACCGGCGCGATGGTCGAACTCTCCTCCAAGTTCGGCGCCGCCCCGGGCGAGGCTGTGGACCTCATCCTCGCGGCAGACAAGGTCGGTCTGGTGGTCGAAGGTCTGAGTTTCCATGTGGGCAGTCAGACTACCAACTTCCAGAACTACGTCGCGGCGCTCGAGTTGGCCGCCAACCTCTTCAAAGAGGCCAAAGACCGCGGCTACACTAAGATGAACCTGCTCGACATCGGCGGCGGTTTTCCTGCGCCTTACGACGACAGCGTGAAGCCGTTCCGCGACCTGGCGGCGCTCATCAATCGCGAGCTCGACCGCCTGTTCCCGAAGAGCATCCAGATCCTCGCTGAGCCAGGGCGGTTCATGGTGGCCACCGCCGCGGTCGCCATTTCCAAGATCCTCGGCAAGGCCGTGCGCGATGGGAAGCTTTGCTACTATATCAACGACGGGGTCTATCACACCTTCTCGGGCGTCATTTTCGACCACTGCACTTACCACCTTAAGGCCTTCAAGCGTGGCCCGACGCAAATCTGCTCGGTTTTCGGCCCCACGTGCGACGCGCTCGACGTGGTTTCCCTCGCCGAGCAACTGCCCGGCGACCTCAAGCTGGGCGATTTGCTCTACAGTGAAAACATCGGCGCCTACAGCCACGCCTCCTCGACCTGGTTCAACGGCTTTGCGCCGGCCAAGGTGGTGCACGTGAATCAGTAAAGCCCCACAGCAGCGACTGGTTTTTGGTGATGGGTGATTGGTAATTCGCGACTGCCGGCGGTTCAAATCCACAACCAGTAGCCGCGTGCGGCAAGAAACCGTACCCAGTTCCGCTGCGTTGGGCCGAGCAGCCTTGGCGCGAGCAACGCCGGGTGTGCGTTAGTCTTGGACAAAGAGGCTCGCGGGGCTTAAACTGACTGATTAGACAGAACGCCGCCTCCGACCAGGAACAGCCGCTCAAAAGGGGAAGTGCAATATGCTATCTGGGAGTGAATCTCGGCGCTCTGACGGTGAAGGTGGTTACGGTACGTGGCGACGCCCGAGAGGCCAGAGTGGCGGCCCACCAAGGCCGCCCCCTGGAGGTTCTTGAGCGACTGCTCGCGACCGTTGAGTTCGCCGACGCGGACTACTTCGGCGTGTCCGGGCACCGGGGACACATTTCCGAGGTGGCGGCCATCCAGCGAGCGCTGCGAGAGCTGCCGGCCGATTTTGACGCGGTGGTCTCCCTGGGAGGAGAGTCTTTCCTGGTTTATCTCCTGGCGGACGGGCGGATCTCCAACGTCCTCTCGCACAACAAATGCGCCGCCGGCAGCGGGGAGTTCTTCGTGCAGCAGATTGGCCGGATGGGGCTCGGTCTCGAGGAAGCCATCCGCCGCTCGTTCCAGGGGAAGGTGGTGCCGCTGGCCTCTCGCTGCTCGGTCCACTGCAAGTCGGACATCACGCACAAGCTCAACCGGCAGGAAGCCACCCCGGAGGACATCCTGCGCACGCTTCACGACAGCATGGCCAGCAAGGTGGTGGCGCTATTGGAGCAGGCGCAACGCGAACTGCGGCGAGTGTTATTGATTGGCGGCCTGACCCACAACGGAGCAATGGTGGCGGCGCTGCAAGAGAAACGCCCGGCCACGGAGTTCGTGGTGCTCCCGGAGAGTCCGTGGTTCGAGGCCTGGGGCAGCGCCCTGCTCGCACGGGACGAACCCCGATACCCATCGCCGAACATCTCAGTCCGGCCGAGGCTAGGCCACCTCCCACCGCTGCATCGCTACGCCGACCGTGTCGAGGTCACCGGCCCAGCCGTCCGGCAGGCGCCGCCTGAGGGTCTGATGGTCCTGGGAGTGGATGCCGGTTCGACCACAACCAAGGCGATCCTGCTCGACCCGGCGACGGGTGAGGTGGTGGCTTCTCATTACACGCGCACGAACGGTGACCCGGTGACGGCGGTGCGGGAGTGCCTGCGTTCGTTGGCGGGCCAGGTTGGCGGGGGCCGGGTCAGTCTGGTGGCGACCACCGGGTCGGCGAGAGACCTCATCGGTGCTTACCTGGGTACTGAACATGTGTATAACGAGATCTCGGCCCAGGCAGCCGGGGCGACGCACTTCGCCCCGGATGTTGATACGGTATTCGAGATCGGCGGCCAGGATGCCAAATACATCTACTTGCGCAACGGCGTGCCGATTGACTACGCGATGAACAACGCATGTTCCGCCGGCACCGGCTCTTTTCTGGAAGAGAGCGCCCAGGGCGACCTGGGCATCGCGGTGTCGGACATTGCTGACATGGCGCTGGCCGCTCCGGCTCCAGTGCAGTTCAAGGCCATGTGTGCGGCGTTCATCAACTCCGATATCCGCCTGGCGCAGCAGGAGGGCCATTCGCGTGATAACATTGTCGCTGGGCTGGTTTATGCAATCGCGGCCAACTATCTCAACCGCGTCAAGGGAGCGCGTTGCGTGGGGCGGAAGGTCTTCTTGCAAGGTGGCGTGGCCTTGAATCGCGCTGTAGGGAACGCTTTTGCCCACAGCGTCGGGCGGCAGATCGTCATCCCGCGCAGCCCGGAGTTGCTTGGAGCTTTGGGGGTCGCGCTCCTGGCGCTGCAACGGTGTGGGCAGGGGCGTAGCGCCGCCGTCTCGGCTGCGGGTTCAGGCGGCGTCTCGCCGCCAGAACGAACGCCGGGCGAGACGCCCGCTGAACTCGAAGGCGAGCCGCCGGCGCCACATGATTTGCTGGCGCTGACTACGCCGGAGCTGAAGCTGGTGGGCCGGTTCACCTGCGGCGCTTGCAAGATGGCCTGCAGCATTGATCGTTTTGAAGTGGCGGGTCGACGCTTCCCGTTCGGCGGCCGTTGCAGCCTGTTCGAGAACGTCTGGAAGCGCAGGTCCCGCACCGCTCAAGCTCCGGACCTGGTAGAACAAAGGTCCAGGATGCTCTTTGGTTCAAAGTTCAAGGTTCAGGGTTTCCTGCCATCCTCGCTCCTCCACCCTCCCTCCTCGGTCTATTCGCCACTCGCCACTCGCCACTCGCCACTCACCACCCAACCCTCCATCGGCATTCCGCGGGCGCTGACGACGCACTCGCTGTTCCCGCTTTACTCCACCTTCTTTACCGACCTGGGCCTGGAGGTGGTCTTGTCCAATGTGGACCCTCGCGGGGAGCTGAAGTCCTATTCCGGCTTTTGTTTTCCTGCGCAGATCGCGCACGGCGCACTCCTGGACCTCGCCGAACGAGGCGTCGGCCTGGTCTTCCTCCCGCACATCGTGCGCATGCCCCAGGACAACCCGTGCCGGGACTCTTATTTGTGTCCGGTCACCCAGGCGGGGCCCTATTTCCTCGCCAAGGCCTTTCCTGACCTTCGCTTCCTGTCGCCCTTGCTGGATTTTACCTGTGGCTACGAGGCCAGTTCGGCCCTGGTGGAAATGGCCGTCAGAGAATTGGAGATGCCTCGCGCCCTGGCCGAGCAGGCATGGGCGGCGGCCGTTCGCGCCCAGACGGACGTGGAGCGCGCCCTGTGTGAGATGGGAGCGCGCGCCCTGGCCCAGGCCGTGGGCACGGGGAAACCAGCGATTCTGCTGGCGGGCCGCAGCTACAACGCTTTTACGCCCGAAGGTTCGCAATCGGTAGGCAAGAAGCTCTCCAGCATGGGCGTGACAGTGATCCCGGCCGACTGCCTGGCGCCGGTCGGAGAGGGGCCGACCGTGTGGTATGCGGCCAACCAGATTCTCAATGCGGTTGCCCTGGCCAGACAGCATCCGAACCTCTTCCTGCTGTGCGTCAGCAACTTCAGTTGCACCATTGACGCCTTCACCCACGCCATGCTCGCCTCCGGGTTGGGCTCCAAACCCTACCTCATCCTGGAGATAGACGCCCACACTGCCGACGCCGGCGTGCAAACCCGCCTCGAAGCCTTTCTTGATATCGTCGCCAGCTATCGAGAGATGCAAGCCAGCGCCGGCCAGCCGTTTAATCCTTGCCGTCTCGCCTCGGACGGACAGGTCATCCGCGCTAACGGTGCGCGCGTTCCACTCGCCGACGCGCACGTGAGGATCTATTTCCCCAACTTCTCGCAGTATCACGCCCAGGCCTTCGCGATGGCCGCCCGCTGGCTTGGCCTGCACGCCGGCGCGGTGCTGCCGTTGGACCGCACCCAACTCGAACGCGGCCTCCAATACACCTCAGGCCGCGAGTGCCTGCCGCTGCCCATCTGCATCGGCCAACTCCTCCACCTCAGCGAGCAACATCAGCCCGACGAGATCGCCGGCTTCTACATGATTCGCGGCGGCGCCCCTTGCGTCAGCGAGTCCTATATGGGCTACTTCGAGCGCTTCATCACCGAGCAGCGCCTGAGGGATGTGTTCCTCCTCAATCCCGGTGCGGAAAACAATTACCTTGGCTTCGGTGCCGCCGCCCTGGGACAGCATCTTTCACCGGCGATTGTTTTGGCCGACATCCTCGCCGAGATGGAGCAAGTGCTGCGGGTGGTGGGTGCCCCTGGCAGCCTGGACCAACTGCGGGAGCAGTGGCAGCAGTTTGCCGAGGCGACGGGCTCGCTGGGCCAGTTCCAGGCGGAGTTGGCCGAGTTCGTCGAGCGCTTGGCAGCGCTGCCGCGGACTCGAAGTCCTTTAAGCTGCCCGCGGGTCGTGGTTACCGGCGACTTCTTCACCCGGTTCAGTCCGTTCTTCATGGAAGGGGTTACTGAGCTTTATGCCGAGCGCGGCATCATTCTCAAGCCGGTGGACCTGAGCGACCTTCTTCTTTACGGCGCTTATCACGGCGTTGCCGCAACTGCCAGTACTTGGGGGCTAAAACCGGGCGGCCTGGCGCTGGCCAGGGCGTGCATGAAGGTCTTTCAGCCCGACGGAAAGGATTATTTGCGCAAGTGGGCCGGCTACCAGGCTGAGCGGTGGTATGAGCAACACTACCGCGGCCTTTTCCTCCGGACCGGCCTGCTCGTGGCCGGGCCGAACGAGGTCTCCTTGCTTTTTGAGAAAGCGGCCGAACACGTCTCGCCTGCGCTCTACGGCGAGACCATCCCGACCATCGGCAAAGGCCTGGACGCCGACAGCGAGGGCTATAATGGGATCATTGTGATCGGACCGTTTAACTGCCTGCCCTACCGGATTTCGGAAGCCATCCTAAAGCCACTGAGCCTCCAGCGCGGCACACCCATCCTGACTTACGAAAGCGACGGCTACGCCGTCTCGCCGTCCTTTCTGAGGCAGGTGGATGTCCATATCCAGCAGGTCCTCGATCACGCGTCCAGAACCCGGGGCTAGTGCAGATGGACCAGAAACGCGACGATACACGCCTTGGAGAGGATTTCGTTGTCGAAGTGGCCTAAACACGGGAAAGCAGCGTTCCGCCGATTGACCGCAAGTCTGGCTCATATTACGAGGTCCTCCGGAAGCCGAAGGCGCCGCTCGGAGCCTGAGAGTTATCTACGGTGTGTCTCCCATGACTCACCAACTCCTTCACCCGATGGCTCTTTGCTGTTTTCGCCGTAATGGGGGAGCAGCATCCCCTACCGCCCGGTCATGCCTCCGTAGCCACACCGGAGCCTCGCCGTAGCACCTCTAACCGGCGTTAGAGGTGCTACGGCGAGGCTCCGGGGAGGCCCCGGTGCGGCCCGCAGGATTGTCGGGTGCAGGGTTGGAGGAATAGGGGGCCAGAGACATCTGAGGTGGTCTGCCTAGCTGGGTTCGGATGGGTCGCCCGGACGCGGCCAACCGGCCAAGAGCCAGAGGCGGGGCACCGTCTAGCGCCTGATCCTTTAGAAGAAAGCCCAGTAACAATTCCATCGGAACGAGAGAAGCACCCACGGGATCGTGGCCACACAACTGAGTCCGTCAGCGGGGTGTCCAAATATAAGACACTACTCTCCGATGCAGGCGGCAATGCGGTTAACCACCCGTTACCTCTTTCCTCCTTCCAGGAGCCTCAAAACGGCTGTAACCTCGGTCCACAAACGCCTCAGGAAGAGGTATGAGTACCATATCCGAGCTAAAGCGGTGTCCCAAATGCGGTGGGCCGATTCCCGCGGAGGCACCGCAGGGACTTTGTCCGAAATGCCTAATGCAGCAGGCGTGCGTTCCTACCGAAGCCGGGAGGAAGGGCGAGTCGGCCCAATCGGTCCCGCCTACGCATGAGGAGCTCGCCGCGGCCTTTCCGCAGCTTGAGATTCTGGAACTGATCGGCCAGGGCGGCATGGGGTTCGTCTTCAAGGCCCGGCAACCGAAAATAGAACGGCTGGTCGCGCTGAAGATCCTTCCGCAATCGCTGGCTGCCGACCCGGCGTTCGCCGAGCGGTTCACGCGCGAAGGCCGCGTGCTGGCGCGGCTCAGCCACCCGAACATCGTCGCCATCCATGACTTCGGCCAGGCCGGCGGCTTCTTCTACCTGCTCATGGAATTCGTGGATGGTGTGAATTTGCGCCAGGCAATGAAGGTGGGCCGCTTCACGCCAGCGCAGGCTTTGTCGGTGGTGCCGAAGATTTGCGAGGCGCTCCAGTTCGCGCACAACGAAGGCATCCTCCACCGCGACATCAAGCCGGAGAACATTCTGCTCGACTCAAAGGGCCGCGTGAAGATTGCCGACTTCGGCATCGCCAAGCTGGTGGAAGGCGGGGACTCGGCGCCGGGACAGCTAGGTGCCGCCGGGCCGGCCCTCCCTGCAAGCCTCACCGAAACCGGCAAAGTCCTCGGCACGCCACAATATATGGCGCCCGAACAACTCGAGCATCCCCAGGACGTGGATCAGCGCGCCGACATCTATTCACTCGGCGTCGTCTTCTACGAGATGCTCACTGGCGAGCTGCCCATCGGCCACTTCGCGCCGCCCTCGGAGAAATCCACCGTGGATGCGCGCGTGGACCAAGTCGTGCTCCGGGCGCTGGAGAAGGAACGTGAACGGCGCACACAAACTGCCGGCGAGGTGAAAACGCAAGTCGAGGCGATCGCTGGGAGCGCCGCCATCCCACCGGCCGGGCACAGGCCAGTGGCCGTCCCCGCCGCGCCGGCTCAGCCGAAGCCGGATCGGTTTTGGAGGTGGTTCGCGGTGGCGGTCCTGGGTTTGATGGCGATTCCGGTTGGCATTGCAGTGCTGGGCGTATTGGCGTCGATTGCCATACCAAGTTTCGTGAAAGCTCGCCAACGCGCGCTCGCCAACCACCAACAGCAGTTGGCCTTGCTAAGTGCAACCAATCCAGTGGCCGCGTCAGCCGAAAACTGGTCTCCGCCGTTGGCACCGGGGGGCACGCCCGATTTGCAGAAGATCCTGGGCGACGCGAAGGATTTCATGTCGAAAGGCGCCTACGAGGAAGCGTTGCAACGGCACATTTGGTACCACAACCACGCGTTGGGAATTGACCCAGCCCATAGCGCCGTTCGCTTGTCATTTGCCCTTTCGGATTGGATGGAATTGGCACGCCGCTATCCGAAGGCCAAACAGGCATTGGTCGAGATTCGGGATAAGAAGACGCGGGATATTGCCGAGGGGCGAGGCTATTGCGAGATGGTCCAGGAGGTGCAGGCCATTAACCACGAACTGCAAGACGATGACGCGACGTACGCACTGTTCAAGACCATTCGGGAGAAGGATCCAAAACTGGCAGGGCAGTCCTATTTCTATCTGGAAACTTTACTGGTGTCGAAAGGCGAATATCAATGGTGCTTGAGCCATATGGGGGAGCCGCAGGGAAGATTCAATTTGATCCGGCAAGCGTTTGACATGGATCGCGACAACCAAAAGCGCATGGCGGAGATGCGCCAAAGAACTGCGCAACAGATGGAGGCAATGAACCAGAAACGCGGTTGGACGAACTCCTGGTCTCCGCCCGACACCTCGGCGATAAAGAAGAAGTCCGCCGAAGACCGCTTCGTCGGGCAAACCCGTCAGTTGATTGAAATTCTCGTCGCCACCGACCACAAGGCCGACGCGGAAGGAATTCGTGACCAGGCCGTCGCCGTCCTGGACGATCCGCGCTTGAAGTCCGCGGTGGACGATGCGGCGCAAAAGGTTGGCAAGTGATTTGACCTCCGAACTCTCAGCATCGGCCAGCGTCGGGCCTGGCGCCTTCGTGACCACGCAATGGACGCGGGTGCTGGAGGCGCGCGGCAATTCACCGGAAGCGAAGGCGGCGTTGAGCGACCTGTGCGCCGCCTATTACAACCCAGTGTTTGCGTTCATCCGCCGCAGTGCGCCGGACGAAGACACCGCGCGCGACCTCACGCAGGAATTCTTCGCCCGGCTGCTGGCCCGGTACGGCATTGACAAGGTTGATCCGCAGCGGGGGCGTTTTCGTTCCTATCTGCTGGGCGCGGTGAAGCACTTCCTTGCTGACGTGCAGGAGCATGATCATCGCTTGAAACGTGGCGACGGGCAGCCGCTTCAATCAATTGAGCCGGGAACCGACACCTCGCCCGGCCTGCAGTTGCCAGACCCGAATGCGCCGAGTCCCGAGCGGGAGTTCGATCACAAATGGGCACTGACGCTCCTGGACCGCGCCCTAGCTGCGTTGGCTCGGGATCACGGGGCTTCCGGAAAGGCCGACCATTTTGAGGCGCTCAAACCCTGGCTGACCGGCGACACCGAGGACATCTCCCAAGCCGAGGCCGCCGCCCGGCTCGGCGTGAACGAGGGCGCGGTCAAGGTCGCCATTCACCGCCTCCGCCGTCGCTTTCGTGAAGTCATCAAGAACGAGATTGGCCAGAGTGTAAATGATCGCGCCCAGGTGGACGCGGAGTTGCATTATCTCTTGGAAGCGCTGCTGTGAAGCAACGCAGGGCCGTTTACCGTGTGCTTCGCTCCGAAGCGCGGAACCCTACCCGCCCGCGAATACCGGGCGAAATTTCGCTTCGGTGAGGATTCGGGCGACCTCCTGGCGTTTGTCCCCCTGAATCTCGATTTGGCCATTCTTCACCGTGCCACCCGTGCCGCAGGCCTTCTGCATCGCCTTGGCCAGTTGCTCCTTTTCCGGCAGGCCGATGCCGACAAAGCCCTTTACCACCGTCACGGTCTTGCCACCCCGCCCAGCCGTCTGCCGGATGATGTCCACCCGGCCACGATTCTTCCGCACCGGCTTGGCTGCCGGTTGTTGCCCGCAATCTGCCGGGGTGCTTTTCGGCGCGGGCGGAAGTCCTTCGGTGGACAGGGCACCAAAAGGATTGTGACCGAAAGCCTCTCCGCCGCCCGTGGTGATGCGTTTGGGGTCGTTCATGCGTTTGCCTGGAGGAAGGAAAGGGTTACGAGAAGCAAGGATGGGCAGCCCGTCGGATTACGTGCGGAGGGGCGCCCCGGTCCTTCACGGCGCCGTGATGGCACCGTAGGTCTCTGGCCGGCGATCGCGGTAGAACTGCCACACGTCCCGCACTTCTTTGATCTGGTCCAGGTCCAGGTCCGCCACCACTACCTCGTCCTTATCGCGGCTGCCCACGGCGCGCATCTGTCCCCGTGGATCGCAGAAATAGGACTGGCCGTAGAACTCGCCGATGGACCAGGGTTTCTCGACGCCGACGCGATTGATAGCGCCAATGAAGTACTGGTTGGCGACGGCATGGGCCGGCTGTTCAAGCCGCCAGAGGTATTCGCTCAAGCCGGCCACCGTGGCCGAGGGGTTGAACACAATTTCCGCGCCATTCAGTCCGAGGCAGCGCGCGCCATCGGGGAAATGGCGGTCGTAGCAGATATAGACCCCGACCTTGCCCACAGCGGTGTCGAAGACCGGATAGCCCAGGTTGCCCGGACGGAAATAGAACTTCTCCCAAAACCCAGGGGCGCAGTGGGGGATGTGGCTCTTGCGATACTTGCCGAGGTATTTGCCATCGGCGTCTATGACGGCGGCGGTATTATAGTAAATGCCGGTGCCCTCGACCTCATAGACCGGCGCGATCAGCACGAGCCCCAGCCGTTTGGCGGTCTCACACATGAGCTGCGTGGTGGGACCGCCCGGGACCGGCTCAGTCAAGGCGTACCAATGGGGGTTTTGCTCGGCGCAGAAATAGGGCCCATAAAAGAGCTCCTGCAGGCAGATCACCTGGCAGCCGTTGCGCGCCGCTTCCTCGATCAGCTTAAGGTGCTTTTCGATCATCGCCTGCTTGATAGTGTCCATGGGCGCAGTGCCTTCGTGAGTGACGGTGGCCTGGATTAATCCTCCGCGGACGATTCTGGGCATAGAAGTGTGTCGGAATTGGTCTTGCTGCTTTCATTTTAGCGACTTTCGCTTATACTTCAAGGGCTAATCAGGTATGCCAATCAGTCCGAAGTTGGGACCGGAACCGGCGGCGGCCAACATGGCCGACATTGCGCCGTGCTACACACCGCAGGGAGCCGTCGTCGAAGCTAGCCGCTGCCTGTTTTGCTTCGACGCGCCCTGCATTCAGGCCTGCCCGACCGGCATTGATATCCCGTCGTTCATCAAGAAGATCGTGACCGGAAACCTCATTGGCTCCGCCCGCGTGATTCTGAGCGCCAACATCCTCGGTGGCAGTTGCGCCCGCGTCTGCCCGACCGAAGTTTTGTGCGAAGGCGCGTGCGTGGTGCTGGATCGGGAAGGGGATCCGGTGAAGATTGGCCGGCTGCAGAGGTATGCCACTGACCATGCGTTGCAGAATCGGCTCTCGGTGTTGAAAGCGCCTGACAGGAAATCCGGCCGCCGCGTCGCGGTCATTGGCGGGGGGCCGGCGGGGCTTGGTTGCGCGGCGGAACTGGCCCATCTGAGCTACGAGGTCGTCGTTTTTGAGAAGAAGCCGCAGGCCGGCGGACTCAACACCTACGGCATTGCCTATTACAAGATGAAGCCTGAGGTGAGCCTGGCGGAGGCGGCCATGATTCAAGGCCTGGGGGTTGAATTCCGGTGCGGGGTTGAGGTGGGTCGGGACCTCCCGGTCGAGCAGATTCGGAAGAACTTCGACGCCCTGTTCCTCGGGCTGGGCTTGGGCAAAGGTGCACGGCTGAACGTCCCGGGCGAGGGTTTGCCGGAAGTGGTCGAGGCTCTCGAGTTCATCGAACAGGTTCACACGCGCCCGCTGCATCAGGTGCCGGTGGGTGATCGCGTGGCGGTCATCGGGGGCGGCAACACAGCCATTGATGCCGTCACGCAAGCCCGCCGCCTGGGCGCGCGCGACGCGGTTATCGTCTATCGCCGCAGCCAGGCGGAGATGCCCGCCTATGATTTCGAGCAGAAGCTGGCCAGGACGGACGGGGCGCGCCTCCTGTTCAACGTGGTGCCGCTGGAAATCCTCTCGGGGGGCACGGGTCATGTTACCGGCCTGAAGCTCGCGCGCACGGCGAGCACGAACGGGAAGCTGGAGACCCTCGCCGGGTCCGAATTCACGGAACCCTTCGACATGGTCATCAAGGCGATTGGCGAGGAGAAGCAGGTGGACGTGTTCAATAAGCTTTTCCCTGCGCTCGCACTGGATAAACGCGGCGTGGTGGTGCGCAATCCCGACACGGGGCAGACGAACATTCCAGGCGTGTTTGCTGGCGGAGACTGCGCCAATGGCGGGCGGGAAGTCGTGAACGCCGTGGCCGAAGGCAAGAAAGCCGCGCGCGGAATCCATACCTTCCTCACCGGGCAGCAAGTCACAGGGCCGACACAGGCCTCGCGTTACGGGGTGAAAGGCCTGCCGGTCGGCTCAGGCTTCGATCGTCCGATTCGTGTGCGGGAGTTGGAGGAAGAACATGCCAAGCGACAGCGTTCGAGCGGTTGACCCCTTCTGAGTATATGGCTGATCTGTCCATTAGTCTCGCCGGCATCAAATCGCCCAATCCGTTTTGGGTCGCCTCCGGCCCGCCGTCGAACACCGCTTACCAGGCGCATCGCGCGTTTGAGGCCGGTTGGGGTGGCGTGGTGTGGAAGACGATTGGGGACCCAATCGTCAACGTGTCCTCGCGCTACTCAGCGCTCAATGTGAATGGGATGCGGATGGTCGGGTTCAACAACATTGAACTCATCACCGACCGCTCGGTCGAAACCAACTTCCGCGAGATTTATGAGGTCAAGCAGCGCTGGCCGGACCGCGCGGTCATTGCCTCCCTGATGGTGGATACGCGGGAGCGGTGGCATGAGTTCGTCAAACGTTCGGCGGACGCTGGTGCCGACGGCCTCGAGCTCAACTTCGGCTGCCCGCACGGCATGTGCGAGCGCGGCATGGGCTCGGCGGTCGGCCAGCAGCCGCCGGTGACCGAGAGAATCGTCAGTTGGGTTATGGAAGCGGCGACGATTCCGGTCATCGTAAAGCTCACGCCCAATATCACCGATGTCACCTTCGCCGCGCGCGCCGCCAGGAAAGGCGGGGCCAACGCCATCTCCCTCATCAACACGCTCAACAGCATCACGCAGGTGAATCTCGACACCCTGGTGCCGGAGCCCTACGTAGGCGGCCTGAGTTCCCACGGCGGATACTGTGGTCCCGCGGTGAAACCCATCGCGCTGAACATGGTGCAGAATTGCGCCGCTGACCCCGGGGTGGGCCTCCCGATTTCCGGCATCGGTGGCATCAGCAACTGGCGCGACGCCGCCGAGTTTATTGCCCTCGGCTCGACCAGTGTCCAGGTCTGCACTGCGATCATGCATTACGGTTTCCGCATCGTGGAGGACATGGTTGAAGGTCTGAACGACTACCTGGACGGAAAAGGCTTCAAGCGCGTGACCGATTTCGTGGGTAAAGCCGTGCCTACCGTCAAGAAGTGGGAGTCGCTGGATCTCAATTACAAGCGCATCGCCCGGATCAATTACGACCAGTGCATCGGCTGCAACCTTTGCTACATCGCCTGCGAGGACGGCGCCCACCAATGCATTGATCTGGTGCCGCCTGACGGCCATGGCCTCGGCCCGGGCCGCGTCCCCGGCAAACCGATCCCGCAAGTGCGCGAGGCCGACTGCGTGGGCTGCAATCTCTGCTCGATTGTCTGCCCCGTGGACGGCTGCATCGCCATGGTGTCCCTCGATAACGGCCGGGCAAAGATGAGCTGGAGCGAGTACCAGGAGAGAGTTGCCCGCGGCGAAATGAATCCCATTCCGGCGCATTCTTGATGGTGTATTACTGCTTCCCGATGAACCTAGCCCCGTGCCCAGTGTGGATCGGTGGTGAATGGAGCCGCCTCTCGAACCTGCCCTCCAGTCCCGTTCACAACCCCTCCACCGGCGAAGTCATCGCCGAAACACCCCTCTGCGCGGCCCAGCACGTGAATGAGGCGGTCGAAGCCGCCGCGGCGGCTTTTCCCGCCTGGTGGGAAACGCCCCCAACCGACCGCGCGCGCATCCTCTTCCGCTTCAAGGCGCTGCTGGAGGAGAAGTTCGAAGACCTGGTCAAGTGCAACACGCGGGAGCACGGCAAGACTCTCGTCGAGTCCCGGGGCGATGTGAAGCGCGGCATCGAAATGGTGGAGTTCGCCTGCGGCGTGCCGTCGCTGCTGATGGGCGAGGTGTTGGAGAACATCGCCCGCGGCATTGATTGCGAAGCCATTCGCCAGCCGCTGGGCATCTGTGCCGGCATCACTCCCTTCAATTTCCCCGCCATGGTGCCGCTGTGGATGTATCCGGTGGCCATCGCCTGCGGCAACACCTTCGTGCTGAAGCCAAGCGAGAAGGTCCCGCTCACCGCCATCAAGGTCGCCGGATTGCTGGAGAAGGCCGGGCTGCCCAAAGGCGTGCTCAACCTGGTCCACGGTGGCCGCGAGTGCGTTGATGCGCTTCTCAAACATCCCAAGGTGAAGGCCGTGTCCTTTGTCGGCTCGACGCCCATCGCCCGCTATATCTACCAAACCGGCACCCAATACGGCAAACGCGTCCAGGCCAACGGCGGCGCAAAGAACTTCGTCTTTTTGATGCCCGACGCCGACCTGGACAACTCCGTCCGTGGCGTCATCGAAGCCGCCTTCGGCTGCGCCGGCGAACGCTGCATGGCCGGTTCCACCGCCGTGGTAGTCGGCGAGGCCGCCAATACGGTTCTGCCGCCGCTGGTCGAGGCCGCGCGCCGGATAAGAGTCGGCCCCACGGATCGCGAGCCGCAGCCGGACATGGGCCCCGTCATCACCCGGCAGCATCGGGATCGTGTGACGGAACTGATCGAGATTGGCGCCAAGGAAGGCGCGACCATCGCCGCCGATGGCCGGAAAGTCAGCGTCAGTTCCTCTCCCAGCGGCTTCTTCCTCGGCGCAACAGTGCTCGATGAGGTTCAACCCGGCATGACGGTGATGCGCGAGGAAATCTTCGGCCCTGTGCTCAACGTGGTGCGCATGGCCGACCTCAACGCCGCAATCGAGCTGGCCAATCGTTCGCCCTATGGCAACGGCGCCTCCATTTTCACGCGTTCCGGCAAGGCCGCACGCGAATTCAAACATCGCATCCGGTGTGGCATGGTCGGCATCAACGTTGGCGTACCTGCCTCCATGGCGTGGTTCCCATTCAACGGTTGGAACGAATCCTTCTTCGGGGACCTTCACATGCAGGGCAGAGAAGGCATCCAGTTCTTCACGCAGTTAAAGGTAACCATGAGCCGCTGGTTCAGCTATGGCGAAGGGGATGTCTGGTATCGGGAACCGAAGCGTTGACGGGACTATCCTTTATGGCACTCCTCATCAAGAACGGCGAAATCATCACTGCCAATGACCGCTACGTGGCCGACATCTGGTGTGAGAACGAAACCATCACCCGCATAGACCGCAACTTGCAGCCTTTTCCAGCCGCGGAGGTTATTGACGCTCAGGGCAAATACGTCTTCCCCGGCTTCATTGATCCGCACGTGCACATTTATCTGCCGTTCATGGGCACCTTCGCCAAGGACAACCACGACACGGCAGGCCGGGCGGCGCTGGTCGGCGGCACCACGACCTTTATCGAGATGATCTGCCCCGGGCGGACGGAGGAGCCGCTGGAGGCGTTTGAGCTCTGGCTCGGCAAAGCGCAGGGTCACTGTGCCTGCGACTTCACTTTCCACATGGGGGCTTCGCGCTATGATGAGGGGGCGGAGAAGCAGTTCACCGAGATCGTCAAACGCGGCATCAGCAGCTTCAAAATCTTCCTCGCTTACAAAGGCGCCCTGGGCGTCACCGACGAGGAACTCTACCGGACACTCCGCCTGGCCAAGAAGCTAGGCGTCATTACAACCGCCCACTGCGAGAATGCGGACCTCGTGCTGGAACTCCAGCAGATGCTACTGGCCGCGGGCAAGACCGGCCCCGAATGGCATCACGAGAGCCGCCCGCCCCTGGTCGAGGCTGAAGGGGTCCACCACCTCATGACGTTCGCGAAGCTCCTCGACGCGCACGTCTATATCGTTCACACGAGCTGCGAAGAAGCCCTGCGGGAAGCAGTAGCGGGCAAGCTGGCCGGCGTGAAAGTCTGGGTCGAGACGCTGATCCAGTACCTGGTCACCGACAAGACCTACGCTGAACGGCCTGACTTCGAGGGCGCCAAGTTCGTCATGTCGCCCCCGCTGCGCGACAAGCGCAACCAAGACGTCCTGTGGAACGGACTGCGCGACGGCCTGATCAGCACCCTGGCCACCGACCATGCCCCGTTCGATTTCGCCACGCAGAAGCGGATGGGCGAAGGGGACTTTACGAAGATCCCGAATGGCATTCCCTCGTTGGAAGACCGCGTGAAGGTTCTCTACACCTATGGTGTCCAGCGTGGGTGGCTCGACCTGCACCGCTTCGTCGAGGTCGCGAGCACCCAGGCCGCGAAGCTGTTCGGCCTGTTCCCGCGCAAAGGCACCATTCAGCCCGGCAGCGACGCTGACCTGGTCATCTATGACCCAACCTATCGCGGCACACTCTCAGTCAAGACCCAGACCATGAACGTGGATTACAATCCGTTCGAGGGCCTGCCGATCGAAGGCCGCCCGAGCGCGGTCACACTCCGCGGCCAGGTTGCTGTCCGTGACGGCAAGTTCGTCGGGCAAGCGGGCCGCGGGCAGTTCCTGCAAAGGGAGCCGAACCACTTTTAGCTGGAAGAAAACCACAGATGGACATGGATTACGCGGGCCGGGCTCCACCATGACCGCGTAGTCAATCATCGGGCTCTCCACCGGGGAGGCGTGGCTCAGGATATTACCTATCTGTGTCCATCTGTGTTCGTCTGTGGTTAACTCATAGCGTCTCGGCCCCCGCCCACTTGCATTTTCGCCGTTTTCTGCGACCAATAGAGACGATCACATTCTTGGTAGAGGCTCTAATGGTCGCATGGATGGCATTCAAAGCGGATTGACGGGTCGCCAACTGGCCCAGTTGGAGGGCAGCAAGCTCTTCAACGCCGACTTGGCGCCGGTGCCAGCCGAAGGACGAAAGTGGCGTCTCGGCAGCTTTGCCGCGCTGTGGATTTCCATGTCCGCCTGCATCCCTACGTATATGCTGGCGTCCTCCCTGATCGGCGGCGGCATGAACTGGTGGGAGGCCATCCTCACCAGCTGGGTTTGCCTTTGACGATGGCGCTTTACTCGTTCATCGGCGTCGCTGTCACCTCGGCCACAACGATCATCTACGGCCAGACGATCTGGGACCCGGTGGAAGTGCTGACGCGCTTCACGAATCCCGTCGTCCTCGTGGTGGCCATGCTCGCGCTCTGCATCGCCACGCTCGCCACCAACATCGCCGCCAACGTCGTGAGCCCCGCCAATGATTTCGCCAATTTCGCCCCGCGCCGCGTCTCCTTCCGCATCGGCGGGTTGGTCACCGGCCTCATCGGCATCTTGATGATGCCTTGGAAGCTGATCGCCGACCCTTCCGGTTACATCTTCAACTGGTTGATCGCTTACAGCGCCTTGCTCGGCCCTATCGGCGGCATCCTGATCGCCGATTATTTCGTGTGCCGCCGTGGTCGGCTCAACCTCGTCGCGCTTTACCTGCCCGACCGCGATTATCGCTTCACGCATGGTTTCAGTGTGGTCGCGCTCGTCGCCTTGGGTCTGGGCGCGTTGCCGAGCCTGCCCGGGTTCCTGGTCCAGGTGAAACTGGCGGACGCAGCGCGGGTGGGGCCGTTCTTCGTTGGCCTATATCATTACGCCTGGTTTGTCGGTTTCGCCGTTGCTTTCGTGGCGTATTGGCTCGGCAGGGCACTGAGCCCGTTGCTCCGTCCAACTGTCGCTCTCGACCAACCGCAAGCCGCCCTGGACTGAACCATCATTGGATGTTGGATGTTCCAGGGGCTTACCGGCAACATGCGCTCTCCACCAAACCACGTCATTGCTCCGGCTTGCGCTTCGGAGCCCGGATTTCGCATTCTCAACGTATGAAGATACCGCCCCTGCCTCCAACCAACCATAAGCCCCAAGCCTACGCCGGCCCTTCCGCGGAGGAAGTGCTGGCCCTGCGCAAACAGTTCCTCAACCCGGGTATCTTCCTTTACTACAAGAAGCCGCTGATACTGGTAGAAGGCAAGATGCAGTACGTCTGGGACGAAACCGGCAAGCGCTACCTGGATGGCTTGGGGGGCATTGTCACCATCAGCGTCGGCCACTGTCATCCCCACGTCGTCGAAGCCGCACGGCGGCAAAACGAAACCCTCCAGCACTCGACCACCATTTATCTCCACCCGAACATCGCTGCCTACGCGCAAAAGCTCGCCGCGAAAATGCCAGGCGACCTCAAGGCCTGCTACTTCGTCAACTCCGGCTCGGAGGCAAACGACCTGGCGCTGCTCATGGCCCGCGCCTATACCGGCAACTACGACGTTATCGCCCTGCGCAATTCCTATCACGGCGGCAACGCGGGGACCATGGGCGTCACCGCGCACAGCACATGGAAATTCAATGTCCCGCACAGCTTCGGCGTCCATCATGCCGCCGTGCCCGACCCGTATCGCGGACCGTATGGCCGCAACGACCCCGACGCCGGCAGGAAGTATGCCGCGGACGTGAAGCAGCTTATTGATTTCGCCACCTCGGGCCAGGTCGCCGCCTTCCTCGCGGAATCCATTCAAGGCGTAGGCGGGGTCGTTGTCTTTCCCGACGGCTATCTCCAGCACACCTATGAGCATGTCCGCGCCGCGGGCGGGGTCTGCATCGCGGACGAAGTGCAGGCGGGCTTTGGCCGCACCGGCACGCATTTCTGGGGATTCGAGACCCAAGGAGTGGTCCCCGACATCCTGACTATGGCCAAGGGCATCGGCAACGGCTGCCCCCTCGCCGCGGTGGTGACCACGCACCAGATCGCCAGCGTGCTTGCCAAGCGGATTCACTTTAACACCTTTGGCGGCAACCCGGTCGTCTCCGCCATCGGTAAAGCCGTGCTCGAAGTCATCGAGCACGAGAACCTGCAGGAAAACGCGCTGACCCAAGGCAACCGTCTCCTCACCGGATTGGAAAAGCTCAAGGCCAAACATCCCATCATTGGCGACGCGCGCGGCAAGGGCCTGATGCTCGGCATCGAACTCGTCAAAGACCGCCAGACCAAAGAGCCTGCCAAGGCCGAGTGCGCGCAAGTGCTCGAACTCGCCCGGGAAATGGGTTTGCTGCTGGGCAAGGGTGGCCTGCAGGGCAGCGTCATCCGCATCGCCCCGCCGATGTGCATTACGCGCGCCGACGCCGACTTTCTGCTCGAGGCGCTCGACGCCGCGTTTTCCGCGCTGGGCTAGTCCTGGAACGCCGTGAACTGAGGCGCCACCGGAGAATCGTCCGCCCCCCCGCAGCGGCAAGTTTCTGCCATGCACAAGATTCTGGGTTTCCCGCTCGGCGCCGGCTCTTTCATGGTTTTCTGGAGACGCAACCGTAAGCCGTCTGGCGCCACCCTTCGACGCCTGGCCCAATGAGCGACCGTCGTACTGTTGTCGTAGGCGGTGGTGCCGCCGGCTTCTTTGCGGCCATCACCTGCGCCGAAGCGTCCCCAGCGGCCCACGTCACATTGCTGGAGAAGAGCCCGCAATTCCTCTCCAAAGTGCGCATCTCCGGCGGCGGTCGTTGTAATGTTACCCACGCCTGCTTCGAGCCGCGCGAATT
>Ga0074044_10001305_pt1 | contig 22776 bp, 16 predicted proteins | sample BogForMeECP23OM1_FD_94443 | JGI IMG/M metagenome (GOLD analysis project Ga0074044, IMG submission 94443) | Bog forest soil microbial communities from Calvert Island, British Columbia, Canada - Bog Forest MetaG ECP23OM1 | ecosystem: Environmental > Terrestrial > Soil > Wetlands ... | reverse complement strand
CCGACCAGCTCTCGCTCGGCGCGGACCTGGTGAAGGCCAACAAGATTCAGAGCCTGACGAATTGCACCACCTGCCACCGCTGAGGTGGCGCGGACAAAGGATTTGAAAGACCAGCGATGACGGACCACGACAACATCGGCAACAAGAACGGGAACGGCAGCGCGCGCCCGGACCTCCAGGCCATCCGCGCCCGCCTCGCGGCTCGCGGCGGCCGCCCCTTCTGGCGCAGCCTCGACGAGCTCGCCGACACGCCCGAATACCGGGAATTCCTGGAAAAAGAGTTCCCGCACGACCCGGCGAACGAAGAAGGCGTCCCGCGCCGCGACGTGCTCAAGTACATGGCCGCCTCCGCCGCCCTCGCCGGACTAAGTTCCTGCACCAAGCTCCCCGAGCAGAAAATCGTTCCCTACGTCGTCCCTCCCGAGCAGATCATTCCGGGGAAGCCGCTGTTCTACGCCACCGCGATGCCCCACGGCGGAGCGGCCGCCGGCCTGCTGGTGGAGAGCCACATGGGCCGGCCCACCAAGGTGGAGGGCAATGCCCTGCATCCCGGCAGCCTCGGCGCCACCGACGCGTTCGCCCAGGCCTCCATCCTCACCTTCTACGATCCGGACCGCTCGCCCGTGGTGATCCACGAAGGCCGCGTGAGCAACTGGACCGCATTTTCCAATTTCCTCAACGCCCTGCTGGAAGACCGCAAACGCATCAAGGGCGCGGGAATGCGCCTGCTCACCGAATCCGTGATTTCGCCCACGCTCGGCGCGCAGATTCGCGAGTTGCTGGCCGCGTACCCGGAGGCGCGTTGGCACCAGTGGGAGCCTGCGGGGCGCGACGCGGCCCGCGAAGGCGCGCGGCTGGCCTTCGGCCGCTACGTGAACACCGTCTATCGGCTCGATAAAGCGGACGTCGTGCTCTCCCTCGATGCCGACTTCGTGCGCTCCGGCCCCGGCGCCGTCCGTCACGCCCGCGATTTCATGTCGCGCCGGAAAATCGAAGGGCCGGAATCGAAGATGAACCGCCTCTATGCGGTCGAGGCCACCCCTTCGAACACCGGCGCGATCGCCGACCACCGGCTGCCCCTGCGCGCTTCGGAGGCCGAAGCGTTTGCCCGGGCGCTGGCCGCGGCGCTCGGCGCTGGCGCTGCGGGCGCCACTCTGCCCTCCGCCGTGCCGGAAAAATGGCTCCTCGCTCTGGTGCGCGATCTGCAAAGCCATCGCGGCTCGAGCCTGGTGATCCCCGGCGAATATCAGACTCCCGCCGTGCACGCTCTCGCTCACGCCATCAACGCCGCGCTCGGAAACGCCGGCCGCACCGTTGAGTACACCGACCCGCTCGAGACCGAGCCAGTCAATCAGCTCGAATCGCTCCGCGCGCTCGCCGACGACATGCGCGATCCCAAGAAGGTGGATCTGCTGTTTATCCTGGGGCCGAATCCCATCTATTCCGCGCCGCCCGATCTGGAATTTGAAAAGCGCATGATGCACGTGCGCACCCGCGTTCACATGGGCCTCTTCAACGACGAGACTGCCGAAAAATGCCACTGGCATATCCCCGAGTCGCATTTCCTGGAGTCCTGGAGCGACACGCGCGCCTACGACGGCACGGTCACCTTCATCCAGCCGCTCATTGCGCCCATCTACGAAAGTAAATCCCCGCACGAGCTGATCGCTGCGCTCATGGGGAAGGGCGGGAAGACCGCGCACGAGCTGGTGCGCAATTACTGGAAGGCGCAGAACGGAGCGAAGGACGACAAGGCCTTCGAGGCTTACTGGGAAACCTCCCTGCACGACGGGATCGCCGCCGGCACCGCGCTCCCGGCAAAGCCCGCGCCCATCGTCCCCAATTTTGCCGCCAGCCTTCCTGCGGCCGCCCCGGCCGCGTCCGGCTCCAGCGCGGGAACGCTCGAAGCGGTCTTCCGCCCCGACCCAACTGTTTTCGACGGGCGATTCACGAACAACGGGTGGCTCCAGGAACTACCCAAACCCTTCTCCACGCTCACCTGGGACAACGCCGCCATCTTCAGCCCGGCAACGGCGAGCAAGCGCGACATCTCCAACGGCGACACGCTCGTACTCAAGCTCGCCGGGCAGCAGGTGAAGGCTCCTGCCTGGGTTCTGCCCGGGCAGCCGGATGATCAGGTCACGCTGCATCTGGGTTACGGCCGGCGGCGCGCCGGACGCGTGGGCAACGGTCAGGGATTCGACGCCGGCGCGCTGCGCGCGTCCTCCGCGCTATGGATCGCCGCGGGCTTGCAGATCGACAAGACCGGCGATTCCTACCAGATGGCCGCCACCCAGCACCACCACATCATTGACCGCGCTGGGCACAAGGTGGAGATCGAGAGCGATGCGGAGCGCGAGCGGGAACTGATTCGCGTGGCTACCCTCGACGAGTTCCGCAAGAACCCCGCGTTCGCAAAAGACGAAGAGGAAGAAAAGACGCGCGGGCTGACGATCTACCCCGGCTTCAAGTACGAGGGCTACTCCTGGGGCATGGCCGTGGACACGCACAATTGCATCGGCTGCGGCTCCTGCGTGGTGGCCTGCCAGGCGGAGAATAACATTCCGGTCGTGGGTAAGAACGAAGTGCTCCGCGGCCGGGTGATGCACTGGATCCGCGTGGACACCTACTACCGGGACGCCGCGCAGGGCGACCTGAAGAATCCGGAAGTCTACTACCAGCCGCTGCTCTGCATGCACTGCGAAAACGCCCCGTGCGAGGGCGTCTGCCCGGTGGGCGCCACCGTGCACAGCCCCGAGGGGCTCAACGAGATGATTTACAACCGCTGCGTCGGCACGCGGTACTGCGCCAACAACTGCCCCTACAAGGTACGCCGCTTCAACTTCCTGCTCTTCGCCGACTGGACCACGGAGAGCCTCTACGGCGCCCGCAACCCCAACGTCTCTGTGCGCAGCCGCGGCGTCATGGAGAAGTGCAGCTACTGCGTCCAGCGCATCCAGTCGGCAAAAATCGAAGCGGAGAAAGAGGACCGCGGCCTTCGCGACGGCGACATCATCACCGCCTGCCAGGCTGCCTGCCCCACCCAAGCGCTGGTCTTCGGCAACATCAACGATCCCGCAAGCAGGATCTCGAAACTCAGGGCCCAGGAGCGCCACTACAGCCTCCTGGCGGAGCTGAATACGCGCCCGCGCACCACCTATCTCGCCCGCGTGCGCAATCCCAATCCGGAGATGGAGGCCTGAGGCGTAACCCATGAGCCATCCGGCAATCTACGGGATGATCGCTGAGTTCGAGTCGCCCGACGCGCTGCTCGCCGCGGCGCACAAGGCCAGCGCGGCCGGCTACCGCCGCATGGACGCGTTCACCCCCATGCCTATTGAAGGCCTGGCGGAGGCCGTGGGCTTTCACCACACGATTCTCCCGTACGTGGTGCTTGGCGGCGGAATCGTGGGCGGGCTCTCCGGCTTTTTCCTCCAATACTACGGCAGCGTGATCGGCTACCCGCTGAACGTGGCCGGGAAACCGCTGAATAGCTGGCCCGCGTTCATCCCCATCACTTTCGAGCTGACCATTCTGTTCGCGGCCATCACCTGCGTGTTCGGCATGCTAGCCATGAACGGACTGCCCACGCCCTACCATCCTGTGTTCAACGTGCCGGGCTTTGCCCTGGCCACCAGCGACAAGTTTTTCCTGTGCATCAAGGCCCGCGATCCGCTGTTCGACCGGCAGAAGACCCGCGAATTTATGAAGAGCCTTCAGGCCAGCGAGGTGACGGAAATTGCGAGCTGAGCGGCGCGCTATCGCGAGGGTTGCGGGCACAGGCCGCGGAGCCGCGCTCGCCGCGCTCCTGTTCCTGCTCCCGGCCTGCCGCCTGGATATGCACACCCAGCCGAAATACAAGCCGCTGGCGCAGACCGACTTTTTCGGCGATGGCCGCGCCGCGCGGCCCGCGGTCGAGGGCACGGTGGCGCGCGGCCACCTGCGGCTGGACGATCACCTCTACACCGGAAAAGTGAACGGGCAGCCGGTGACCACGTTTCCCTTCGTCATCACCCGGCGGGACCTGGAGCGCGGCCGGGAGCGGTACAACATCTACTGCACGCCCTGCCACGACGCCGCGGGCACCGGCCACGGCATGATCGTTCTCCGGGGATTCCCGCCGCCGCCCTCGTATCACATTCAGCGGCTGCGCGACGCGCCGGTAGGCCATTTCTTCGACGTCATCACCAATGGGTTCGGCAACATGTACAGTTATGCGGCTCGGGTCACGCCCGAAGATCGCTGGAGGATCATCGCTTACATCCGCGCGTTGCAGTTGAGCCAGGCGGCCACGCCGGCAGATTTGCCGCCGGCCGAGCGCCAGCGGCTGGAGGGGCAGGCGAAATGAGCGTCACCGAGACGCCCGACGTGCAACTCGGCAAAGTGGAGAAGCCGGCCCTGGCCGTGGGGATTGCGGCCGCGCTCGCCCTGGTGCTCCTCGGCGTGCTCGATTCCGACCCGCAGCACCTCCAGTTTTTCCGTTCCTACTTGTTCGGCTACGTCTTCTGGATCAGCTTTCCGCTGGGCTCCCTGGCGCTGCTCATGCTCCATCATCTGTCCGGCGGCGGCTGGGGTTACGTCATCCGGCGGCTCTGCGAGGCCAGTTCGCGAACGTTCCTGCTCATGGCGCTGCTGTTTCTCCCGCTGTTCTTCGGCATTTCCAAGCTCTATAAGTGGACCAATCCGGGGTGGGCCCAGACGACGCATTCGGAGTTCAAGGCCATGTACCTGATGCCCGGCTTTTTCCGCGGACGCGCGGTTCTCTACTTCGCCGTGTGGATTCTCCTGGGCTATCTGCTCAGCAAATGGTCGCTCGAGCAGGACCGCACCGGCGATGGCGCCATCAACAACCGCATGGAAGCGCTCAGTGCGCCCGGCCTGATCCTGTACGGCCTGACGACCACCTTCGCCGTCGTGGACTGGGTGATGTCCCTCGAGCCGGAATGGACCTCCACGATGTACGGCTTGATTTTCCTGGTCATCCAGGTGTTCACGGCGCTGGCGTTTTCCATCGTCGTGGCGCGGAGGTTTTCCGAGCATGAACCGCTGGCCTCGGTCGGCTCCTCCTCGCGCTTCCACGATCTGGGAACGCTCCTCTTCGCCTTCACCATGCTCTGGGCCTACCTTTCCTTCTCCCAGTTCCTGATCATCTGGGCCGGCAATCTGAAATCGGAGATCCCCTGGTACATGCACCGCGTCATGGGCGAGTGGGCCGGCGTTGCCACATTCCTTCTGGTGTTCCATTTCTTCGTCCCGTTCTTTATCCTCCTCAGCCGGCCGCTCAAGCGCCGCAAGCACATGCTGGCGGTGGTGGCCGGGGCCATGATCCTGATTTCGATGGTGGACATTTTCTGGCTAATCATGCCGGCGTTTTTCCCGTCGGCGGCCATGAACGCAATGGATTTCCTGGCGGCTCTGCTGGCCGCGGCGGCCATCGGCGGCATCTGGCTCTGGGCGTTTGCGCGAGAGGTTCGCGGCCGGCCGCTGGTGCCGCTGCACGATCCGAACATGGAGGTAGTAGCCGTTGAGCACGGAGCATAACCCCTCCGGCCGCGCCCCCGGCGCCTACGAGACGCGCGACGCGAATCCGTCGAGCCTCGTTCACTTCGGCGTCGGGCTGGCGCTCACGCTCGTCGTCGTTTGGGCGGGCATGTTCTGGCTGATGCGCTATTTCAGTCGCGTGCAGGATACCGGGCCTCCGGCCACGCCGTTCGAGCAGTTGACCGAAAGCCGGCGCCCGCCGCTTCCGCGCCTTCAGGTGGAACCGGTCGAGGACCTCCAGGCCGTGCGCACGCAGCAGAGCCGGCTCCTGGACGCCAACTCCTACGCCTGGGTGGACCGGAGCCGGGGGATCGTACGCATCCCGATCGAACGCGCCATGGACCTGATTCTCGAGCGCGGCGGCCTGCCTGCACGAACCGATGCGCACGCGGCCTCCGGCCCGGGCGCACCAGCGCCGGCAAAATCGGCGCCGAAACCCGCGCGCGGAAAAGGCGCACCGTGATGGGCGCCCCGGAGTTGCCGGAATTGAAAGTGCCGATGGACATGAATCGCAACCGAAGGCGAGAAGCGCGCGGCGCGCTGATCGCATTTGCGCTGCTCCTGGGCCTGCTCCTCGCTCCCACCGGCGCGCGTGGGCAGGAAGAGCCGTTGCCCACCATGCAGAACCCCACGGGCAGCCCCGACGTGATCAAACAAATCGGCATTGACCAGAAGCTCGACGCTCAGGTGCCGCTCGATCTCACCTTCCGGGACGAGCGCGGCGCCAGCGTTTCTCTGCGGCAGTTCTTCGGCCGCCGCCCCGTGATTCTGACGCTGGTCTACTACCAGTGCCCCATGCTGTGCACCTTCGTGCTCAACGGCGTGCTGAACAGCACCAAGGCCCTGTCCTTTGACATGGGGAAGGATTATGAAGTCGTCACCGTGAGCATCGATCCCAACGAGAGCCCGAAGCTCGCGGAAGCGAAGCACACAATGTATGCGGGGCTCTACGGGCGGCCGGGCGCGGTTTCCGGATGGCACTTCCTCACCGGCGAAGAGGCGGCCATCCGTCAGCTCGCCGCCGCGGTGGGCTTCCGCTACGTCTACGACAAACCGTCCGAGCAGTACGCGCATGCCAGCGGCATGATGGTGCTGACGCCGGAGGGTCGCGTCTCGCGCTATTTCTATGGCATCACCTACCTGCCGCGCGACGTGCGCTTCGCGCTCATGGACGCCTCCGGAGGAAAGATCGGCACGCCCGTGGATCAGATCCTGCTCGCCTGTTTCCACTACGACCCCATGACCGGGAAATACGGCCTGGTGATCTCGCGCGTGGTGCGCGTCGCGGGAATCGCCACGGTTTTGGTCCTTGGCGGGATGGTGCTGGTGCTCCGCCGGCGGGAAAATTACGCGCTCCCGGCAGATGCGCGCGGGCGAAAGGGATGAGGTCCAGCGAACAACGTCCATGCCGCTCATGAGCCTCAACTCGGTGCTGTTCCTGGCGCTCCAGACCTCGCCGGGAATCCCCATTTTTCCGCCGCGAGCTTCCACGGTGGCCGAAGGCGTGGACCTGCTCCATTATTTTCTCACTGCGCTCACTCTGTTCTTCACGTTCGTGATTTTCACCATCATTTTCTATTTCATGGTGCGGTACCGCCGGCGCTCGGAAGACGAGCAGCCGCCCGACACGGTCACCTACCTGTCGCTCGAGCTCACCTGGACCATCGTGCCCACGGCCATCTGCGCCCTGGTCTTCGTCTGGAGTTCCAGCCTCTACTTCCGCAACGCCAACCCGCCCAAGGCTTCCATGGAGATTTTCGTAATCGGGAAGCAGTGGATGTGGCACATCCAGCATCCCGAGGGCGTTCGCGAGATCAACGAGCTCCATGTGCCCGTGGGCACGCCCGTCAAGCTCACCATGACCTCGCAGGACGTGATCCACGACTTTTATGTTCCGGCGTTCCGCGTGAAGAAGGACGCCACACCCGGGCGCTACTCCTCGCTGTGGTTCCAGGCCACCAAGACCGGGACGTTCCATTTTTTCTGCGCGCAGTACTGCGGCCAGGGGCACGCGGCCATGATCGGATGGGTCTACGTGATGACCCCGGAGGATTACGCCGCGTGGCTGGCCGGAGGGACGCGCGGTGAGACCATGACCGGAGCGGGCGAGCGCCTGTTCAATCAGTACGGCTGCGTCACCTGCCACGTCGCCGACGGCACCGGGCGCGGGCCCTCGCTCGTCGGACAATTCGGCAAGCCCCAGAAGCTGCGCGACGGCCAGACGCTCATCGTGGACGAACTCTTCCTCCGCCGCGCCATCACCCAGCCGAACTCCATGCCTGTGCCCAACTATGCCCCGGTGATGCCCAGCTTCCAGGGACAATTGAGCGAGGACCAGATCCTGCAGTTGATCGCCTACGTGAAATCGCTGGGTGCGGAAGAAAGGAAGGCGAAAGGCCAATGAGCGCCGCGGTAGCTGAAGCGCCGCCCGAAACCCGCGTGAATTATCTGAACGCGGAGTACGGCATCAAGTCCTGGCTGCTGACCACCGATCACAAGCGGATCGCGCTGCTCTATCTCGCCTCGATCACGGTCATGTTCTTCGTCGGCGGGATGATGGCCGTGCTGATGCGGCTGCACCTCATCGATCCCGCGGGCGCGCTGGTGCATCCGGACACCTACAACAAGCTGTTCACCATGCACGGCGCCATCATGATTTTCTTTTTCCTGCTCCCTTCCATCCCCGCCGTGCTCGGCAATTTCCTGGTCCCCATGATGGTCGGTGCGAAAGATCTGGCCTTCCCCCGGCTCAATCTGCTGAGCTGGTACATCTACGTTGTGGGATCGTGCCTGGCGCTCTACGCCATGGTCTCGGGCGGGGTGGACACGGGCTGGACGTTCTACACGCCCTACAGCACCTCCTACGCGCATTCCCAGGTCATGGCCACGGCGCTGGGCGTCTTCATCAACGGGTTTTCCGGCATCCTCACCGGGCTCAACTTCATCGTCACCATCCACAAAATGCGCGCGCCGGGATTGACCTGGTTCCGCATGCCGCTGTTCCTCTGGGCCATTTACGCCACCAGCATCATTCAGGTCCTGGGCACGCCGGTGGTGGCCATCACCATTTTCCTGGTGGGGCTCGAGCGGCTGTTCCACGTGGGCATCTTCGATCCGGCCGTCGGCGGCGATCCCATCCTGTTCCAGCACATGTTCTGGTTCTACTCGCACCCCGCCGTCTACATCATGATTCTCCCGGGCATGGGCGTGATCAGCGAAATCATCACCTGCTTCTCGCGCAAGCGGATTTTCGGCTACAGCTTTGTGGCGTTTTCGAGCATGGCCATCGCCGTCATCAGCTTTCTGGTGTGGGGCCACCACATGTTCGTCACCGGCATGTCCGTTTATGCCGCGCTGATTTTCTCCGTGCTCAGTTTCCTGGTGGCCATCCCTTCGGCCATCAAGGTGTTCAACTGGATGGCCACGCTTTACAAGGGCTCCATTTCCTACCAGGCGCCCATGCTGTACGCCCTGGGATTCATCGGCCTGTTCACCATGGGCGGGCTCACCGGATTGTTCCTGGCTTCGCTCGCCACCGACGTGCACCTCAACGGCACCTACTTCATCGTCGCCCACTTTCACTACATCATGGTGGGCGGCGCGGTGATGGCCTATCTCGGCGGGATTCACTTCTGGTGGCCGAAAATCACCGGGCGGATGTATCCGGACACCTGGGCGCGGCTGGCAGCGGCCATCATCTTTATCGGCTTCAATCTCACGTTTTACCCGCAATTCGTGCTGGGCTATCTGGGCATGCCGCGGCGCTACGCCACCTACCCCGCGGAGTTCCAGGTGCTCAACGTGATGTCGTCCGCGGGCGCTTCCATTCTCGGCATCGGCTACCTGATCCCGCTCATCTATTTCATCTGGTCCATGCGCTACGGGCCCATCGCCCCGGCGAATCCGTGGCGCGCCAAGGGCCTCGAGTGGCAAACGCCCTCGCCGCCGCCCACGCAGAATTTCGACGAAACGCCTGTGGTCACCGAGGGAGCCTACGCCTACGGCCCGCCGGGTTCCGCCAGGGAGGGCGCTCATGACTGACGCGGCCGCGACTCACGCGGCGGAGCATCCGCCGTATCTGGCGCATCACTTCACCGACATCGAGCAGCAGAACGAGGCCGGGACGCTGGGCATGTGGCTCTTCCTGGTCACCGAAATCATGTTCTTCGGCGGCCTCTTCGCCGCCTATGCGATTTATCGTTACATGTATTTCGATGGATTCTACAAGGGCAGCCACCTGCTCGACTGGCATTACGGCGCCGCCAACACCGCCGTGCTGATCGGCAGCAGCCTGACCATGGCGCTGGCCGTGCGCGCGGCGCAATTGGGCCAGCGCAAGGCGCTCATCGCCTTCCTGCTGCTCACCATGCTGCTGGGCATCGCCTTCCTGGGCATCAAGCTGACCTTCGAGTGGAGCAACGATTACCGGGAGCACCTGATTCCCGGTCACCTCTTTCCGGGGATGGAATTCGACACCATCAAGCACGGACCGGCCGTGCAGCTCTTTTTCTGCTTCTACTTCTTCATGACCGGGCTGCACGCGCTGCACATGATTGTCGGGCTCGGCATCATGGCCGTGCTCGTGTGGATGGCCGCGCGCGGGAGATTCGACGCAGGCTATTTCGCGCCCGTGGAGGTGAGCGGGCTCTACTGGCACTTTGTGGACATCGTGTGGATCTTCTTGTTTCCGCTGCTTTATCTGATCGGGGGGACTTACAAGCAATGAGCGTTCACGTGGTGCCGGTGCGGACGTACGTGACCATCTTCCTGCTGCTCATGGTGTTCACCGCGACCACCGTGTGGGTGGCCACGATCGACCTCGGGCCGTTCAATACCCTCGTCGCGCTCACCATCGCCGTCATCAAAATGCTGCTCGTGATCCTGTTCTTCATGCACGTGCGCAGCTCCAGCGCGCTGACGAAGACTTTCATCCTGGCCGGGTTTTTCTGGCTGCTGCTGCTGATGGCCTTCACGCTCACCGACGAAGGCTCGCGCAATTTACCCCCACCGCCGGACGGCTGGGGAAGCGCCACGGTCGCGCCCGCGGCCCCGGCCAAACCCTAACGGATGCCCGGGCTCGTAGGGGCGGACCAATGTGTCCGCCCTCCCCTCCGGGAACCGACGTGCCGCCGGGGCAGACCCTTCGTGGCGTGTCCGTCCGAAGCCGGAGGAAAACCCAGGCCTCAGAGGGCGGACACGCTGCGGCGGGTCCGCCCCTACGAAACGGTGGCAGCGATCATCTCCTGCCCGACTTTTCGCCCTCCCCTCCTGGCCGGGGTCCGAGTGGACGCGCTGGAGTGGGGTGTGCCCCTGGGGCAACAGGGTTAAAAACGACGATTAGGGGGTAGAGGCTTAAAAGGCAGTGGCGAGTGACGAGTGGCTAGTGGCGAGCAGGGGAGGGAGGGGGAGAAGAGCCTTTTCCGACAGGGGGCAGAATTCACGACGCGCTAGAGTGGCCTGTGCGCCCGGCGCACAGGGTCTAATTTCGACGCAATTATCGTCCTCGCGGGTAGAGGCTTGAAGGGCAGTCCCGACCGGGTCGAGGCCCCGAAAACAGGTCGGGGCGCAAAAAGCGCGTCTCCGCCCGTCGGCGGGATCCGATGGCCGGTGGTCAGTGGCGAGTGGGGGGGTAGGGAAAACTCTCTCGCAAAGACGCCGGGGCGGTCCGAGGGGACGCGCTACGTTGGGTTGTGCCCCCGGGGCAACAGGGTTCAAATCGCCGATCGTTTTGGCCTAGGGGGTGGAGGCTGGAAGGGCGGTGGCCCTTCAGCTCTGTAACAATCTATTGAACGGCCTATGAGACTTCAGAGGTGCTCAAGCGTTGTCCACGCGTCAAGGTCCGTAGGGCCCGTGTTGCGTCCGGTGGCCTTCGAGCGGTCGAGAGCGCGGAGGAAAAGGCGAAACACGAACTGATGCGCGTCTTGCACTGAGGCTAGGCGGCGAACTCTTTCCTCAATGGCGTCCGGCTTCAAGTATCTGGCGAATTGCTCCAGTGCAAATCTGTACCGCACCTCTAACACTCGTCCATCGTCTACCTCGTTCATGGATTCCAGAAAGGCCTTGAGCAGAGCCTGCAAACCAAAATCGGATTCTGAGCTCTCGGCGACCCAAGCGGAGACCTCGGGCCGGTCCAACTCGGACCATTGATCCAGAATTTGCCTGAGCATGGGGTGAGCGAATAGTTCGTCGCTCAGCTTCGCGTCTCTAATCTTTTTCAAACAGAGCTGCTGTAGGAATTTTGCGCCTTCCTCTGAAACCAGTGGGTCAACAGCCTGTTTGCGTCGTTCGTCAGAGAATTCAAACGAAATCGTCGGAAGAAACAATGCTTTCGTCTGCGCGATCGCATCGCGCAGAGCAGGCACCCGCTCCTCTATGGGTTTCTGCCGCAAAACGGATTCGATTAGCAGGACGGCTTGCATATGGGCCGGGACAGTCGCCACTCCGCTGACATATCCCTGAGCGCAGAGCTCTTTCTCTACGTCAAACAGCCCGGTGATGAATGGCACGGCACTCTCTTTTGGAATGGCCAGATCGCGAGCCCGGAGTCTGAAGGTGGCAGCCCCGAGAATTCCCCTGTCGTTAAAGTCCTTCAGTTTTCGAACCAACTGATCCCTATCTCCCGCGGCCGCCAACAGGGAATTGAGCTCACCTTCGGAGATGTCTTCAGTCGGCAAGGAAAACCTGAAGTACCGCTCAAATACATCGGGATGGCATGGCCTAAGATCTCTTAGCCACTCCCTTCGGAATGCGGCATTAGGGGGCATGTCGCCAAGATCCATGCCAGTAGATTCGGCTAGGGGCCGAGCAAGGGGGGGAAATACATCCGTTAGGATTTCCTTTACTTCGTTTGGCCGGTCAGCATTTTCGAGTAGGGCTTCAGCGGCTTTTTTCTTCTCCCCGGTGAAAGATGGTCCAAACGTCTCTCGGGGGGCGCCTGTCAGTAGTGCCTTAGCTCCATGGAGCTTCTGGTAAACGCGTGCCTCAAATTGCCGCAGCACTTCGAGTGCAATCAGGTCGACTGGATTGGCATCAAAGGCATTCCCATTCCTGTACAGCTCGAAGTGGAATGACAGGGTATCGCTAAACCTCTTAACGTCCCGAAGGGTCTCAAAGTATGGCCTGATCCCCGAAACGAGGAGCCTGCCCCAGCGTCGAGAATCGAATCTAGGGTCTGCAGGAGTCCCCTGCACAACTCGGCTTACAACCGACTCAAGCGATTCTTCCAGTTTCTGGGGGCTCAACTTGGGGATGTCGAAACCAACTTGAACTACTTTCTGGAGAAACTCCGCCCCATCAACCCCACGGGCTCCGGCCACTCTTGACAGTGCCCCTTCGATCGTATCCCTTTGAAACAGAAGCAAGAAGATCAGGTTTGGAAAATCAGCATTGGCTTTAACGAGCTGGAACACCATCCTGATGCCCTCGGGCGTTAGCCGATCGACGTCGTCAACTACGACCAGGACGTTTTGTTGGAGGCTTCCCAAGAGGGCGTGGAGCTGCTTCTTAACCTCCGCCACACTCTTGCGAATGGCTTCAGCCTTGGCAGTGCAGTAATTCGCGATCTTATCCCCTGTTTTTCCAAGGGCAGCGAGTACGGCTCCCACGAAGAGAGCGATCGCTCCGAGAATCGTCAACGTGGTCTGCAGAACAGGGCTGCGGAAAAGGGGGGCAACGCCAAACAGGCCGAGAACTCCTAACGCGCCAACTAGAAGCCACCTGCCGTTCCCGGTGATTGACGCGGCAGCTGACAACATCGCGGCGTACACTCGCATTTTCTTCGCGGCCTCTGCTGAAGTTTTGCTCGCGTCCACAGATCCCAGCTTGGAAGACAGTTCGCCGAAAAATCCTTCAAACACTTTCTCTTGCCCGGCCCACTCCCATGGGTTGAACTCGAGCGGAATCGTATTGGCCTTCTGCTTGGCCAGTGCATCGAGAATCATGTTCTTTAGGGAGGTCTTGCCGCTGCCCCAGGGGCCGTAGATCGCCACCACCAGACTTTCACGGCCACTCCATTGGGATATGACTTTGGCGACTGCGGCGGCAAAGTGTGTTCTGCCCAGCTCGTCCTCGGCCAGCGTCTTAATCGGTCTTTCGGACGAAAAGAAATGGTCTGACATATGTAGTGGCTTTCCTCTTAATTCTCTCTGTGTTTTCAAATTGTTTCAATTCTATGGTTCTGTGAAAATCTTACACGATTCTGGTCGAGGGCGAGTGCGGCTACCGTCGCGGGCAATCGGGACTAATACTTATCATTGAGTAGAAAGCTATCTATTTTTTTGGGTTCCAGAAGAATTGGGTTTTTGATTATCGCAGCAAACGTCGCCCGCAGGTGTTCCGCAGCCGCATCCACAGCGAAGACCTTCCCTCCGTCCCGATCGATTATTCGATGCTTGTCCAGGTCGGCTTCGCCGTGAACAATCATTGATCTAAAGGCATAGATTAGCTTCATTTCCCTGAATACCTGCTCCGCGCGGGCGGGATCGGCGATTTTATAGAGTCCGGCAAGACGCATCGAGACTTTGTGGGTCATCTCTTGCCTACCATCGGACAAGAGTGCCTCCAGGGCAATCATGGTGTCGAGGATTCCATCCTCGTCGGTAGTCCGCATCGAGCTGAGGTTTAGTCTGTCGATCGCCAGACGGACTCTTCCTTTGTGTTTCGTCGCAAGAATCTCTTGTAAGTTCTCGAAGGTTTGTGCTATTTCGCCGGCAGTTCTGGAATTCACAGTGGGAACTTCCTCAAGCCAGTAAGCATTTTCAAAGAATGGCGGATACCTGTTCATCCTACTGGTGTGAAGCGGCGTCAGATCTGCGTTGTACCTCGAAGCCCACCCGAGTGGAAGCGTAAGCAATTGGGCGAATCCGGTCGCGTATCCCGTCGAAATGCGAAGTGCGGCGAAAAACGTGTCGATCAACTCGACTGGATACGACTCAGGCTGGGTAATCGCTCGGCTGAAGGCCAGCCAATCAGTCCTATTCTCAAGCAAGCGGTTGGATATGAACAGAGCGTGAGTGGCAGCGCCCTCCACCAGAGAGATCGTTGAATCGCTCATTGGGCCACGCCAGGCTCGTGCCAAGTGCAAGTCTTGCGTTAATTCTTTGACCGACATGAATTCATTGATACGAAACACTGGGTCGTCAAATTTTAGGAACAGAATCGGGACGAGGACATCGGCGGGAAGTTCCTCCCCGAAGAGCCATTTCTCAATCGGCAGATAAACTGGGAGAAGTTGGTCTCGGTCCAGCTCGATCGTGTTGTTGATGTGAATGTAGCGATTGAGGCTATCCGCAACGAGCCCCAGCAGTCGGATTGAACCAAAATCAGAGGGCTGCTCAAAGATGAGATATCTGGTCAAGCGACTATGTGTCCTAGCGTATTCCAGTAGCGCGAGAAATTCTGGCTCCTTCGTAAAATCAAGAGGAGGTTCGCCAGTGCCAAGCGCAGAAAGCAGCGAGTAAATGCCGCGTATCGCCTCGGAATAATCCTTGGGCGCGTCAAAGGATTTGGTTGTTATCCATGGCAGGCCGTTGTCATGCCACTTAAGTTCGGGCCAATTGTCGTACTTTCTGATGTAGGTCTTTCCAGTTTCCGCCAGCCGAACGTACTTCAAGCCTCTACCGATGGCACCAGCAAAGAGGTCGAATAGGCGCGGATCTCGGGGGCTGTTGCTCACAACCCATGGATGTTATCACCCGCGAAGAAGTCACCGGATGAGAGATCGGTGAGTCGAGGCACAAGCAGATCCTCCGGCTCCGGGTCCCGGAAGTTTGAGCCACCGCAGTTCACACATCGGCCTCGCCCGGGGCGACGTGGGATGGGTGGGACGGAACGCCGACAGGTCCCGATAGAAAGCGTCGGGATGCAAAATGCGCAACGCCAGCGGCGCCAAAGTGACCGCGGGGAAGGGGCGCAAGAGCGCGACATTCCCATTTTGGGAAAGTGAAGAAAGCGCTCATTTCTAGGCGGAAATTTTAGTTAACATAAGTTTGTTATCAGGACGCAAAAGGCAGTGGCGAGTGACGAGTGACGAGTGGCGAGCGAGCCTCCAGGAAGGCCGGAGGAGCGAGGAGGAGGAGAGCGCGAAACGGCGAAAAAGCGAAAATCGTCCGCCGCCCGCCACGGCGGGCAGGCGCGGCGGACGCAACGCCGGCGGCGAATGGCGCGGGAGATCGGAGGGACTGAAGGCCGGCAAGATGCCGGCGATACAGGGACTCCAGATGGGGAGGGCATGAAGGCGGTGGCTAGTGATCAGTGTCGAGAGGGGAGGGCGGACACGCTGCGCGGGACCGCCCCTACCCGACCCCTCTCCCCTGTAAACTAACTCTGAGAGTATAATCAACCCATGACTCAGGAAGCCGCTGATCTGTTGAAGAAAGCCCTCGCGCTTCCCGCGGAGGAGCGTGGCGATCTGGCCAGCACTCTGATCGATAGCCTCGATGCCACCGTGGACGAGAATGTGGAAGCCGCTTGGCAGCAGGAGATACGCCGCCGCATGGAGGACTTGCGGTCCGGGAAGGTAGGCGCCATCCCGTGGGATGATGTCCGCGAGAAGGCTCGTAGCCTCCTCCATGATCAAACCAGCCGTTGAGTTCCATCCCGAAGCCGAGGCGGAGTATTTGGCAGCGCTGAGTTGGTGTTCGGCAGTTCCTGGTTCGCTGTCAGGCGCCCCTCGTCCGCTCTCCCCTTTAACCTGCCCCTGATTGAAGTCATGCCAGCCCCGCACTGTGACGCAATCGCAACCAACATCGTTTTCCTTTCTCCCGCCGGGGCGCGATAATAGGAGCCTGCGAATGGAAGCCCCTGCGTGCAAGCCGATACGACTACCAGAAGGACTCTGCTGAATGCATCCGGTATCCACTGAAGCGCAGGCGCCTTCGCGGAAGGACGTGCGGGCCTTTGAGGACCGCATCTATTACTACCTGCGGTACTCGCTGGGGCGGAAGCGCGAGGGGGCCAGCCGGGAGAACATCTACCTGGCGCTGGCCTACGCCATCAAGCACGATCTGCTCGACCGCATGATCGAAACGGTGGAGCGCTACGAGCGCAACGACGCGAAGCGCATCTACTACCTGTCGATCGAATACCTGGGGGGCCGCTTCCTTCTCGCGCATCTGCGCAATCTGGGTATGTACGAACTCGTGCGGCAGGCCATCCGGGAATTCGGCTACGAGCTGGACGACATCATGAACGTGGAGCCGGACGCGGGTCTGGGCACCGGCGGCCTGGGGCGGCTGGCGGCGTGCTTCCTGGACTCCATGGCCACGCTGGGAATTCCGTGCTACGGCTACGGGATCCATTACGAGTACGGGATGTTCCGCCAGGAAATCGGCAACGGCTACCAGCTCGAACGGCCGGATAGCTGGCTGCGCGAGGGCATGCCGTGGGAGGTGGAACGCATTCACCGCACCTGCCTGGTGCCGCTGTACGGCGAGGTAATTGACGGAGTGGACCGTCACGGGCGGCACAATCCCATGTGGCTCGACTGGAAGCTGATTGCCGGCGTGCCCTTTGACATTCCGGTGGCGGGCTACGGCGGGCGGACGGTGAACATTCTCCGGCTGTTCTCCGCGCGCGGCTCGGAAGAGTTCGACATGTCGGTGTTCAACACCGGAGATTACATGCGCGCGGTGGAGCAGAAGATCCGCGCGGAGACGATCACGAAAGTGCTGTATCCCTCGGACGCGGTGCAGGTGAACCGGGAGCTGCGGCTGATCCAGGAGTACTTTCTGGTGTTCTGCTCCATCCGCGACATCCTGAACCGGCACGCGCGGCAGCACACCACGTTTGAGAACCTGCCGGAAAAGGTGGCCATCCAGTTGAACGACACGCATCCGGCGCTGGCCATCGCCGAGCTGATGCGCGTGCTGGTGGATCACCACGAAATTCCCTGGGAGCGCGCGTGGGAGATCACCTACCGCGTGTTCGGCTACACGAACCACACCCTGCTGCCCGAAGCGCTCGAAAAATGGCCGGTGACCACGCTCCAGACGGTGCTGCCGCGGCATCTCCAGGTGATTTACGAGATCAACCAGAGGTTTCTGGCCGAGGTGGCGCAGAGATTTCCGGGGGAAAGCGACCGCGTCCGGCGGATGTCGCTGGTGGAAGAGGGCGAGCCGAAGCAGGTGCGCATGGCGCACCTGGCCATCGTGGGCAGCAAATCCATCAACGGCGTCTCGCGGCTGCACTCCGACCTGGTGCGCACGCGGCTGGTGCCGGATTTTGCCAGCATGTATCCGGAGCGCTTCAATAACAAGACCAACGGGGTGAGCCACCGGCGCTGGCTGCTGTTTTCGAATCCCGAGCTGGCCGCGCTGATTACGCGGGCCATCGGCGACGCCTGGGTGGCGAACCTGGGCGGGCTGCGCGCGCTCGAAGCCTTTGCGGACGACTACAGCTTCCAGCGGGAATTCCTGCGGGTGAAGCGGGCCAACAAGGAACGGCTGGCGACGCTGGTGAAGGATGCGGTCCAGGTGACGCTCGACGCGGAGTCGCTGTACGACGTGCAGGTGAAACGCATGCACGAATACAAGCGGCAGTTGCTGAACGTGCTGCACATCATGCATCTCTACCTGCTGGCGGCGGAGGACGGGCGGACGGGCGGCGTGCCGCGGACGTTTGTGTTTTCCGGTAAGGCCGCGCCGGGCTACGCGATGGCCAAGCTGATCATCAAGCTGATCCACAATGTGGCCAACGTGGTGAACCGCGACCGGCGCGCGCGCGATTTGCTGCGCGTGGTCTTTCTGCCGGATTACCGCGTCACGCTGGCGGAGGTCATCATGCCCGCCGCGGACCTGAGCGAGCAGATCTCCACCGCCGGCATGGAAGCCAGCGGCACGGGCAATATGAAACTGGCCATGAACGGCGCGCTGACCATCGGCACGCTGGACGGAGCGAACATCGAGATCCTGGAGGAAGTGGGCGCGGCGAACATGTACATCTTCGGGCTGACGGCGGAGCAGATCGAAGCCTATCGCCGCGCCGGGAATTACCGCCCGCGCGAGCTGTACGAAAAGGATGCGGCCATCCGGCGGGTGATGGACGCGCTGGGCGGCAACCTGTTCTGCCCGTTCGAGCCCGGGCTTTTCCAGCCGCTCTACCGGTCCATCCTGGACGGCGGCGATCCGTATTTCCTGCTGGCCGATTTTTCGTCGTACGTGGCGGCGCAGGAGCGCGCCGCGGGCGACTTTACCGACCACGCGGGCTGGGCGCACAAGGCCATTTTGAACGTCGCGCGGATGGGAAAATTCACCAGCGACCGCACGGTGTCCCAGTACGCGAAGGAAATCTGGGGAGTGGAGCCGGTGATGGATTAGCGGGCGGCGGGGACGCGCCGGGCCTGGCGAACGGAGGAGCAGACATGGCGGCTACTCATCAAGCGAAGCTGGCGACGGCGTCACGGCGTCCAAGAGGCGGGCGGAAGCAGCGGTCCGATTTCACCGCGGCCATGGGCGCATCGCGGAGCTTCCCCGTAGCGAGTAAGGCTCACGGGCCTTTCGGTGTGGCGGCTTTGCTGGAAGAAATCCGAAGGCGGTTTGTGAGCCGCGGAGGGCGTCCGTCGGACCCGGGACCTACCATCCGTCGCTTAGTGCCCATGAAGAAACAGGTGTGGCGGAGCCTGAAGGCGCAGGCGGCCTTCCTCTCCAGCCGTGGAAGGCGTGTAAGCCCCGCTCAACTGGCGGCCATGTTTGTGGAGAAAAACGTATCAGAGTTAAACGCCGCACCCGATGCGGAAGGGAGGATCAGAGGTATCCGAGGCCTGTCAGACGGTCGTGGATGATCTGATCGTCTCCCGATTTCGGGGCTGGCGTTTTTTTATCCAGCCCTGCGACGAGAGAGCGGCCCTGCATGGACGGCGGAATGTCGTAGCCGGCGAGATCGAGAAGCGTCGGCGCGATGTCGAGCAGCTTTGCTCCCGTGTACTCACCGCGGAGCGGGCAATTGGGCGCGGCGAGCAGGAACATGCCGAATTGGGCGTGGTTGCAAGCGTCGGGGCCGGTGTCGTTTTCCTGGACGTGCAGGCGGCCGTAGCCGACGCCGCCGATGGAGCGCCGGGCCAGAGCGCCGAAGTGGACGATGAGGTCCGGCGCGACGTTGCGGACGTTTTTGTAGATTTCTTCGGGTTTGAAGACGAGGGAGCCGAGCGGCTGCCCCTTGTCGTCGGTGAGCGCCTCGAATTTGGCTTTCAATTCATCGCGAAACCGCTCGACGTCCGCCTGCGGGATGACGCCCTGCGGCTCGCGTCCCTGGATGTTCAGAAAAACGCGCGCGTAGTAGCCGCCCTCGCTCCAGACCTTTGTTTTCGCCCAGTTCACTTTGAGCTTGGCGAGCGGCGTCACCTGTTTCGGATATTCGTCGAGCACCAGCAGGCCTTCGCGCACCAGCCATTCGTTCACCACAAAGCCGCCGTCGAGGCGGCGCGCGCCGTGGTCGCTGACGAGGAGAACGACGGTGTCGTCGTCGAGCATTTCGAGCACTTCGCCCACCTGGGAATCAATCCAGCGGTAATACTCGGGGATCACGTCCTGAAAGGGATTGCCCGGGACGTGCTGGACGTGTTTGGTGTCGTAGCTGTCCCAGAAGCCGTGATGCACGCGGTCCATGCCGATGTCCACGTATTGGAAGTACTCCCACTCCTGGTTCTGGAGGAGCCATTTGACGGCGGTCCATTGCTTGCGGCTGAGCTCGAAGATTTCTTTTTTCAGCCAGTCTTTTTTGTCGGTGCGGAAGCCCTGCACGTCCACTTCGTAGTGGCCGGTGAGTTCGTGGAGCTTCCGTTTGATTTCGGGCGGATGGGTGAATTCGTCCTTGGTGGTATCGGGCGTGAGGAAGCAGCCGACGCTGATGCCGTGGACCTTGCGCGGGGGATAGCCCGGCGGCACGCCGATAATGATGGATTTTTTCCCCTCGCGGGCCACTTGGTCCCACATGGCCAGCGCGTTGATGGATTTCGAGTTCGCGAAGCCCAGGCCGCTGTAGGAGTGATCAGTGCGGTTGCGGAAACCGTAGACGCCCAGCGAGCCGGGGTCCTGGCTGGTGGACATGCACATCCAGGCGGGGACGGTGATGGGCGGGATGACGCTCTCGAGGCGGCCCCACACGCCCGCGTCCATGAGCCGGCGGATGTTCGACAGACGCTCGTCGCCAAAAATAATCTCGGGCGCGCAGCAATCGAGTCCCAGGATGCAGATTTTCATTTTCCGAGGCCGTTCTTTCTCCCGGTTCGCTCCGTTGCTGAGATGAACCGGCGAGGCAGCGGGCGAACGGCGCTATCATCGTGCCCCAGAAAGGCGACAGGCCGCAAACGGCGCGGCCTGTCGCACTCAAAGGCCTTCGGGCTGCCCTTTTTCACAGCAGCGATTGTCCTTCCATCGCCGGATGGGGCGCAACGCCGAAGTGCGCGAGGATGGTGGGCGCGAGATCGCGGATGTCCGGCGGGGCGGCGGCGGGCGCGGCGGCGCGATTCATCAGCAGAATCCCGGGCACGGCCTGCGGATCAATGATGTGATCGCCGCTCCAGCGCCGCAGGTTGTCTTCAAACAGGGCGCGCGGCATGCCACCGAGGGCCGTCTGCCAGGAGACGCGATAGCCGGGCGCGTAGTTGACCAGCAAATCCGGGGCTTCGGCGGCATAGGCGCCGGAATAAAGTTCTTCCGCGCGCCCAACGCTGTGGATGGCCACGCGTCCGGAGGCGGGATCGGGGAGTCCCGCGAGGCCGGCGACGATTGCGCGCCGCACGCGGTCGGCGTCGCCGTCGTCGTCCACAATTCCCTCGCGTTCGCGGCCCTTGCGGTTCAGATAGATTCCGGCCAGGCCCAGGGCGTAAGCGCGCGTCTTCGACCAATCCACCTGCGTGAAACCGTCGCCCAGTTCCTCGTCGGGTTTGTGCGCGCCGTGGAGCGCCAGCAGGCCCTCGCGCCACAGCCAGGTGTTGATGTGGACGGCGCGGCGGAAGGTGCCGAAACCGTGGTCGGAGAGGACTACGAGCAGCGTTTGCTCATCCGCGTGCTCCATCACACGCGCGAGCACGCCGTCGTAATGCCGGTAATGTTCCTCGATCTGACGGATGAATTCGGGCGCGCGATCCGGCTCGTGGAAGGGATGTTGGGGGTCGCGGAAGCGCCAGAACATGTGCTGCACGCGGTCGGGCGTGTCGAAGACGATGAAGAAAAGGCCCTCGGTGAAGCGCGCGAACTCGTGGTCCATCATGCGTTCGCGCTCGGCGAGCACCAGCGCGCACTGCGCGAGGTAGGCCGCTTCGTCAATACGGCCGTTGTTCAGCGCGGTGTGGTCCTCCGCCATGCCCAGAGTGGAGAATGCGCCGATCTCTCCAGCGAGCTCCCTGGCGTAATCCTGCGGAGCGGAGACGGGAAAGAGCGGGGCCGCGGGATCGAAATTGACGGGCGACACGTAAAATTCCAGATGCGGAGAAAGCGCGCGGAGGAAGAACCGCACCTGGCCGGCGGCCGCCTGCAACATCGAGAATTTGAATTTGACGCGCACCCAGGGGCTCCACTCGCCGCGCGCGAGCTCGACGGTGGCCGGCTCGCCGCCCGTGCCCACGCGCATGCGGCCCGCGGCGTGGTCCACTTCCACGCGGATTTCGGCGCGGGTGTCCTCCGGGGGATTCGCGCGTGTGTTGCGCGGGCCGATCAGATGGGTCTCAAAGGAATCACCGGCCGCGGGGAGCACGACGAGTTGCTCGTTCTCCTGGGCCTTCGCATCCTGCTGCTGCGTGTAGAAGGTGCCCGTGCCCTGGCTGCCGCGCAGGTCGGGCACGCCGACGCCGGAAATCATTTTTCCGCGCAGCTCGTCGGGAGGAAAGGTGCAGGGGCAGCGCAGAACGGTGGCGGGCACTCCGGCGGCGTTCAGCACCTGCCAGAAGGGGACGCCGCGGCGCTGGTTGCGCACGCGGGGCAGCGAAAACATGTTTTTGGGCTTCTCGAAACGCGTGAGGGCGAAATCGGGCAGGTAGGTTGCGGGATCGCGCGAGACGAAATCGAAGACGCCGTGGCCGCCGGGGTTCGTGCCGGTGGAGAAGGAGGACCAGGCCACAGGCGTCTGCGCGGGGTAGGTGGTGGCCAGGCGCGAGTAGTGGCCCGCGCGCCGCAGCCGGGAAAATGCGGGGAGTTCGCCGCGCTCCATCATGGCTTCGACGATGGTGGGCTCGAGCCCGTCCAGGCCAATCACGATGGCTTTTTTCTTCACGCCGGGGCGGTTCTCCGGAGCTACTTCTTG